>RRZT010828367.1_pt1 | contig 34068 bp, 29 predicted proteins | sample 2165551 | NCBI WGS metagenome assembly RRZT01 (sample SAMN10456910, study PRJNA506462) | wastewater metagenome | biome: wastewater; feature: sludge; material: wastewater sludge; isolation source: wastewater sludge with Escherichia coli K12::gfp cells carrying plasmid... | place: USA: Moscow, Idaho...
AATATCTTCAATTAATTTAGCAACACTCTGCTTCTCTTTCATGTCGGCCTTCACCGAAACCATTAGGGTTTGCCCTAATTGCAAGGTAATAACATTCAATACTTTATTAATTTCTGGAGCACTCTCTAAATGCGCTGTAATTGCAGCAACTTGTTCGGGCGAGGCACTCTGCCCTACTAACAGCCCTTTAATTTTAATGGCTATGATAACCGATATAATCAATAAAAGAACACCAATTCCGATAGATCCAATTGCATCATAAACTGGATTTCCAGTTAACATGGTTACTATAACAGCTCCAAATGCAAAAGCTAAACCAAGCAATGCTGCAACATCTTCGCCCAAAACAACCACTAACTCGCTCTGACGACTCTCTCTAACCCACCGAGGAATAGACTTGTTGCCTCGAATTTTATTGATCTCTTTTAAACATCCCCAAAGCGAGAAGCCCTCCAAAAGAATACTAAAAAAGAGAACTCCCAACGCAATATATGGTGATTCAATTGGTTCAATAGCAGTCAGTTTATGTATCCCTTCATAAACCGAAAATAGCCCCCCAAGACTAAATAGGATAATTGCTACAACAAACGACCAAAAATAGGTAGCTCTACCATATCCGAGCGGATATTTTGCATCTGGCTTACGTTTTGCAGCCTTTAGTCCCAAGAAAAGTAATCCCTGATTTCCACAATCGGCAAATGAGTGAATAGACTCAGCCAACATAGCACCCGAGCCAGTAATAACAGCTGCAATGGTTTTTGTTATGGCAATACCAGCATTAGCCATTAAGGCGTAATAAATTGATTTTGTAGATGTTTCTGAATGTGACATAGTGTTTTAAAATTTGAACACAAAGCTAACATTAAAGCATAAAAAGTCAAAAAATGGTACTCTTTTCTCGATATTTAAGCTTTATAAATCACAAAAACACCATTTTTTCGACCTCAGTTAAACAATATGTGTAAAAATGTTGTTATTTGCAGAGAAACCTCATTTTAACAACAGATTAAATGTCAAACATCATATCAAAAGAGAGTGGAATAGTAACACAATTCTTAGAGACTCTAAGACGTACAATCACGGCCTCCATCTCAACATCTAAAGTTCATAGTAATAAACTAGTTACTCGTCAACGTATTAATCTCCTCCTTGATGAGGGAAGTGAATTTCTTGAGTTTTCTGCTTTAGCTGCATTTGATCAATATAATAATCAATTCCCGAGCGCAGGAATGATTACTGGTATCGGCACTATTGAGGGAGTTGATGTAGTAATTGTAGCCAACGATAGTGCTGTAAAAGGTGGAACTTATATTAAAGAGAGCATAAAAAAACACCTGAGAGCACAAGAGATTGCCCTTAAAAATAATCTTCCTTGTCTATATATCGTTGACTCTGGAGGCATCTTTCTACCCGAACAATCGGCAGTTTTTCCCGACAAAGAGGGCTTTGGGCGCATCTTCTTTAACCAAGCTCAGATGTCGGCTAAATCTATTCCTCAAATATCTCTTGTTGTAGGCTCATGTACGGCTGGTGGAGCCTATATTCCAGCGATGTCCGACGAAGTTATTATGGTTAAAAATCAGGCAACCATCTTTTTAGCTGGCCCTCCATTGGTGAAAGCCGCCACTGGCGAAGATGTTACCGCCGAAGAGTTAGGAGGGGCTTTCGTACATACACACATATCTGGGGTTGCAGATCATTTTGCCGAGAATGAAACCGATGCAATAGAGAAATGTCGCACAATCTTTAGAACTCTAAAGCGAGATAATTTAAATATTTCAGCACCTAGTCACTACTCTCCTCTTCACTCTCCAGAAGCACTTAACAATCTATCGGACAATGTTTTAAATGGAAAAACATCTATTAAATCCATCATCGACCACATCATTGACAGTGAGAGCTTTAACGAGTTTAAGGCAAATTTTGGGACCACACTTATAACAGCATTTGCAACCATTAATGGGAAAAATATTGGTGTAATAGCCAACAATGGAATTCTTTTTGCCGAGTCAGCACAAAAAGGAGCACACTTCATCCAACTTTGTAATAGCAGACAAATACCGATGCTCTTTTTACAAAATATAACAGGCTTTATGGTTGGTAAAGAGTACGAGCACAGAGGTATTGCGAAAGATGGGGCTAAGATGGTTAATGCCCTAGCAAACAGCACTGTACCATTTTTTACAATTATTGTTGGCGGCTCTTATGGTGCAGGCAACTACGCTATGGCTGGTAGGGCTTTTGATCCAAACTTTCTGTTTCTTTGGCCATCTGCATCCATCTCCGTAATGGGGCCTTCACAAGCAGCCGACGTATTAGTTACTGTAAATAAAAAGCTTACAACCGATCAAGAACGTGATGAGTTTCGCGAAAAAATTAAGGAGCAGTACCTTAATGAGGCCTCTCCCTACTACAGCACCTCCCGAATTTGGGATGATGGAATTATAGAACCAGGCAAAACCCGTGAAGTATTAGATATGCTTTTACGAGTTTCTAAAAATCAATCAGTTATCGATAGTAAATATGGTATTTTCAGGTTCTAAAAGTTGTTTTTTACACCATTAATGAGTAACTTGAATGGTAGATATTTTTAAAATTAATCCATCCAAACCAACCATCATGAAATCGATCCGAATTAGAATTGAGGAAAAAATTTGCTATTTAGGATTAAATAGACCAGAAAAATCAAACTCTCTAAACAAAGAGATGATTGTTGATTTAATAACCTTTTTAACCACTACTTCCAACGACAACAACTTCAAACTTCTCGTCTTATACGGCGAAGGTGGTGGTTTTTGCTCGGGTGGCTGTTTGGAATGGATGAAGCAAGGAGCCATGCAAGCAAACGACGAGAATATGGCCGATGCAAAACTCTTTGTTGATCTCTTCGCAGCCATGCGTCACTACCCTAAACCCATCATTGCATCTATCGAAAAATATGCATTTGGGGGTGCTCTAGGACTTGTTGCTTGCTCGGATATTGCCATTGCCGAAGAGCACACCGTGTTTGGCTTTAAAGAGGTGCGAGTAGGCTTAGTTCCAGCCACAATTGCTCCCCACGTTATGAATAAGATTGGCATTGGATATTCTAAAAAGTTTATGCTTACGGGTGCCGATTTTGATGCCGATGAAGCCATTCATGCAGGCTTGATCCAATATATTGCACCTTCGGGACGATTAAAAGAGAAAACAAAAGAGATGTGTCGTCAAATTATGCTATCGAGTGCGCACGCCATTTCGCAAACAAAAGAACTACTCAACACTCTAGAGGACAAACAATTAACCATTGATGCCCAAAACAAAATTGTAGCTACGTATATTGCAAATAGTCGCAATTCGCAAGATGGTATTGAGGGTGTTAACTCATTTTTTGAAAAAAGAAAACCTATTTGGGATGAATCACCATACAACAAAAAAAAGTAAGCATTTTAAAAAGATCTTAATAGCCTCACGTGGCGAAATTGCAGTACGTATAATCAAGACACTGCAAAAGCTTCATATCGAATCGGTTGCCATATTTACAGCCGAAGAGTCTGATGCACTACACGTTCAGATGGCTAATGAGGCTTATCAACTGACGGGTGATGATCCTCTTTCGGCATTTTTAGATGTTCACCAAATCATCAATATCGCCCAAAAATCGGGAGCACAAGCCATTCATCCAGGGTATGGTTTTTTAAGCGAAAATCCCATATTCGCACAACTTTGCAGCGATAATAACATCCAATTTATTGGTCCATCGGCACAAAATATTGCGTTAATGGGCGATAAAGTTGCGGCTTTAACAATGGCTAAAGAGGCTAAAGTACCCGTCATTAATGGCGCAATGGGATCTATTGAGGATATTCTTAAGGAGAGTAAATCTCTTCAATTTCCACTTTTAGTAAAGCCAGCATTTGGTGGTGGCGGAAAAGGAATGGTGCTGGTGCAAAAACTCGAACATCTTGAAACTGCCCTCCATAGAGCAACAGATGAAGCCATGCGCTATTTTTCAAACCCCACACTCTTAGTCGAACACTTCATTGAATCGCCGCGACACATTGAAATACAAATAGTTGGAGACAACTTTGGGAATATTATTCATCTGTTTGAAAGAGAGTGCTCGGTGCAACGGCGTTTCCAAAAAATTATTGAGGAGACTCCAGCACCAAATCTTGCCATTGAAAAACGTGATGCCATAATTGCCGATGCGCTCAAATTAGCACATCAAATCAAATACACCAATGCAGGGACCGTTGAGTTTTTGGTCGATAAAGAGGGTAACCACTTTTTTATTGAGATGAACACCAGAATACAGGTCGAACACCCTATTACAGAAGATGTTACAGGAGTTGATATAGTAGAGCTGCAAATTTCTATTGCAGCCAACAAGCCTCTTTCGCTGCATCAAAAAGAGATTAAGCAAAATGGATTTGCATTGGAGTGTCGTATCAATGCAGAGAATCCGAACGAAAATTTCACACCCTCCCCTGGCGATGTTTTTTGGCTGAACAGAAGCGATTTTTCTCACATTCGTATCGATACGGCTCTAAAAAATCACTCCAAAATAACGCCTGCCTTCGACTCACTTATTGCTAAAGTCATTACTCAAGGACAAAGTCGAGAAGATACTATAAATCAAATGGTTAAAACGCTCAACAAACTTGCCATTAAAAACAAACACAATAACATTCACTATCTTAAAAATATATTGCAGAACCCGCATTTTAAATCGGGAGATTATAATACCACTTTCTGTTCGCACTACAACGAAACACTTCTGTTAAAAGGCGAAACAGCCACTTTTGAACCACATCTTTTTCAAATTGGATGGGCTATTTTGCGTTTAAAAAAGTACTTACACTACTCGCTATCGGCTGCTAAAACTCCTCTTTCATCTCTCTTTAATTTTTGGGTTGAGAGTGAATTTGGAACATCCCATCTGCTCATTCGCTGGATAAATCCCTCGAAACTTGAAATTACTCTTGATGGAAACGAATCACTCGTTATTGAACAATTATATTTAACAGACAACAGCATCCACTACTCTATTAACAATCACATTTACAATATCTTATATCTAAAAACTCAAAAAGATTATCTACTCTCTCTTGATCAACAATTTATGCACCTCTGGGAACATGGCATCAAGCCCCACAAACCAATTGAGGAGAGTGTTGATTTAGATCAAATCAATGAGTTAAAAACAACCATTCCATGCCGCATTGTAGATGTATTAGTGGCATGCGGTCAAGATGTGAAAGTGGGCGATTCGCTCGTTATTATTGAGGCCATGAAGATGCAAAATACTCTAAAAGCTTGGAAAAATGGAGTGGTTAGTGATATTAGCATAACGGCTGGAGTGGCGGTAAAGTCTGATATGGTCATTCTGAAACTCAATAGTTAGATTTTCTATTAGCACAAATAATATTCATGATTTTCACAAAACCATTCGTGCCATCCGTTGTTTATAACCCGTTAAGCAAAATTTATAAATTTATGTGGCCATTTACAACAAAAGAAAACAACGAAATAAGAGAGCTTGCAAAGAGTTTTGCTCAAAAAGAGATTGCTCCCATAGCCCAACAACTCGATGACGAAGAGATTTTTTCGGTAGAACTTACGCAAAAGATGGGAAAAGCTGGCCTCTTTGGCATCGATATTCCTAAAAAATACGGCGGACAAGGTCTTACAACTCTTTCATATATCATTGCGGTTGAAGAGATTGCACGTATTGATGCCTCTCAGGCAGCTACAATGGCAGCACATAATTCATTAGGAATTGCACCAATTTATAAATTTGGGAGTGAGGCGCAAAGACGTGCAATTTTACCAAAACTTTGCAACGGAGAAAATTTATGGGCATTTGGATTAACCGAGGAGAACGCGGGGTGTGATGCTAAAGGTGCCGAAACCACGGCACAACTAACAAATAACCAATGGGTTATTAATGGAACCAAACGCTATATAACAAATGGTGGGAACAAATTAACTGCAGGTATCACCCTCCTTGCAATAACCGGCGAAAAGGATGATAAAAAAGAGTATAGTACCATTTTAGCTCCATATACCGAAAAAGGAATCACCACCGAAAACATGAAAGGAAAGATGATGTGGCGCGCATCTGACACCTCAAAGGTAGAGATTAATAATGTTTCTGTTCCGCAAGAAAACCTATTAGGTGCTAGAGGGAAAGGGATGTCCCAAATGCTCGAGACCCTCGACTCAGGCCGACTATCCATAGCCGCCATGGGTTTAGGATTGGCAAAAGGTGCCTTCAACGAAGCCAAAAACTACTCTAAAGAGCGCAAACAATTTGGTGCCCCACTCGCAAGCTTCCAATCAATTTCGTTTAGTCTAGCAGATATGGCTCTTAAAATTGAATTAGCCGAAAATATGCTTTACAAAGCCTGTTGGCTTAAAGATAATGGCCAACCATTTGGTAAAGAGGCAGCTATGGCAAAACTATACTGCTCGGATGTTGCCTTTGAAGTAGCCGATGGTGCCATGCAAATTTTTGCCGGTGCAGGTCTCTTTAAAAACCGACTTATTGAACGTTTCTATCGCGATCAAAGAATTTTGCGCATCGGCGAAGGTACCAGCGAAGTGTTAAAAATGGTAATTTTCCGCTCTTTGTAGAGCTCAACATTAAATTATTCATTGCAGATTTAGACTATTTTTGGTAGATTTGGAAAAACTAACCATCTATATCAATAATAAAGTTATACCTTAAAATGTCCAACAGAAAAGACGATCATATTACATTAGCCAACCAATCTCGCATCTCATCTTCAGAAGCCGATAACCGCTTCTACTATGAGCCTATGCTCACATCTCACCCCACCAAAGCTCCCCACCCCTTCCCTTTTTTGGGTAAAGAGATGAAATATCCTATTTGGGTTTCAAGCATGACCGGTGGTGCAGATAAAGCAAAATATATTAATCGCAATCTTGCTACCATCTGTAAAGAGTTTGGCTTTGGAATGGGATTAGGCTCTTGTCGTATTTTATTAGATAACCAAGATAGATGGGAAGATTTTAACTTAAGAGATATCATTGGAAACACCGTTCCTTTTTATGCTAACTTAGGCATTGCCCAATTAGAGGAACTTATTGAAAAAAAAAGAGTTAAAGAGATCGAAACGCTTGTTAGTGCGCTCAAATGTGATGGTATAATAATCCACATTAACCCACTGCAAGAAGCCATTCAACCAGGTGGCGATCGCTTTAGAAATGCACCAATCGACACCATAAAACACTTTCTAAAACAGACTAAATTGCGTGTCATAGTAAAAGAGGTTGGCCAAGGCTTTGGTCCTAAAAGCATGCTAGAGCTGCTTAAACTACCACTTGAGGCCATCGATTTTGGAGCATTGGGAGGTACCAACTTTGCAAATCTGGAGATGCAGCGCCGCTCCGATGTTGGTATAGAAAATTACCAGCCTCTTGCCAAATGTGGCCACACGGCTACAGAAATGTTACATTTTGCAAATACTATTTTCAACAAACATTCTAAAGAGATAAAGTGTCAACAACTAATTATCTCTGGCGGAATTAGCAATAGTGTTGACGGATACTTCTTAACAAGGGAGAGCAAAATACCGGCCATTTTCGGAATGGGAAGCGCCTTCCTTACACCTGCATCCAAAGGAATTGAGGAACTAAGAAGCTACTGCGAAAATTTAATATGGAGTTACCAACTTGCCCAAAACTACTTAGAGATCAAGCGATAAATGGAAAAATCGGTCATCAGAGGGTTTCATAAACTCTCACGCGAAGAGAAAATTGACTACATCATCCACACTAATGGATTAAAGGGGAATATCATACCCACTTTAAATGAATTTCTACATCCAACCCAACAACCGCTCATCAACGAATTTTCAGAAAATATAATTAGTACCTACCCTCTTCCTTTTAGTGTAGCGCCAAACTTCATTATTGGTCATAAACACTATACCGTTCCGATGGTTACAGAAGAGAGCTCTGTGGTTGCAGCAGCCTCTAAAGCGGCCTCTTTTTGGGCGAGAAATGGAGGCTTTCACTACCGAATAATTGATATTGAAAAAGTTGGACAAGTTTTCTTTGAATTTAATGGAACCACCTCGCAAGCATCTGTGATGTTTGACGAAATGAAAGAGGATTTAAAAAATTCCATTGCAGACATCGAAGTACGCATGAAAGCGCGTGGGGGTGGCTTAACAGAACTCTTTTTAATTGAACACGAACCTCATTTAGGAAAACTATTTGAAATTCAAGCCATTTTTGAAACAGCTAACTCAATGGGTGCTAACTTCATAAACAGCTGTTTAGAAAGAATGAAATTGGTGTTAGACCAAAAATTGCATGAACAAAACTTGGGTTCATCTATTATGGCTATTCTCTCCAATTACACCCCTAATTGCATAGTAAAATGTTGGGTTGAATGCCAAATTGAGGATTTACAGGAACTCTCTGCCCCTCTTTCTGCCAATCTGTTTGCAAAACGTTTTTCTCAGGCAGTACACATTGCCACAGTTGATAAACATAGAGCAACGACTCATAACAAGGGTATTTTTAACGGCATTGATGCCGTAGTTATTGCTACAGGCAACGATTTTAGAGCTGTGGAAGCCGGTGGTCATGCCTACGCATCGCACAAAAAAAAGTACCAATCGCTTACCACACTTGAACTTAACGATGAGACATTCAAATATACTCTCGAAATACCGCTCGCTTTAGGAACTGTTGGCGGTCTAACTTCAACTCACCCAATGGCTAAAACCGCATTGGAAATCCTAGGTAATCCATCTGCAACAGAACTTATGTCCATTGCTGCTTCTGTGGGTTTAGCCAACAACTTTTCGGCCATTACCAACCTAATTACAAAGGGGATACAAAAAGGTCACATGAAATTACATTTGCAAAACATATTAAATTCATTAGGAGCAAATAGTAGCGAAAAGAGTTGCGCAACCGAACATTTTACCGATAAAACAGTTAGTTATAACGATGTAAGAAACTACTTAACTGAACTCCGTAAAACTCATGGATAATCAACCTACTCCACTCCATTATAGAGCAAATGGCAAAATCCTCATTACATCGGAATACCTTGTTCTGCATGGCGCCAAAGCATTAGCATTACCTCTAAAATATGGACAAACACTTACAGTTGAGAGTAATGATTCTAAAGAGCTTGAGTGGATCGCAAACTTACCCGATAAAAATTGGTTTAGAGTTAAATTTGATAGTAAGTTGGCTATTGTTGAAGCTTCAAATAATTATTTGGCCGAAGCCACTCAAAAACTCATTGAAGCAGCTGTAATTATTGGCAAATTAAACACATTTGACTTCATCGGGAAACGCATTATAACCCAACTTGATTTTCAAAAAGATTGGGGTTTTGGGAGTAGTAGCACTATATTATCCCTTATAGCACAATGGCTTAAAATTGATCCTTTCAAACTATTGGAGATCACCTTTGGCGGATCAGGATACGATATCGCGTGTGCAACATCCTTCAAACCAATCATATACCAATTAGAAAACAATAAACCAACGTACTCTAATACTATTTTTAATCCCAAGTATAGTGATAACATCTTCTTCTTTTACTTGGGACAAAAGCAAAAATCATATACCGAAGTCATCAAATACAGCAAAATTAAGCCTAATCCTGAGATAATTATTAAAGCAAACCAATTGACAGAACATATTATTAACGCACCATTTACATCACTCTTTCAAGAGTATATTCTGCAACACGAAGCACTGATTGCTAGTTATACAAACTTACCATCAATTAATGAACTTATCCCCATCAAAGACGTTGTATTAAAATCTCTTGGTGCTTGGGGGGGCGATTTTGCCATGGCAGTAAGTTCAAACCCTCAACAAGCTAAGATTGATTTAGCGAAATTAGGATATAACATTCAATTCTCATTTAACGAGTTAGCACTATACTAATATTTTTCTGATCGTTTTTAATTATGATGATTTCGGACAAAATTGAACAAAAACAGATTGCTAGAACATATATCGCAAATTGGCAAGCACCCTCAAATATTGCTATTGTAAAATATTGGGGTAAAATGGGGTTTCAACAGCCAATAAATCCAAACATATCCTTTTCTTTATCAAGCTCTTACACTCAAACAACAGTTACTGCGACTGAACGCAAACAATTTAACGATTCGTTAGAGGTAGAGTTCTATTTTGAAGGCGAATGTAACGACGCTTTTGCCACACGCATTACCAAATACCTCGACACTGTTGTGGCAGATCTGCCTTATTTAAAAGAATTTGCGCTTAAAATTGAGAGTAGCAATAGTTTTCCTCACTCAAGCGGAATTGCCTCTTCGGCAAGCTCGATGGCTGCACTTGCATTAGCGCTCTTAGAAATTCAAAATCAGATAGATCCAACTCTTAAACTCGATTATAAAATGGCTTCGCATCTGGCACGTTTGGGCTCTGGTAGCGGATGTCGTTCTGTTAAAGGGAGATGGAATTTGTGGGGCAAAAATGAAAACATCGCATCAAGCTCTAATCTCTATGCTATTGAAATCGAAGATATTCACCCAATTTTCAATACACTCAACGATACAATTCTTATCATCGACCCTAATAAAAAAAGTACCTCAAGTACTCGGGGACACTCACTCATGAAAAACCATCCGTTTAAGGAAGCGCGCATTCAACAAGCAAACGAACATACGATTGAGCTTTTAGAGTGTTTAAAATCAGGGAACTTTGATACTTTCATTCAAATAACCGAAAATGAGGCTCTTACACTTCATGGATTAATGATGAATTCAAATCCGAGCTATACATTAATGCTTCCAAAAACACTCGAAGCAATATCTAAAATAAGAGAATTTAGAGCAACTACCAATTTTCCAATTTGTTTTACTTTAGATGCAGGACCTAATATCCATCTCATATACCCAGAAGAGATATTTAAAAAAGTGAAATCGTTCATTCAAAACGATTTAGCACCTCTATGTGCCAACCAAAGAGTTATTTACGACCACATTGGAGCAGGAGCCACATCTCAACCCACAAGCAATGAGTAGTCTAAGCAGTCAGCATGCATTTTCGGCAAAAATTTTACTTTTTGGCGAATATACGCTCTTAGTTGGGTCTAAAGCGTTAGCAATGCCTCTCCCAATTTTTAAAGGAACATTTAAACAAAAAAAGGAAGCCTCCACACACGACGATATCAACTCCAATATACAATTGCTTGAATTTGCCAAGTATCTATCAACAGATGAACGATTTCCCTTCATTGATACGGCTCAATTTATAAATGATTGCAAAGAGGGTATTTACTTTAAGTCCAATATTCCGCAAGGCTATGGGGTTGGAAGCAGCGGAGCAGTGGCTGCCGCCGTATATCAGCGCTACAGAATAACGAAATCCTCCGATTTAGCGATTCAAAAAAAAGAACTTGCCCTCATGGAATCCTATTTTCATGGCGAAAGTTCGGGTATCGATCCTTTAGTTATTTTTCATAATAAGCCACTAATTATTAATACATTAAGTAACATCTCAATTATCGACAAAGAGATTAATCTAGCAAAAATGGGCGTTGAACTTTTTTTGGTAGATACAAAAACAACTGCATCTACGGCCCCGTTGGTAAAATCATTCAAGCAAGCTATTTTGAAAAACGAATTTAAAACCATTATAAGTGAACAGGTTACTCCACTGGTCGATGCTATAATCGAAAATATTCTTACACAATCAACCAACAAACAACTTCTTAAGAAGATAAAAAAACTATCAGAACTTCAGCTCAAACATTTTGCCACCCAAATACCGGCACACATCAAACCTCTATGGGAAGAGGGATTACGCAGCAATGAATTTTATTTAAAACTATGTGGATCTGGCGGTGGGGGCTACTTACTCGGATTTAAAAAAAGTTCATACTGACGTAATAATGAAAAAATGAAAGTTTTCAACTGAACTTGTAATTAAATTATATAAAAAAGCTGTATTAAACTAACCATTTATAGGGTTAAAAATATTACTTTTGCCGTCGCAATTATTAAAGGCACTCAGTTGAGATGCTTGTATTCGGCTAAAAACTATGAAATTAAACGACATCTACAATATCTTATTTAAAGATAGTGAGTTAGTGTTAGATCAACAAACACGACGAAGAATTAAAGAATCGTACGATTTTTTAACGCATTTCTCAAAAGACAAAGTCATCTATGGTATCAATACTGGCTTTGGACCAATGGCTCAGTACCGAGTTGAAGAGGAATCGCTTAAACATTTGCAGTACAACATAATTCGTTCACATGCAAGTGGAGCCGGCGAACCTGTTGCACCTATTTATGTAAAAGCAGCCATGATTGCCCGACTGCAAACTTTTGCACAATGCAAATCAGGGGTTCATCCAGAACTTATTGACGTATTACAAAATTTCATTAATAATAATATTACTCCATTTGTACCGCAGCACGGTAGCGTTGGCGCAAGTGGAGATTTAGTACAGTTAGCACACATCGCATTAACGCTTATTGGCGAAGGCGAAGTCTTCTACAAGGGTGAGTTACGACATACTAAATCGGTACTAGATGAACTTAATATCAAACCACTACAACTTCATATTCGCGAAGGTTTAGCGCTAACAAATGGCACTTCGTTTATGACTGGCATTGGAATGGTAAATATCATCTATTCTGATAAATTACTGAAATGGAGCTTAATGGCTTCCGTTATGATGAACGAAATTGCTGCTTCTTACGACGATTTTATGTCTGAAATATTAAATGGCACTAAACATCACGAAGGTCAACAAGTTGTAGCTCAAGTAATGCGCCATCTTACCGAAGGCAGCCAGTGTGTAAGAGATCGAAAAAGCGAACTATACGGCGAGGTGAATAATGAAAAGATTTTTAAACATAAAGTTCAACCATACTACTCTCTACGTTGCATCCCGCAAATTTTAGGTCCCGTTTACGATGAACTTAAAAATGCCGAAAAAGTCCTTATCAATGAACTTAACTCAGTAAGCGATAATCCGGTTATCGATATTGAAACTGAAAACATTTTACATGGAGGTAACTTTCATGGCGATTATGTTTCGTATGAGATGGATAAACTTAAAATTGCAATTACAAAACTTACAATGCTAAGTGAGCGACAAATGAACTATCTGTTTCACGACAGAATTAACGGCATACTGCCACCATTTGTAAACCTAGGTGTTTTGGGTCTAAACTACGGACTACAAGCAGCTCAGTTCACAGCAACGTCCACAACTGCTGAGTGCCAAACACTTAGCAATCCAATGTATATTCACAGCATCCCCAATAATAACGACAACCAAGATATCGTGAGCATGGGTACCAACTCTGCTTTAATAGCAAAAACGGTTATCGAAAACTCATTTCAAGTTATGGCCATTCACTTTTTGGCCATAACACAAGCAGTTGATTGCCTAGGAATTCAAAATAAAATGGCAAAATCATCTCAAGCCATCTACAATGAAATCCGTTCGTTTATCCCTGTATTTAAAGAAGATACACCTAAATATAAAGAAATTAGTAGCATGATAGAGTTTCTAAAAAAATACGACATCTATCAACATACAAAATTAAATTAATAAGTAGGTAGAATTATTTTTAAATTCAAAAAATTGCTTGCCAAATAAGATGACAAAATACGCATTAGTAACCGGAGGTAGCCGTGGAATCGGCAGAGCTGTTTGTATAAAACTGGCTCAAATGGGCTATAATATCCTAATAAACTATCAATCCAACAAAATAGAGGCCGAAAAAACACTTGAAGCTGTAATTGCAAATGGTTCTAACGGCGAAATACTCTGTTTTGATGTTGCAAATAGTGAAGCGACCTCTACTGCTTTAGCACGATGGCAAGATACTCATCAAGGCGAATATATTGAAATATTGGTTAATAACGCTGGTATCAGAAAAGATAATTTATTACTTTGGATGTCTCAACCCGAATGGCAAAACGTTATTGATATCAGTCTAAACGGCTTTTTCAACGTCACTCAACCACTTCTTAAAAATATGTTGGTTAAAAAATTCGGTCGCATCATTAATATTGTCTCATTATCAGGTATAAAAGGTATGCCGGGACAAACAAATTATTCAGCGGCAAAAGGCGGAATAATTGCTGCAACCAAAGCTCTAGCACAAGAAGTTGCCAAGAAAAAGGTAACAGTTAATGCCATAGCTCCGGGTTTTATAAAAACCGAAATGACCGAAGATTTAAACGAAGCCGAACTGAAAGGACTAGTTCCGGTAGGTCGATTTGGCGAGGCAAATGAGGTTGCAGAACTAGTGGGCTTCTTAGCTTCTCAAAACGCCTCTTATATTACAGGCGAAGTTATTTCAATTAACGGCGGATTATACACCTAAAATATGAGTAGAGTTGTTATTACGGGTATGGGAATCTACTCGTGCATTGGTAAAAACTTAGAAGAAGTTAAAGAGTCTCTCTATAAGGGGAAATCAGGTATCGGTATTGATCCCAAACGAAAGGATATGGGATACCGCTCGGCGCTTACTGGGATTTTGGAAGTTCCAGATCTTAAAGGAATTCTTGATCGCAGAAGCCGCGTTTGTCTTCCGGAACAAGGACATTATGCCTATGTTGCAACTCTCGAAGCCCTAAAAAATGCAGGTATTGATACTGAATATCTTGCGAATAACGAAGTAGGAATCCTTTATGGAAACGATAGCTCTGCATTGGCGGTAATCGAAGGCACAGATATTATGAGAGAGAAAAAGAATACTCGCCTTATTGGGTCGGGCAATATCTTCCAGTCAATGAATTCAACCGTTTCAATGAATCTCTCAGTAATTTTCAACCTAAGAGGCGTAAACTTCACTGTATCAGGAGCTTGTGCAAGCGGTTCGCATGCTATTGGAATGGCTTATCTCTTTATAAAAAATGGATTACAAGATTGTATTATTTGTGGTGGTGCACAAGAGGTTAATATCTATTCAGTAGGAAGTTTTGATGGTTTAAGTGCCTTCTCAATTCTTGAGGATGAACCAACCAAAGCATCTCGACCATTCGACAAAAATCGCGATGGACTCGTACCTAGTGGTGGAGCTGCGTCTTTAGTTATTGAAAGCTATGAATCGGCTGTTAAGCGAGGTGCAACTATTTTAGCCGAAGTGGTGGGTTACGGTTTTTCATCAAACGGCGATCACATTTCGGTACCTAACGTTGATGGACCTCGACGATCTCTAAAAATGGCGATTAAAGATGCCGGCGTAAATATTGAAGATATTGCCTACATTAACGCTCATGCAACGTCAACACCAGTGGGCGATTTAAACGAGGCTAAAGCAATTGCAGATGTTTTTGGCAACCATCGCCCATATGTCGCATCAACCAAAGCCATGACTGGTCATGAGATGTGGATGGCTGGAGCAAGCGAGATAATTTACTCAACGCTTATGATGCAAAATAACTTCATAGCTCCGAATATCAATCTTACAGAAAAAGATGAAGCTGCTGAATTATTAAATATCCCAACAGAAACAGTACACAAAGAGTTTGACATGTTCTTGTCAAACTCCTTTGGCTTTGGAGGAACGAACTCATCTTTAGTAATTAAAAAAATTAAAAACTAAATAACAATGACACACGAAGAGATTATTGAGAAGATGAAAACCGTGCTTGCTGATGAATTTGAGGTAGATGCCTCTATCATCACTCCCGATGCACCTTTGATGGAAACATTAGACTTAGATAGTTTAGATTTGGTAGATGTTGTCGTGTTAATAGAACAAAACTTTGGGATCACACTCGTAGGACCCGATTTTGTAGGGATCGTTACATTTCAAGACTTTTACAACCTCATTACAACAAAGTTGAATGGCGCAAACTAAACAACCTAATTGGAAGGGAAAATCTAGAGGTGGCTCATTGGGCCATCTTTGTTTTGTTATAACTATCAAATATCTTGGAGTTAGAGCAGCATATACCCTTCTATATTTTGTTGTCCCCTATTTTATTCCATTTGCGCCTAAATCCACTAAGGCAATTTGGAATTATAATAGAACTATCTTAAATTACAACCATTTAAAATCATTTTTTAAATTATTAGTCCATTACTATCGTTTTGGACAAACAATCATTGACAAAGTGGCAATTGCCAATGGGTTACAAAATAGATATAAATTTGATTTTGAAAACTATCCTCAGTTTATAGAATTACTTAATTCGGGAAAAGGCCTTATAATGATAGGCGCTCACGTGGGAAATTGGGAAATTGGAGGACCTTTCTTTGGTGACTATGGCAGTAAACTGAACATAGTAATGTTTAACGCTGAGTATCAAAAGATTAAAGATATTCTTGAACGAAGTACATCAACTAAAAACTACAAAATCATACCGCTTAACGAAGATGGTATTGATAGCATTTTAAAAATTAAAGGGGCGTTAGATAATAAAGAGTATGTCTGTTTTCAGGGCGATCGCTTTATGAATGATAATAACAAGATGCTTCAACGGTTCATGGGTCAAGATGCATATTTTCCTTCTGGACCTTATCTTTTAGCTTCCCGTTTAAATGTTCCGGTAGTATTCTATTTCTCAACACGAGAGAGAGGATTACGTTATAAATTTCACTTTACATTAGCCGAACCTATTGTAAAAAATAAAACCGAAAAACCTGAAAATCAACTACTAAACCAATACACCGTGCAACTTGAAGAGATCGTAAAAAAATATCCTCAACAGTGGTTTAACTTTTATAAATTTTGGCATTGATGAAAAAGATACTACTTATTTCTGCCAATAGGCATAAAGAGCCATACCCCGTCTATCCACTTGGAGTCACCTATCTTAAAAGTTATCTCGACCGTCACTTACAGGGTTTTGAGACAACAATTTTAGACTGTAATATGTTTGATAACGAGCAGCTTGCAGAGCTAATAAAGCAACAAAGCCCAAACTATATTGGGATATCACTTCGTAACATAGATGGCTGTAATTCGCTGGACCGTAGCAGTTTTGTTGGTGATTACAAGCAAATAATCGATATTGTAAGAAGTGTATCAACCTCTCCACTCATAATTGGAGGTACGGCATTTTCAATCTATCCAAAAACACTTTTTGATGAACTAAAACCAAATTTTGGTATCATGGGTGAGGGCGAAGAATCGTTAAATAGACTTATTACGGCACTCGAAAATGGAGAGGAGACAAGCACAATAGAAGGTGTTGTTTCGTACAAAGATGGAAAATTCATCTGTAATAAACACTCTGCCTACCTTAAATCACTAGATGCTCAGTTTGATCCAAATTTGATAAACTATTATTGGAAAGATAGTGGAATGCTCAATATTCAAACGAAGCGAGGTTGTCCGTATAATTGCATTTATTGCTCTTATCCGCTGATTGATGGGAGAAAGGTACGTACCCTTGACCCCGAAATGATTATTGAAAACATCAAGAAACTAAAAACTGATGAAGGAGTAAACTACATGTTTTTTACGGATTCTGTTTTTAATATCCACAATAGTTATAATGTTGAATTAGCAGAAAAGCTTATAAAAAGTGAAGTTAAAATTCGTTGGGGAGCCTATTTTGCTCCAAATAACATGACCAACGACATGTGGACTCTTTTTAAAGCTTCGGGGTTGACACATGTTGAGTTTGGAACAGAATCTTTTTCCGATCAGCAACTTGCCAACTATGGCAAACAATTTACGGTTAGTGATGTACTCAAACAATCTGAATTATGTCTAAACAATAACATATATTACGCTCATTACTTGATACTTGGAGGATACAAAGAAGATGCTAAATCAATAAAAGAGACCATCGAGAACTCAAAAAAAATGAGTTATAGTGTTTATTTTCCCTATTTTGGAATGCGCATATACCCAGGCACTAAGCTACAAACAATTGCCATCAATGAAGGTTTAATAACCAAAGAAAATGACTTATTGGCACCAACCTACTATATTGCGAAAGATTTTGATATCGAAAAGATAAAAAGTGAAGCTAGGGCAACCGAAAAAGCTTGGGTTTTTCCTGATGATCCTATTGATGAAATGATGGATGTTTTTAGAAAGAAAAAGAATAAAAAAGGTCTGCTATGGGAGTATTTGAGAAAGCCATAATTACAGGTGATGAGATTTTGAAATATATCCCTCAACGCTCACCTATTGTAATGGTTGATAGCTTTTATGGGATGAATGAAGTGGCCTCCTGCTGCGGATTAACTGTGACTAAAGAGAATATATTTTGTAATGAGAACGACTTAGAAGAGACTGGTTTAATCGAACATATTGCTCAATCAGCAGCGTTTAGAATTGGCTATACTTTTATTTCGCAAAACAAACCTGTACCTATAGGATTTATTGGTGCTATAAATAAGTTTGTACTTATAAAGCAACCAAAAATTGGAGATCATCTAAAAACATACATCCGAATTGAACAAGAGGTTTTTAACATTACACTTTTAGCTGCCGAAGTTAAAATAGGAGATGAAATTGTGGCCGAATGCCAAATGAAAGTGGCTACATCAGATCAAAAATAGAGACAAATAGATGGTAAAACGAGTAAGTAAGAGTATTCCAAGTCTTATTAATCGAACTCAAATTAGAGTGCGATTTAGTGAGGTTGACTCCATGCAAATTGTGTGGCATGGGGAATATGTGCGTTATTTTGAAGATGGTCGTGAAGCTTTTGGCCGTCAATACAGCGGTTTAGGTTATATGGAAATATATAAGAGTGGTTTTGTAACCCCTATTGTTAAAATCAATATCGACTACAAATCACCTTTAGTTTGTGGCGAATTAGCCATTGTTGAAACCCGTTTTATCAACACTGGAGCGGCTAAAATAATGTTCGAGTACACCATCTATAGAGAGTCTGATAACCAAGTTGTTGCAAGTGGTGAAAGTGTACAAGTATTTTTAAACAAAGATAATCAGCTGGAGCTTATTAACCCCGACTTTTATCTACAATGGAAGGCAAAATGGGGAGTTCAGTAAATTGTAAAACCTTTATTGGAGCTACTAATATTATTAGCTCTTTGGGGTTTTCTTCAAAAGATAATTTTGCAGCGGCTATTGAGTACCAATCTGGTATTAAACAAGTTAATGACAAATCAATATTTGAATCGCCTCTACTTGCGGCTCAAATTGATAAAAATAGATTAGAGATTGAAGCTGCTAAACTTAATTTGAATGAGTTTACAACGCTAGAGAAATTATTAATTCTATCCATCAAGGATGTTTTAAATAGCTCATCTATTGATATTTCAAAGGAAGACTGCGCTATAATCTTCTCAACAACCAAGGGTAATATTGATGTACTAAAAAATAATACACAAGCTCTCGATGAAAAACTATTTTTAAACAAAATGGCTTCGAGAGTATCCAACTATTTTGGTGCAAAAAACGAACCTCTAGTTATTTCAAATGCCTGTATTTCAGGAGTGTCAGCAACTATTATTGCCTCACGACTCATTAGAGAAGAAAAATATAACCATGTGATAGTTACCGGTGGCGATCTGCTCACTGAATTTGTAGTAACAGGATTTACAGCTTTCAAATCGGTAAGTGAAAAACCGTGTATCCCATACGATGGAAACCGCGATGGACTTACCCTAGGCGAAGGTGTTGCTACAATGTTAGTTACTAATAATAAGGCTCTTTCAACTGGAATTATTATAGAGGGGGGTGCTATTACCAACGATGCCAACCACATTTCCGGCCCATCACGCACCGGCGACGGTCTCTGTTACGCCATGCAACAGGCTATGAATGAAACTAATTTAACAGTTTCGGATATGAGCTTTATTAATGCCCATGGCACGGCCACCCCGTTTAACGACGAAATGGAGTCCAAAGCCATAAATATGGCTCAACTACAAACCTTACCGGTAAATAGTTTAAAACCCTATTTTGGACATACCCTTGGAGGTGCTGGATTAATTGAACTGGCAATGTGTGCAGAGCAACTCAAAAGCAACACTCTTTTAGCTACCAAGGGATTCACACAACTTGGTGTACCTGAGCCTATTATCATTTCTGGAATGCATCAAACTTTACCAATGAAACGATGTATTAAAACAGCATCGGGTTTTGGAGGTTGCAACGGAGCTATCGTTTTAGCACTTGAAAACGTAGGTATAAATACTAAGATAAATCTTGTATCACCGAGCAAAATAACAACCTCTATCGCAATAAATAAGGGAAAAATTGTGAAGGATGATATGGTGATATTTGAAAATAGTGAACCCTTTCACGACTTTGTGCGAGCAGCATTCAAAAGCTTAGAAGCTTCAAATATGAAGTTTTACAAGATGGATGATTTATGTAAACTGGGATATTTAGCAACTGAATATCTGCTAAAGAATCAAACATTTATCCCATCAGAAGTAGCCATTATTCTGGCAAACAGAAGTTCGTCACTTGATACGGATATTAAACATCAAAACATACTCAACGAAAAGCCTGAGACTGGAGTAAGCCCGGCTGTTTTCGTTTACACGCTACCAAACGTTGTCCTAGGAGAGATTGCCATTCGCCACAAAATACAAGGCGAAAATAGCTTCTTTATTCAATCGGAGTACGACTCCAAATTTATAGAGTCGTATGCGCAAATGGTTTTAAATAGAGAGAACTATAAAGCGGTTATTTTTGGTTGGTGCGAATTTTTGGGCGAAAGTTATAATGCTGATTTTAAATTATTGGAAAAATAGAAAGATATGGAAGAGTTAATGCACAACCTTAAGGTTCAAATCATTGAAGCCCTTAATTTAGAAGAAATTACACCTGATGACATCGACAACGAAGCGCCTCTTTTTGGTGATGGTCTGGGGTTAGATTCAATTGATGCTCTTGAAATTATTCTTATTTTAGAGAAAAATTACGGCATTAGATTAGCCGATCCGGTTGAGGCAAAACCTATCTTCAAATCAATTGCTACATTGGCAAAATTCATCACCGAAAACCGAAAATAATGCAAATCTATGTTAGTGGAATTGGTATTGTTTCGGCAATTGGTATTGGGGTCGAAGAGAACTTCGCCTCATTGGCCGCATCTACCGATGGTCTAGGAGACATTACTCTATTCGAAACATCTCATAATCTGAAAGTTGGAGAAGTCAAAGCTACAAACGAAGAGTTAAAAGCGCGTCTTCATCTGCCAAAAAACAAAACCTACTCGCGTTCGGCTCTTTTAGGCATGGTTGCTGCGCAAGAGGCTGTAAAAGATGCAAAAATAGATACTAAAACGTTGCGTGTAGGACTTATCTCTTCAACTACCGTTGGCGGAATGGATTTAACCTACCATTTTTACGAGGCATTTGCAGCGGATAACAGTAAAGGACGATTACGCGAAGTGGCGCCACACGATTGTTATGATAGTACCAACGAAATAGCCAAACTTTGCGATATAAATGGTTACACCACCACTATCAGTACAGCCTGTTCCTCGGCAGCCAACGCAATTATGCTTGGAGCACGACTTATTCGTCAAGGTTATTTGGATTGTGCCGTTGTGGGTGGTACCGATGCTCTTTGTAAATTTACACTAAACGGATTTCATTCGTTAATGATTTTAGATCAAGCCAAATGCCGACCATTTGACGATACTCGCACAGGTCTAAATCTGGGTGAAGGCGCAGGATATATAGTACTTCAACGCGAAGATACGCTTCAACGCAAAGCCTACTGCAAAGTTGCCGGATTTGCCAATACCAACGATGCTTTTCATCAAACCGCTTCATCTGCCGAGGGCATTGGCCCTTTCAAGGCCATGGAACAGGCTCTGAAAATGAGCTCATTAAAGCCGGAAGAGATTAGCTACATCAATGTTCACGGTACAGGTACCAACAACAACGACTCAAGCGAAGGAAGTGCAATTAAAGCACTGTTTAACAACAACTTGCCACCTATTAGCTCTACAAAACCCTTTACGGGACATACATTGGCTGCCGCAGGTGGTGTAGAGGCTGTTTTCTCTGTTTTAGCTATTGATAGAGGGGTTATTTTCCCAAATCTGAACTTCAAAATCCCTATGGCAGAACTCGAAATTGTGCCGCAAACAAAATTTCAAACAGGTGTTAAGATTGATACTGTAATGTCAAACTCCTTTGGTTTTGGTGGTAATTGCTCATCTCTTATCTTTTCAAAAATATAACAAGATGGAACTCTACATAAATTGCATCAGCTCAAGCAATTGCGAACTCGATTTAAAAACTCTCATCCCAGATGCCAATACGCGCCGTCGAATGAGTCCCATCTTAAAAATGGGAGTAGCTACAGCTTTGGAGTGTTTACGCACATCGACTGATAAGAGTGTTGATGCCATCATTACTGCTACAGGTTTGGGTTGCCTTACAGATAGCGAAAAGTTCCTGAAATCGATTATCGATAACAACGAACAACTTATCAACCCTACTCCATTTATACAATCGACCTTTAATACCATAGGTGGTATGATTGCTGTTCTAACCAACAACCATGGTTATAACATGACATACTCACACCGTGAATCAAGTTTCGAGAGTGCTCTTTTAGATGCCATTTTACTTCTAAATGAGGGAATTAAAAACGTGCTTATTGGTGCAGCTGATGAACTTACCCCTTCGCAAACCAAAATAATGGAGCGTATGGGATATTACAGAAACGGTGTAACACCAAAAGAGGGCGCTCATTTTTTTGTAATCAGTTCACAATCAAACAAAAATACGATTGCGGTTCTAGAGCAACTCCATTTGAAAAACGATGAACCCCAAGGCTCTTTTGACTTTGAATTTAAAACATCAAAAGGGTATTTTACCGCTTCTGCCGAGGCCTTTTACAATGGGGTAATTGCTATTCAACAAGGCGCAAAACGAGTTGTGGTAAGAAATAAGCATTTTAAATCTGTTTTAAAATGCTTATAATCGTTCCAATCATCTCATTCCTCTTATTTTTAACCATTTTCGCCTCCTATTCAATAGAAACAGGAGTCTATTTGAAGGCGTTTTGTAGAGCTAAAACAAAGCAAAAGGTAATTGCCCTCTCATTTGACGATGGACCTCATCCTGTACTAACCCCAAAGGTTTTAGATGTGCTTGCTAATCATCAAATTAAAGCCATCTTTTTTCTTATCGGCGAGTTTGCCGAAAAATATCCGGAGATAGTACAACGAATAATTAATGAGGGGCATCTTATTGGAAATCACACTTATACTCACAAAGGTAATTTTCCAATATTGGGTAAAACCCGAATAGAAGAGGATCTAAAAAAGTGCGAATCTACACTTACCAAGATCACCAATCAGGAGATAAAATATTTTAGACCACCCTTTGGTGTTACAAACCCTACTATTGGATCGGTGGTACGAAAATTGGGGTATAAAACAATCGGATGGAGCATTCGCTCTCTCGACACAAAAAAAGAGCCGCGTACAAAAGTGCTTATGAGAATTAAACAATTAATTCATCCTGGTGGAATAATACTAATGCACGATAACCGTGAACAGAGTGACTTACTAACCGAGAGTGTTATCAACGATCTGACCACGAGAAGTTACCGTTTTTTAAGGGTTGATGAATTAATGAAATTAGATAATAAAATATGAGACTATTTATCACTTTAATCACACTATCTCTTTCACTCACACTTTTTAGTCAAAATTATGGCTCAAAAATAGATCCTTCAAATGGATTTAGCCAAAAATTAAAAGAGGCAAGTAGTAAAACTAATACCATTGTTTGCAATTTTGACCAAACAAAAAACATGGCAGTTTTAGCAAAACCCAATATATCCAAGGGCATGTTTTTTTACCAAAAGGAACAAAATATTTGTCTCGAATACACCTCTCCTGAAGGCAATCTAATTGTAATGAGCGGTGGTAAATTCAAGATTATAACCGATGGTAAAAAAAGTGTCGTTGATATGAAAGCAAATCCCATGATGCGCCAAATGGGAAGTATGCTATCAGGCTGTATGACAGGCAATTTAGAGCTATTTGGAAATGAGAGTAACACCGAATATTTTGAAACCTCTTCGTGCTACACAGTACTAATTACTCCCACAAATAAACGGGTAAAAAAGTACCTTCAAAACATTGTTCTTGTCTTTGATAAAAATGACATGACCCTTAATTCCATGCTAATGCAAGAGAACACAACAGACTATACAAAATACGATTTCCACAAAAAAAAGCTAAATTCGGAGATTGAAACTGACAAGTTTAAAATATAAGTAAATGTTTAAAATACCTTTTTACACCATCTTGCAAATAGAATCTGTGGAAAATAGCCACACGGTGATGGTTCAACTAAATACTACGCATCCCATTTATCAAGGTCATTTTCCCGAACACGCTGTGGTACCGGGAGTTTGTACCCTGCAAATCATTAAAGAGTGCGTGGCAAAAATATCTCATAAAGAATTAACATACAACACCATACCATCGTGCAAATTCACTTCACTTATTGTTCCAACCAAAGAACCAATTGAGCTAAAACTCAATTTAGACGATACCTTAGGTTGCAACGCTAACGTGTTGGTTAACGGATCATCGGTATTAAAATTAAAAGCTAATTTTTCGGTAAGATGATGGAGTGGAAAGAGCGATTAGTACAACTAAAATGTTTAGTACTCATCCCAACCTATAATAATAATGGCACTATAGCTAAAGTTATCAGTGAGGTTAAAGAATACGCCTCGGATGTGCTGGTGGTAAACGATGGATCAACCGATAATACCGAGGAGATTATAAGTGGGATAAATGGTATTTCCATCATCTCTTACAAAAAAAATAGAGGCAAAGGGTATGCCCTAAAAACAGGGTTGAAACGCGCGCGTCAGATGGGATTTCGTTACGCCATAACCATTGATTCAGACGGGCAACACTACCCTAGCGACATACCCGTATTTATTGAACAAATTGAGCAAACACCTGATTCCCTTATAATTGGAGCACGCAACCTTAATGCCGAAAATATGCCTGGCAAAAACAGCTTTGCTAATAAATTTTCAAACTTCTGGTTTAAAGTTGAAACAGGTATTACTCTCGCAGACACTCAATCGGGTTTTCGTCTCTACCCTTTAGCCAAATTGGAACGGATGAAATTCATAACACCGCGTTATGAGTTTGAAGTTGAGGTAATTGTAAAGGCTGCCTGGCGAGGTGTAAACGTGATTAATATACCTATCAGGGTCTTTTACCCGAATAAAGAGGAGAGAATTTCGCATTTTAGACCTTTACAGGATTTTACCCGAATTAGCATCTTAAACACGTTTTTAGTAACTATTGCACTTCTTTTTTATTATCCACTCAAATTTATCCGATCAATAACAATCGAAAATATAAAAAACTTCATAAAAGATAACATTACCCACTCTAAAGAGTCTAATGCCAAGGTGGCTGCCTCGATAGGATTAGGGGTGTTTTTTGGCATAGTTCCACTTTGGGGATATCAGATGATAAGTGCAGGGATTACAGCACATCTATTAAAACTAAATAAAGTCTTAACCATTGCTGCATCAAACATAAGCATGCCGCCAATGTTGCCCTTTATCCTTTTAGGAAGCGTAATAACAGGTGGTTTAGTGATGAATAATCCAACCATTTTAACAATCGACAATATCAGTTTTGAGTCACTATCAGCCTCTTTTTACCAGTATCTGATTGGAAGCGTTTTATTGGCCACAGCAAGTGGTCTGTTTGTTGCGTTAATCTCATATATCACACTTAAAATTTTCAAACGTTCTTAGATGGGAGCACTCTTTATATCTATATACAACTACTTTAAAAAGCGCAAATGGCAACTCTCTTCCCTAATGGTTGGGTGTTTTTTGTTGTTATCCTATTTTGCCATTCAAGTAAATATAGATGAGGATGTTACAAGCTTTTTTCCGGATGGAAAAGATAGCAAAAAGACAGCTCTTGTTTTTAAGAATCTAAAGATTAAGGATAAGATTATTCTCCTATTTTCGCAAGGTGATACTGCGCAAAATGATCCTGATTTGCTTATTGATGCGGCCGATGTCTATGTTGCAAATTTGCAAAACGAAGTTGGAAAAACCCACATCAAAAGCATCACCTCAAAAATTGAAGAAGAGAGCATCACCAAAGTTACCTCGTTTATTTACGATAATTTACCCATCTTTTTAACAGATGCCGACTACCTTAAAATAGACTCGCTCCTCAAACCTGAAGTGATGGACAGGAGGATGCAAGAAAACTATAATAAACTTGTATCACCAATGGGGATTGCGCTTAAAGAGTTTATTCTTAAAGACCCGCTAGGAGTGGGTAATGCGCCTCTCTCTGAACTACAAATATTTAGTGAAGCTGCCAATTACAGATTGTACAACAACTCCATCTTTTCGGAAGATTTAACCACGATGTTGGTTATTTTAGATCCCCAAAATGGGGCAGGAGCAACAGGCAAAAATGATGCGCTCATCTCGGCTATTGAACAACAAACAAAACAGTTACAAGCAAAATATCCAACCATTTTAATTGAACATTTTGGTGGACCAAGCGTAAGTGTCTATAATGCGCGTCAAATTAAAAAGGACTCCATTTTGACCCTAGCTATTGCGCTGATTATAATTACAACATTCATTTTTTTTGCATTTAAAAACCGTTGGGCATTTTTGCTCATCCTTTTGCCTGTACTGTTTGGAGGACTCTTCGCTTTAGCTTTTATTAGTCTCATTAACAACACAATATCAGCCATTGCTATCGGCTCTGGGGCAGCAGTTTTTGGTATTGCTATGAGCTACTCCATTCATGTGCTCTCGCATGCCAACCATGCTAAATCCATAGAACAGGTTATTGGAGAACTCGCATCCCCCCTTACCATTGGAAGTTTTACAACCATTGGCGCCTTTTTAGGATTGCTCTTTACCAGTTCAAAACTGTTAAGAGATTTTGGACTCTTCGCCTCATTAGCACTCATCGGTACAACTCTTTTTTGCCTCATCTTTTTACCTCACCTAATTAAGATTAAGCATCATAAAAAGGAGCAAAAGCTGGTTCTTTTTATTGAAAAAATCACCTCTTTCAGGTACGATAAGAGCAAAATTGTACTCGCTACTTTCACCATTCTACTTATCGTCTCATTCTTTATGTACAACAAAGTGAGGTTCGATAGCGATATGATGCACTTGAATTTTGAGTCCGATCATCTCAAAAAAGCGGAACACAAACTCAATACCATCTTTAAATCGGCAGAAAAAACAGTGCTTATTGTTTCAACTGGCAGTAGTCTTGACTCATTAGCAACGACTTATCGTGAATCGGGGCAAACACTCAGCGATCTTCAAAAAGCGGGTAAAATTGATAAAGTAGTATCGGCACAAAAATTCATTATTCCATTATCTATTCAAAATGAACGAATTGCAAAATGGAATTCATTTTGGAATGATAAACGAAAGACACATGCTATAAATTTGGTAAATCAATCTTCACTCAAACATAACTTCACCCAAGGAAGCTTTGAGCCATTTTCCGAAATTTTAATTAAAGAGTATAAACCTTTTATATACAACACGTTAAACTTTGCACAATCGCCAATTTTTAAAGATTGGTACTCCTCAACCGATTCTGTGTCGATGCTTATTTCAAAAATTGTTATCAAGGATGAGTTTAAAGAGGATGTTTACAAGACTATTAACACACAAAAAGAGGTAACAATTGTAGATAGGGCCTATTTTGCTACAAAAATGGCTACATCTATTAACAACGATTTTTATTTAATCCTATACATCTCATCACTACTTATTTTTGTGGCGCTTCTCGTCTCTTACGGACGAATAGAACTTGCAGTTTTGAGCTTCATTCCAATGGCGGTTAGCTGGGTCATTATCTTAGGATTAATGGCCATTTTCGGTATTGAGTTTAACATTGTAAACATCATTCTCTCAACCTTTATTTTTGGAATTGGAGATGACTTTAGCATCTTCATCATGGATGGACTGTTGAGCAAATACGAATCGGGTAAAAAAATATTATCGTCTCATAAAACCGCCATCTTCTTCTCAGCATTTACCACCATTATAGGCATGGGAGTACTTGTATTTGCAAAACATCCGGCACTATTTTCCATCTCGCTCATCTCCATTTTGGGAATGATAACGGTTGTTTTGGTTTCATTTACCGTACAACCACTTCTATTTAAACTACTTACTAAATTACGCTCCAAGAATGGTGATTTTCCATACACGCTTACGTCGTTTTTAAATACCTTTTACGCTTTTAATCTGTTTCTTTTAGGATGTGGGGTGATTCAGTTTCTAATGAGCATATTGTGGCTTTTACCAATTAGTCGTAAAAAGAAAAAATCAATATTCCATCACTCTATCTATTGGTTTAATCGTTTCTTCTTAAAGATGATGATTACCGTAAAAACGGTTCGTATCAATAAAAGCAACGAACGCTTTGAAAAGCCTGCTATAGTTGTTGCTAACCATCAGTCATTTATAGATATTTTACTTCTGCTAAGTATTCATCCAAAATTTGTGATGGTTACAAACGGATGGGTATATCAATCGCCATTTTTTGGTCCAATAGTTCGTTATGCCGATTTTTATAACGCCTCCAATGGCTATGAATTATTAGTTGATTCGCTAAAGAAAAAGGTGTCTGACGGATACTCTATCATCGTCTTTCCGGAGGGCACAAGAAGCGAAGATAACAAACTTAAGCGTTTTCATAAAGGCGCCTTTTTCTTGGCACAAGAGCTTAAATTAGATATCATTCCCATTATACTTTACGGTACTGGTATGATCTCTTCTAAAAAACAACCATTTTATATCAAAAAAGGAATTATTGCAGCCAATATTTTACCTCGAATAGAATTTGAAAATCAGCTATTTGGAGTTACCTATCAGGAGAAAACTAAAGCTATTTCCACTCTTTTTAAAAATGAGTATAAAGAGATAAATACAAAATTTAATACGCCTCAAAATCCCTATTTCTACGATGCACTCATTAAAAACTTCACCTACAAAGGGCCTGTTTTAGAGTGGTATATGCGGGTAAAAATTAAGATGGAACGAAATTACGAACTCTTTAATACACTTATTCCTCAAAAGGCTACGATAACAGATATTGGCTGCGGATATGGCCCTCTTTCATTTATGCTTTCGTTGCTGTCCGAAGAGCGCACTATCTTAGGTATCGATTACGATGAAGATAAAATTGCCTTAGCAAATCACAGCTTCTTAGCCAACGATAGGGTTAAATTCAAATATGCCAATGCGTTAGAATATAAACTGCCATTATCAGACGTTTTTGTGTTAAATGATATGTTGCACTATTTAGATTTAGCTTCACAAGAGAAACTACTTTTAAAGTGTGTTAATTCTCTGAATAACAATGGGATGATTATTGTGCGAGATGGTGATAAAAAACAGACTAAAAAACATAAAACGACACAACTTACTGAGCAATTATCAACCAAAATATTTAAGTTCAATAAAACGGAAGGAGAACTTCATTTTTCATCTTCAGACCACATTAATTCTTTTGCAAATTTACATGGGTTAAGTGTCAAAATCTCAAATAACGATACCTATACCTCAAACACAATCTATATCCTTAAACGTTCATGAAAAAATTTGATGTCATAATTGTAGGAAGCGGCTTAGGTGGCTTAGAGTGCGGAGCTATTCTATCTAAAGAGGGCTTTAATGTTTGTGTATTAGAGAAGAATCGCGTACTTGGAGGTTGCCTGCAATCGTTTAAAAGACACAATAAGGTATTAGACACTGGTATTCACTATGTTGGAAGCATGGACCCAGGACAAATATTACATCAGTTTTTTAAATATTTTGACATTAATGATAAAATTAAAACACGCCGATTAGATGGCGATGGCTTCGACCAAATACATTTTCAGGACAAAATTTTCAACTATGCTATTGGCTATGAAAACTTTGCCGAAACAATGAGTTCTTATTTTCCGGAAGAGAAGGAAAATATTTACAATTACACTAAAAAACTAAAAGAGGTTTGCAACTTAATAAGCGTTGATAATCTAAAAAAAGGGATTTTAAATATCCAAGGGATGGATTACTTTGCGCAATCAGCAGCAAAAGTTATTGACCATACGGTCAACAACAATATATTACGCAATGTTTTAGCCGGCACCAACACGCTATATGGTGGTGTGCGTAACAACTCCACATTCTACCATCACGCCATGATTAATGCCTCAAACATTGAAGGGCCACATCGTATTGTAGATGGAAGTCAAGCTATCGCAGATGCGTTAGTTGCTAAAATACGTGAAAATGGAGGTACTGTACTAACATCCTCACAAGTAACTCGTTTTGTAGTTGAAAATAACAACATTTCATCAGTTGAAGTAAATGGCAATGAGATAATTGAAGCCAAACACTTCATCTCAAATTTACATCCATCTGTAACATTCCAATTAGTAGATAAAACACCCGCAATAAAAAAGGCATTTTTAAGCCGAATAAATAGTTTACCTAACAGTTATGGCATTTTTACACTCTATTTGATATTAAAAAATAACACATTGCCTTATATCAATAAAAATATTTATCTAATTAAGGGGGATGATGTTTGGACATCCACGACAAATCCGCTCGACTACTCAGTCAGAAATGTACTGCTCTCTTACCAATCAAGTAGCACAAATCCTAATTTTACCGAAGTAATCTCTGTTTTAAATCCCATGTTTTTATCAGAAGTGGAAAAATGGAGCGACACCTCCATTGGCCGAAGAGGAGATTCATACGAAACATTTAAGCAAAATAAAGCTCAAGAGATATTGGATTTTATCACTCCATATGCACCGGAGATAATAGAGAACATCGAAAATATTCACACCTCTACTCCACTCACCTATCGCGATTATACAGCAACACCAGAGGGTTCGGCTTACGGCATTATTAAAAATTGTAATAACCCGCTTGTTACGCTTATTCCAACACGAACAAAAATTGACAATCTCTTCTTAACGGGTCAAAACCTAAATGTTCATGGTGCTTTAGGAGTAACTCTTACTGCGGCTCACACATGCGCACATCTCATTGGTACAGAATATCTTGCAAAGAAAATCGGAGAAGCTTAATATGAAAAAGTTTTTAAAAATTACTGGGTTCGCACTTGCTATAGTGATAGTAATTCCGGCCATTTGGCTAACCTACCTCTATCAGAGCGCCGACATGAAAAATCCTAATATTCCGGTAGATTTGACTTCATATCAGGTGCTGCAAGATTCGGGTTACACCTCTTGCAATGCAAGTAAACTTAGACATAATAAAAATGGACTTTGGGAGATCTATTTAGAGGGAGATGCCATTAACCGAGGTACTACGCTCGGCAAACTAACCAAAGAGCTACTCCATTATCAAGAACAAACGTTTATAGATCAAATACGAGAAATAATACCCTCTGATAGCTACCTCAAATTTCTACGTTTCTTCACCATTATTTTTAACCGAAACATGGGAGCCTTTGTTCCTGAGGAGTTTAGAGAAGAGATTTATGGCATGTCACTCTCCTGTTCGGATGAATTTGATGCCATTGGCCCTGCCTACGAACGACAGCTTAACTATCATGGAGCTCACGATATTGGTCACACCATGCAAGAGTATATGTTGGTTGGATGCAGCTCGTTTGGCGTTTGGGAAAATAAAAGCTCAGATTCAACACTTCTGATTGGGCGTAATTTCGACTTCTTTGTGGGCGACAACTTTGCTAAAAACAAACTCATAACTTTTGTTTCACCTTCAAAAGGATACAAATATGCAGCCATTGGTTGGGCTGGTATGATTGGCGTCTTATCCGGGATGAATGAAAAGGGACTTACAATTACCATCAATGCTGCCAAAGGAGATATTCCAACCTCTGCAGCGATGCCTATATCAATATTAGCTAGAGAGATACTTCAATACGCATCTACCATAGACGAAGCCTACAAAATTGCTCAAAGCCGACACACGTTTGTATCTGAATCACTTTTAATAGGTTCGGCGATAGATAAAAAGGCTGCTATTATTGAAAAAACGCCTTATCAAATTGCCCTTTTTCAAAGTTCCACAAACCAAATTATTTGCACAAATCACTATCAAGCAGATAATTACAAAAAAGATCCTAAAAATATCGAGAACATCCAAAACTCTGATAGTCCTTACAGATACGCACGACTTGAAGAATTATTAGCAGAGAATAAAACCATCTCCCCCATAATTGCATCAACTATTTTAAGAGATAGACATGGGAAAAATAACACAGAAATTGGCTTTACCAATGAGAAATCATTAAATCAAGATATAGCCCACCACTCAGTAATTTTCAAACCTCAACAAGGTTTGATGTGGGTGTCAACATCTCCATGGCAATCGGGCGAATACGTTTGTTACGATTTAAACAAGATCTTTAATGGAGTCAATTTTGCAAAAGAAATTTATGTAGATAGTCTAACTATTGCTGCCGATTCAACCTTTCTAAAAACTAATTTTCAAAAAATTATTGATTATAGATTAGGGGTTAGAGAGCTTAAAAAATCGATGACTAATGAACTTCCATTGTCTGCCCAGAAATTGGATGACTTTATCCAATTAAACCCGAATTTTTACTACGTTTATACTCTGTTAGGTGATTATCACCACCACTTTGCCGATAAAGAAAAAGCTCTCTGGAATTGGGAAAAAGCCCTAACATTGGAGATACCTCGTAAGAATGAACGTGATGCCATTGAAAACAAGATAAATAGCGTAAGAAATGATTAAGAATCCAGAAATCCAATTTCAAACAACCAATAACATAAAAGCCTTTCAAGAGGCACAATTACAGCAAGAGTTGACCTATTTAAGTGCTCACTCAAAATTTTATGGTAAGATGTTTTCTGAGAACAACATTGATATCAAAACCATAAAAACAATTGAAGATTTAACGAAACTTCCCGTAACCACTAAACGTGATCTGCAACTCTTTAACGAAGATTTTATTTGTGTTGACAAGTCCGAAATCATTGACTACGTTACCACTTCGGGCACTTTAGGTGATCCTGTTACATTTGCTCTTACCAACAATGATTTATCCCGCTTAGCCTATAATGAACATCTCTCATTTGCTACAGCCGGCTGCTCAAAAGAGGATATAATTCAACTTATGACCACTCTTGACCGCCGTTTTATGGCTGGAATTGCCTATTTTATGGGAGCAAGAGATTTGGGTTGTGGGGTGGTAAGAGTGGGTAATGGAATTCCCGAACTTCAATGGGATTCAATAAAACGTATTCACCCAAATCGCTGCGTAGTCGTGCCCTCGTTTTTACTCAAACTAATTGATTACGCCGAAGCCAACGGAATAGACTATAAAAATAGTCCGCTAAAGAAGGCAATCTGCATTGGCGAGACACTCCGAAATAACGACTTTACTACCAACACGTTAGGCTCACAAATCAAAGCTCGTTGGCCTGAGTTGACCCTTCACTCAACCTATGCTTCCACCGAAATGCAATCCTCGTTTACCGAATGCAATTACGGCGTTGGTGGTCACCATCAACCAGAGCTTATCATTGTTGAGTTTTTGGATGAAGATAATATGCCCGTAAAACCAGGCGAACCGGGTGAGGTTACCATTACAACTCTGGGAGTTGAAGGAATGCCTTTGTTAAGATTCAAAACAGGGGATATATGCTATCATCACACCGAAGCATGTCAATGTGGGCGACAAACCATGCGTTTAAGTCCAGTGCTAGGACGTAAAGGACAAATGATTAAATACAAAGGAACAACACTCTATCCATCTGCTCTATATGATATCCTTGATAATATTCCGGAAATCAAAAACTATATTATTGAGGTCTATACCAATACCATTGGTACCGACTCCATTATTGTTAAGATTGGGAGTACCACCCATTCCGAAGAATTTTTAAAACAGGTTAAAGATCTGTTTCGCTCTAAAGTACGTGTTGCTCCTGAGATATCGTTTGAGCCTATTGAATATATTTCAAAAATTCAGATGCCGGAAATGAGTCGTAAACCAATAAAATTTATAGATTTGCGTGATATTAGTAATAAATAATTTAAACCTATTTCAAATGAAAAGAACACTATTATTATTAGCAGTTGTATGTATTACAAACCTAACATTTGC
>RRZT010541812.1_pt1 | contig 34018 bp, 32 predicted proteins | sample 2165551 | NCBI WGS metagenome assembly RRZT01 (sample SAMN10456910, study PRJNA506462) | wastewater metagenome | biome: wastewater; feature: sludge; material: wastewater sludge; isolation source: wastewater sludge with Escherichia coli K12::gfp cells carrying plasmid... | place: USA: Moscow, Idaho...
AACCCGGCAAAGCGTGACCAGCCCAAGGGCGGTACGCCGGGATGGCTGGGCGTGGGCATGACATGCCCCAGCATGACGTAATCCAGTCCCAGCCGGGCAGCCTGCTCCAGTTCTTCTTGCCTGTGCACCGACGCACCGGCCCAGTCGGCCGCCGGGCGGGTGTCCTGCGCCATCAGCTGTGCGGCGGTCAGATGCACGCCGTCCAGCCCGGCCACCGGCGTCGTGGCACCGGCCAGCAGCACGCGGCCGCCGCTGCCGGCGATCAGTGCCCGGATTTCGTGCGCCAGCTGTACGCGGTCGACGTCGGCCCAGCCGGGCTCCCGCACGACCACCAGCGGAAAGGCGGCAGGGTCGGCGCCAATGCGCGCGAGGATGGCGGCAGCTCCGGTTTCACTGGCACAGGTCAGCGCCAGCGTGGCCGGCAAGGACAGTGCCCGGAATACCGGCGTGTTGGCCGGCAGCACCGGAGCGACATTCAGGGCGCCGGCCGCAGGCTGCCACGCCCAGGTCTGGCCTTCGCGCGCCTGCGGCTGCCCTTGCCAGCGGGTCACCCGCCAGAACGACAGCCGCACGCTGGCGTGTTCGTAGTGAAAATGCTGGGTCAGCCACGGCGTGGCTTCTTCGACGGTCAGCCCCAGCTCTTCGTCAAGCTCGCGTACCAGCGCCTGATACGGTGTTTCGCCGGCTTCCAGCTTGCCGCCGGGGAATTCCCAGTAACCGGCATACGGCTTGCCCTGCGGCCGGCTCGACAGAAAAAAGTCGCCGTTCGGGGCCAGCAGCACCCCGGCGACGACATCCACCCATTTGGTCATGATGCCTGTTGCTTTGTATCCCCGTAACGCTGGATGCCACGGCGCTCTGCCCACTGGAGCAGCCGCCGGTATACCGGGTCGGGTACGTATTGGTGAATGATGTTTTCCCAGCCCATCGGGCCGACCAGCCCGCGCACCATGGTGGACGACACCTCGGCAAATTCGCGGGGCGGCAGCAGGAAAATGGTGTTGATGTTCGGATACAGGTCCGAATTGATGTAGCGCATGGCGCGCTCGTACTCGTAATCGCTGGTGGTGCGGATGCCGCGCACGATGTAGTTGGCCCCCACCGACTGGGCGTACGACACCAGAAACTGGTTGTCGAAGACTTCGACGCGCAGGTTCGGATACTGCTGGGTGGTTTCCCGCAGCATGGCGGCCCGGTCTTCCGCGCTGAAGGTGCAGTGCTTGTCGGGGTTGACCCCGATCGCCACGATCAGCTCGTCAAACAGCTCGACGGCCTGCTGGATCATCCACAAATGGCCATTGGTCACCGGGTCAAAACTGCCGGCATAAACCGCGCGTTTCAAGGATTGCCTCCCGTTGCAGTGCAAAAACAGGATGCGCGCACTGTAAACGCAGCATGGAACCGCGGCAAAGCTTTTTGCATGGCAGCATGAAAAGAGACTGCTCAGTACTCACCCAGAATGGCCCGCCATTCCGGCGAGTCAGGCAGGCAATATGACGTATCAGGCAATTGCCAGAATGCTCCCCGTTGCAGGAGTGCGACGATTTTCCGCTGCCCTGGCGACGGGGTCAGGTCACCGTCAAAGCCGGCCAGGGCAATCACTTCTCCTGTTCGCAACGGTGCCCGGTACACACTGGTCACCCGTACCCACACCTGCTCAAGCGGCCCGTCGCGCCGGGCCGGCTCGACCTCGACTGCCACCACGGCATCGGCCTGCTGCCACAAGGCCGGCGACCAGACCGTGACTTCTGCGGCCGGTGCACTACCAGCCATCAGCAGCCCGATTACGGCCCATGTAGTCCTCATGCTGGTTTCTCCTGACGGCGAAGCATCATCCATTATCGTCAGGCAAGACCGGTTTTCCCATGTCGCACCAGATAATGACATTTGACTTGGCGCGGCGTTTCGCGATACCTCTGGCGCATCCCCTGTTTCCTGTCTTCCTGCCGGATGCCTTCTTCTTTCCGCTCCCGCCTGCCACGCCAGCTCCTCTGCCTTGGAACCGGTCTGGCATGTGCGCTCGCAGCATATGCCGCCCCCCGGATCGGCGATGTCACACCGGCATCCCTGACCACCACGCTGCTGCTGGGCGCGCTGCTGCTCTCCTGGCTGGGCTGGGGCCTGAGCCGCCATTACTGGCGCCGGCGCGAGCATCTCTACCGGAGCCAGCGCAGCGAATTGCGTGACCTGCGGGCACAGTACGATGCCCTGATCGAGCAATCACTGGTCGGCATCTACATCCTCAAGGAACACACGCTGATCTACGCCAACCAGCGCGCCAGCGAAATGCTCGGGTATCCGGCCGGCGCACTGGCCGGCAAATCCCTTGTTGACCTGATGCCTCCCGGAGTGGCGCACGAGATCGGTGAATCAGTCCGCCGGCGTCACCGGGACAACATCACCGAACAGCACTACGTCCTGCCACTGATCCACCGCAACGGCCACCGGCTGTCGGTGGAACTGCACAGCCGCCTGACCGAATTCCGCGGCGAACGGGTGATTGTCGGCGTCGGCCTCGACATCAGCGCCCGCCTGGAAACCGAGCGCACGCTGCAACTGGCCGCCACCGTGTTTGAAAACTCCAGCGAAGGCATCCTGCTCACCGATGCCGACGGCACCCTCATTACCGTCAATCCGGCATTTACCCGCATCACCGGCTACACAGAGGAGCAGGCACTGGGACGCCGCTCGCGCATGTTCCGCACCGACCACGTCGGCCAGGCCACCAACATGCAAATGATGCAGTCGCTGGCCGAACACGGGCACTGGCAGGGAGAAATGTTCGACCGCCACCGCGACGGCCGCCTGTATCCGGTCTGGCTGTCCCTGAGCGCGGTATACGATGAAGACCGGGTATCCAACTACGTCGGCGTGTTCACCGACATTTCGCGCCGCAAGGCCGCCGAAGACCGGCTGGTGTTCCTCGCCAGCCATGATCCGCTCACCCGCCTGCTCAACCGCGACGCCCTGTTCCGCAAGCTCGAGGACATCTGCCTCTCCGGCATCGAGCAGTCCTTTGCCGTGCTGTTCATCGACCTGGACCGCTTCAAGCTCATCAACGACAGCTTCGGTCACGCTACCGGCGACAACCTCCTGCGCATCGTGGCCGCACGCCTGTCGTTTGTCGTGGGCAGCAATGCCCTGCTGGCCCGCCAGGGCGGTGACGAGTTCACCCTGCTGCTGGAAGACACCGGCCAGCGCGCCGCCGTCATCGACATGGCCAACCGCCTGCTGGACGAACTGTCACAGCCCATCACGCTGGAAAACCAGGAGCTGCACATCACCGCCTCCATCGGCATCGCCTTGGCCCCCGAGCACGGCAAGGATGCCGCCACCCTGTTGCGCCATGCCGATACCGCGCTTTATCGCGCCAAGGACGCCGGCAAGAATACCTTTGCCTTTTTTACCCACACCCTGCACGGCCTCTCCAACCAGCGGCTGGCGCTGGAAAACGCCTTGCGCCACGCCCTGCCGCGCAATCAGCTTACCCTGGCGTACCAGCCACAAATCGACCCGCACCGCCAGCGCCTGATCGGTGTCGAAGCCCTGCTGCGCTGGCATCACCCCGAGCTGGGCCAGGTGTCCCCCGCCACCTTCATTCCGCTGGCAGAGGAAACCGGGCTGATCCTGCCGATCGGCCGATGGGTACTGGAAACCGCCTGCCGGCAGCTGGCAGCGTGGGACACGGCCGGATTCAGCGTGGGACACGTCGCGGTCAACCTGTCGGCCCACCAGTTCAATGATCCCGGCCTCACGCATCACCTGAAAGCGGTCCTGTCGGACAGCGGCCTTGCCGCCCGCAGGCTGGAGCTGGAAGTGACCGAAAGCACCCTGATCAACAACCCGACCGCTGCCATCGCCCTGATGACCGAGCTCAAGGAACTGGGCGTGCGCCTGTCGATCGACGACTTTGGCACCGGCTACTCCAGTCTGGCGCAGCTCAAGCGCTTCCCGCTCGACACGCTGAAAATCGACCGCACCTTCGTCAGCGGCATTCCGGCCGATGCCAGCGACCTGGCCATCACCGAAGCCATCATCGCCATGGCCAAGAAACTGTCGTTGTCCGTGGTGGCCGAAGGCGTGGAAACAGCCGACCAGCGTGATTTTCTGGCCCGCTGCGGCAGCGAGCTGATCCAGGGCTATTTCTACAGCCCGCCGCTGGCCGCAGAGGCCCTGCATTCGTTCAGCCGGATGTTCGACAGCGATGCGCCTCCGGTCGCACTGACCTGAGCCAGCCGGCCCGCTAACCGGTAGAATGCCGCCTTTGCCCTTTCTTGCCGGACCCCAGCGTGTCGCAGAAAAAACTCATCCACGGTTTTCATGCCGTCAATGCCCGCCTGTTCCAGTCGCCCAAAAGCCTGATCGAGATCTACATCACCCGCGGCCGTGAAGACCGCCGCATGCAGGAAGCGCTGGCCAAGGCCGCCGACGAAGGCATCCGGGTCATCCCGCTCGACAACGAACGGCTCGATGCCATGACCGGCCACGCCCGCCATCAGGGCATCGCCGCCGTGATCGATGCCAGCCACCGCATCGTCAACGTCGACGACGTGCTCGACACCCTGACGACCCCGCCCTTCCTCCTGATCCTCGACGGCATCACCGACCCGCACAATCTCGGCGCCTGCCTGCGCGTGGCCGATGCCATGGGCGTGCATGCCGTGCTGGCCCCCAAGGACCGCTCGGCCGGCCTCAACGCCACCGTCAGCAAGGTTGCCTGCGGTGCAGCCGAAACCGTGCCGTACATCCAGGTCACCAACCTCGCCCGCACCCTGCGCGACCTCAAGGACCGCGGCATCTGGATCGCCGGCACCGACATGGACGGCCAGATTGACCTCTACCATTTCGAAGCACCGGAATCGCTGGCATGGGTCATGGGCTCCGAAGGCGAAGGCATGCGCCGCCTGACCCGCGAGCACTGCGACCTGCTGGTCAGCATCCCGATGTTCGGCACGGTGGAAAGCCTCAACGTGTCGGTTGCCACCGGCATGGTGCTGGCCGAAACCCGCCGCCAGCACACGCTCGCCGCCGAACGCCGCCAGGCCTGAGCCGGCTGCACTACACTCCGGTTCATGACCCGCCTCGCCCGCCCGCTGTTTGCCCTGCTCGCCGTCCTGTGGACGGCGGGCCTGTTGCTGCTCGCGGCGCCGGCACAGGCAGCCTGTCATGACGGCATGCCGGCCGCGCACGAAGCCGGTACATCGCTCCGCCACGCCGCTCCCCCCGACGAACCCGCCCTGTCGGTCTGCCGCAGCGGCACCACTGACTGCCAGGGCGCCGTCGCCGGCAGCCACGCCTGTTGCGTCGTCGCCCTGCCGGCCGATGCCGTTCCGGCCGGTCTGCCGCTCCTGACGCTGGCCACCACCCGCCCGGCCACGGCAATCGCCCCGCTGGCCAGCCGGGCACTCCCTCCGCCGGACAAGCCTCCGCGCGCCTGACCTTTCTCCCGCTCATGCGGCCGTCACCTTCCGGTGCCGGCCATGTCTGCCCGCCGGCCGGCTGATGGCCGCCGGCACGAGAGAAAGTTTCTGTCATGCAACGACGTCACCTGCTGACGGCGCTCGCCAGCCTGCCGCTGTGGCCGCTGGCTGCCCGCGCCAATCCGCATGCCCATCACGGCATGCCCGCCCCCGCATCCACGCCCGCCGCACCGGCTCCGGTCGCCCGCCAGCCCTTGTCAGGCGGTGCCCCCCTGCGCGAACCGGCCCGCCTTGCCAACCAGTCCGGCACGGCCGGCCGGTTTGCCGGCACACTGACCCTGGCCGAAACCCGCCATGCACTGCTGCCCGGCGAACCGACCCGGCTGTGGACCTTCAACAGCAGCGTACCGGGACCAGTCATTGAACTCACCGCCGGCGACCAGGTCAGCCTGACCCTGCGCAACCGGCTGGCCGAATCCACCACCGTGCACTGGCACGGCCTGCCAGTGGCACCGGAGTTCGACGGCCACCCGCGTCATGCCATCGCCCCCGGCGACGATTTTGTCGCCCGCTGGCAGCTGCCGGCCGACTGGTACGGCACCTACTGGTATCACCCGCATCCGCACGGCCGCACCGCACGCCAGGCGGCCATGGGGCTGGCCGGTGCCGTGCTGGCGCGCGATCCGGCGGACCCGCTGGCCGGCCTGCCGGAAAGCCTGCTGGTGATTTCCGACCAGCGTTTCGATACCGGCAACCAGGTGGCCGCCCACACGCTGGCAGACTGGATGGACGGCCGCGAAGGCGACGTGGTGCTGGTCAACGGCCAGCACCGCCCGCGCCTGACCGTCGCTCCCGGTGAAACCCGGCGTCTGCGCGTAGTCAATGCCTGCGCTGCCCGCTACCTGCGGCTGGCCGTGCCCGGTGCCAGACTGGTGCGGGTCGCCAGTGACGGCGGCTGGCTGCCGGCGCCGCAGCCGGTCGGGGACTACCTGCTGGTGCCGGGCGAGCGCAGCGAATTCGTCGTCACCTTCCCGCACCATGCCGGCACACCGCTGACACTGGTGTCACTGCCTTATGCCCGGCAGAAAATGATGAGTCCGGAGCAGACCGCACCCGTCCCCCTGCTGGATATCGGGATCAGCAGCGGGCGCGAGCCGGCAGCACCTTTCACCCTGCCGGCCACCCTCAGGCCGGTGGTGCCGCTCGGCACGCCGGTACGCCGGCGCGAAATCGTACTGGACGAGCGCCCGCACGACATGGCGGCCCATGCCGGGCATGCCATGGCCGATCCGCAGCGCATGGCCGAAGGCCTGTTCCTGATCGACGGCAAGACCTACGACATGGAGCGCGTCGACCTGGAGGCCCGCGTGGGTGAAGTCGAGGCGTGGGAGGTAGTCAACCGCAGCCACATGGACCATCCCTTCCACCTGCATGGCGGCCGCTTCCAGCTGGTGGCCATCGATGGCCGTCCGGTCACGCCGACCTGGCGCGACACCGTCAACCTGCCACCGCGCTCGCGCCTGACCCTGCTGACCCGCTTCGACCATCCGGGCGAACTGCTTTACCACTGCCACGTCCTCGAACACGAAGACGCCGGCATGATGGCCACCCTGCGGGTGCGGGCCTGAATTGCATCATCGTTTCGTGCTTTTTTCCTGAATCCCGATCCAAACCGACTGGAGTTGTCATGTCTTACCGTCTTTCCCGCCTGCTGGCCCCGCTGGCCCTGCTGACCGCTGTTTCAACCGTACAGGCACAGGCACTGCCGACCGCCGTGGTCCACGAACAACCGGGTTGCGGCTGCTGCCACCTGTGGGTGGAGCACCTCAAGACTTCCGGCTTTGCCACCAAGGCCGCCGTGGCCCAGGACATCTGGGAGAAAAAGCAGCGTCTGGGCGTGCCGCAGCAGCTGGCGTCGTGCCACACCGCCGAAATCGGCGGCTATGTGTTCGAAGGCCATGTGCCGGCCGATCTCGTCAAACAGGTACTGCGCGACAAGCCGGCCATCCGCGGGCTGGCCGTGCCGGGCATGCCGGCGGGGTCGCCGGGCATGGAAATGCCCGATGGCCGCAAGGACCGCTATCAGGTCATTGCCTTTGACCGTGACGGCAAAACCCGCGTCTACGCCACCCGCTGATGCAGGCATGAACGGGGGAGGGGCATGACAGGCATCCCCCGAACCGGGGTCAGCCGTTACAATGCAGCGAGCTGACCCGTCCGACCTGCCATGCAACCGATCCCGTCCCCGCTCGCCCTGCGCGAAGTCGCCCCCGCCCAGTTGTCACGCCTGCTGCGCGACAACCGGCCCATGCTGGAAGTCAACCCGCTGCCAGCCAGGCTGCCCGACCTCAAGGACGGCGAACAGGTCAATGCCCGCGTGGTCGACTCGCTGTCGGGCAACCGTTTTCTGGTGCTGGTCAAGAACCAGCTCCTGACCCTCAACCTCAACCGCGGACAGATGCTGGCCGCCGAGCCGGGCTCCACCCTGCGCCTGTCGGTGGCGCAAATTTCGCCCAAGCTCACCTTCCATCTCAACGGCGACCCGCTCAGCGAGCAGGTTGATCGCCAGCTGTCGCGCGTCACCCTCTCGGGTGCCTCGCGCTACCTTGCCACCCTGCTGACGCAGGCCGCTCGCGGCAATGAAGACAGCCGTGCCCAGGCCACGCCGGATAGTGCCCGTACGCCCCTGATCGCCCGCCAGCCCGGCATGACCGCCATGCAGAACGCGCTGGCGGCCCAGCCCGACACCAAGGCCATGGCCCAGGCGCTGCGCCTGCTGGTCAGCGGCAGCGGCGCCTTTTACGAATCGCACCTAGCGCAGTGGGTCAACGGCCAGCGCCAGCTCGCCGACATCCAGGCCGAACCGCAGGCCAGGCTGGAACTGCCGCGCGCCCTGTTGTCACTGCTGACCCGACAGCATGCCGAAGCGGAAAACGAACCGGTCAGCGACCGTTACGCCAGCCTGCGCGCAGCCCTGCGCGGCCCGGACGAACAGGAGGCCACCGCCACCCGCCACCAGAATGCCAACACCGCACTGGGGCAACTGGTCGCCCGCCAGCTCGACACGCTGGAACACCGCCAGTTGCTGGTGCAGGGCACCGCCTGGCCGGAACAGGGTTTCGAACTGCTGGTCGAAGAAGAACCGCACGCCGACGAACGCGAAGCCGAAGGCGGCAGCGCCCAGCCCGGCAGCTGGACCGGCCGGCTGGCACTCAACCTGCCGCACCTGGGCCCGGTCGAGGCCCGTATCCGCCTGACCGGCAGCGGCGTGCAGATCCGCATGGATGCCCTCAGCCCCGCATCGGCGGCCCAGCTGGCCGCCCACCGCAACCAGCTGGCCGGACAGCTTGATTCCGGCGGTTTGACCCTCATCCAGTATTCGGTTAACCGGGACGCCTGATGAACCAGAAAGAACAACAACGCCGCAGCGCGGTTGCACTGGCCTATCGTGAAGGCTCGGTCGCACCCAAGGTGACGGCCAAGGGCCAGGGCGAACTGGCGTTGCGCATCATCGAGCGCGCCCAGCAGGCTGGCGTGTTCGTGCACGAATCGCCGCAACTCGTGAACCTGCTGATGCAGGTCGATCTCGACAGCCAGATTCCGCCCGAGCTCTACCAGGCCGTCGCTGAAGTGCTGGCATTTGTGTACTGGCTGGAACAGCAGCAGGGTGGCGGCACGCCGCCGGAACACATCGCCCCGCCACTGCCGCTCCCGCCCACTCCTACCGAACAGCCCCGGTCTTAGCCATGATTCCCGAACTGCCCCGCCCCGCTTCCCGTCTTGCCCTCGGCGCCTTGCCGCGCGGAGCCGACAGCGCCCGCCTGGCGGCCCTGGCGCGCGCCAGCCGCCAGCCGCTGGTGATCCTGACCGCCGACCCGCAGGCCGCCCGCCGCATCGCCGACGAACTGCCGTTTTTCGACCCGGAACTGGAAGTGGCGTTTTTCCCCGACTGGGAAACCCTGCCCTACGACCAGCTGTCGCCCCACGCCGACCTGGTCAGCGAGCGGCTGGCCACGCTGTGGAAACTGCGCCAGGGCAAGGCCGACGTGATCGTCACCGCCGTCCCGACCGCCATGGGCCGGCTGGCGCCGGTGGAATTCCTGGCCGGGCGCACCTTCCTGCTCAAGGCCGGCGACCGGCTGGATGCCGACCAGTTGCGCGCCGACCTGGCACTGGCGGGCTACACCCACGTCACGCAGGTGTATGCCCCGGGCGAGTTTTCCGTGCGCGGCGGCCTGATCGACCTGTTTCCGTCCGGCGCCGCCCTGCCTTACCGCATCGAGCTGTTCGACGACGAAATCGACACCCTGCGCACGTTTGACGTCGACACCCAGCGCACCCTCTATCCGGTCAATGACGTGCGCCTGCTGCCGGCGCGCGAATTTCCCACCGACGAGGGCGGCGTCACGGCCTTCCGCCAGCATTTCCGCGAAACTTTCGAGGGCGATCCGTCGCGGCGGCAGCTCTACAAGGACATTTCCGCCGGCAGCATCCCCGCCGGCATCGAATACTATCTGCCGCTGTTTTTCGACCATACCGCCACGTTTTTCGACTACGTGGGCGAGCAGGCCCTGATCGCCCTGCACCACGACACCCTGGCGGCGGCCGAAACCTTCTGGCGCGAAGTCGAACAGCGCCGCACCATGCTCGGCACCGATCCGGCCCGCCCGCTGCTGCCGCCGGCCACGCTTTACCTGCGTCCGGACGAACTGATGGCGGCCCTCAAGCCGTACGCCCGCTGCGAAATCGCTGCCGGCGGCGCATTGCCGGACGACCTGGCGCGCCTGCCCGACCTGACGGTCGACCGGCGGGCCGAGGTACCGGTTGCCCGGCTCAAGGCCTTCCTCGCCACGACACCGGCCCGCACCCTGCTGGTGGCCGAAAGCCTCGGCCGGCGCGAAACGCTGACCCAGTTCCTGGGCGAATACGGGCTCAGGCCGCAACCGGTCGATTCGCTGGCCGGCTTCAGCCAGGGTGACATGCGCTTTGCCCTGACCGTCGGCACGCTGACCGGCGGCTTTGTCGACCTTGAGCGCCAGGAGGCGCTGCTGAGCGAGGCCGACCTCTACCAGACCGTGGCGCGCACGCCGCGCCAGCAGAAAAAGCGCAGCAACACCGACGCCATGCTGCGCGACCTCGCCGAGGTCAAGGTCGGTGATCCGGTCGTGCACGAGGCACACGGCATCGGCCGCTATCTGGGGCTGGTGTCGATGGATCTGGGTGAAGGCCAGACCGAGATGATGCAGCTTGAATACGCGGATGGCGCCACCCTCTACGTGCCGGTCAGCCAGCTGCACCTGATTTCGCGTTACGCCGGCCACGCCTCCGACAGCGTGCAGCTGACCCGGCTGGGCTCGCCGCAATGGGAACGGGCCAAGCAGCGTGCTGCGCAAAAGGCGCGCGACACGGCCGCCGAGCTCCTGAACCTCTATGCCCGGCGCGCGGCGCGCGAAGGCCATGCCTTCGAACTGTCGGCCCACGATTACGAGGCCTTTGCCGCCGGCTTCGGTTTCGAGGAAACCCCGGACCAGCAGGCCGCCATCGAAGCGGTGATCCACGACATGACCGCCGGCCGGCCGATGGACCGGCTGGTGTGCGGCGACGTCGGCTTCGGCAAGACCGAAGTGGCGCTGCGGGCGGCCTTTGTCGCCGCCATGGGCGGCAAGCAGGTGGCCGTGCTGGTGCCCACCACCCTGCTGGCCGAGCAGCATTACCAGAACTTTGCCGACCGCTTTGCCGACTGGCCGCTGAAAATTGTCGAGCTGTCGCGCTTCCGCTCGGCCAAGGAGCAAAAGGCCGCGCTGGCCGGCCTTGCCGACGGCAGTGTCGACATCGTCATCGGCACGCACCGGCTGGTGCAGCCGGATGTCGAATTCGCCCGTCTCGGTCTGGTGATCATCGACGAGGAACACCGCTTCGGCGTGCGGCAGAAAGAACAGCTCAAGCGCCTGCGCGCCAATGTTGACGTACTGACGCTGACGGCCACGCCGATTCCGCGCACGCTGGCCATGTCACTGGAGGGCCTGCGCGATTTTTCGGTCATCGCCACGGCGCCCAATCGCCGGTTGTCGGTCAAAACCTTTGTCACGCCGCAAAACAACGGGGTGATCCGCGAGGCGGTGCTGCGCGAACTCAAGCGCGGCGGTCAGGTGTTCTTCCTCTACAACGAGGTGGAAACCATCGAGAACATGCGCGAAAAGCTCACGGAGCTGCTGCCGGAAGCACGGGTGCAGGTGGCGCACGGCCAGATGCGCGAGCGTGAGCTGGAACAGGTGATGCGTGATTTCAACCAGCAGCGCTTCAACGTGCTGCTGTGTTCCACCATCATCGAAACCGGCATCGACATCCCCAACGCCAACACCATCATCATCCACCGTGCCGACCGTTTCGGCCTGGCACAGCTGCACCAGTTGCGCGGCCGGGTCGGCCGCAGCCACCACCAGGCGTATGCCTACCTGCTGACCGGCGAAGGCATGACCAAGGACGCCATGAAGCGGCTGGAAGCAATCCAGATGATGGAAGACCTCGGCAGCGGCTTTTACCTCGCCATGCACGACCTGGAAATCCGCGGTGCGGGCGAGGTGCTGGGCGAAGGCCAGTCGGGCGAAATGCATGAAATCGGTTTCTCGCTCTACACCGAGATGCTCAAGAGCGCGGTACGGGCGCTCAAGAAAGGTCATGAACCCGATCTTGATGCGCCGCTGGGCGTCACCACCGAAGTCAACCTGCACGCTCCGGCCCTGCTGCCGGACAGCTACTGCCCGGACGTGCACGAACGGCTGGTGCTCTACAAGCGGCTGGCAAGCTGCGAAACCGAGGGCGAAATCGACGCCATCCACGAGGAGCTGATCGACCGCTTCGGCCTGCCGGACGTGCCGGTGAAGACGCTGATCGACAGCCACCGGCTGCGCCTTGCGGCCCGCAGCCTCGGCATCGACAAGATCGATGCCTCGGACAGCGCGGTGCAGCTGACCTTCTCGCGCCAGACTCCGGTCGAACCGGTGCGCATCATCCAGCTGGTGCAGGGCAAGCGCAATTATCGCCTGGTCGGGCAGGACAAGCTGCGGGTGGAAGTGGCGCTGGCCGAACCGGCGATGCGTACGGCCCGGGTCAGGGAGCTATTGAAAGAGCTGGCCGGCTGACCATCCGGGTTGCCCGCCAGCGATGCCGAAACGATAATCCCCTTGTCCCGTCATTGCCGGTTCGTTGACTTATGCTCATGCAAGAATCCAAACTGTCCATCCAGCGTACCTACCTGCTCAAGGTACGTTTTGCCACCGGCATCCATCCGACCAAGGTCAAGATCGAAACGGCGGAAATCCCGTTCCAGATCGACAGCAGCATCGACGATCTGGAAGTACGCCAGATGGGCAAGGAATACGCACGCCAGCAGCTGGCCGAACAGGGCTATCCGCTGGGTGAAATCCGCATCATCGAAATGCAGATGCTCTCCAGCAAGGGTTGACGCGGGCGGCCATGCCGCTCCCGACCGCTATAGTGATCGGTATCTGGTGATCACATCCGGCGAGGCTTCATGACCGCATCCAGTCAGGCACGGCTTGTCTGTACCCCGGGCCGGCTCAGGCTCGAAGGCCCGCTGACCACGCACAGCGTCGGCAGCATCTGGGCCGAGGCGCTGGCGGCGCTGGCGGCCCAGCCGCAAACGCCCCTGACGCTGGATGCTTCGGCCGTTACCCAGCTCGACAGCGCCGGACTGGTGCTGCTGCACCGGCTGCTGCACGACCCGCGGCCGGCCAGTGCACCGGTCGCGCTGTCCGGACTGGCCGCCGAATACCAGCCGCTGCTGGAACGCATCCGGACAGCCTCGCTGGCACCACCGGCCAGCCCGCCGCCCCTGTCTCCGGTCGAACGGATCGGCGCAGCCACGCTCTCCGGCCTGCACACCGGCCGTGACAGCGTGGTCTGGACCGGCGCCAGCGCCAGTGCCCTGTGGCGGGCACTGTGCCGTCCGGCCCGGCTGGAAGGTGCACGTGTACTGGACATCATGGCCAGCGCCGGTACACAGGCCCTGCCGATCGTGCTGCTGATCGGCTTTCTGATGGGCACCATCCTCGCATTCCAGATGGGTCTGGTGGCGCAGGGATTCGGTGCCGGCCTGCTGGTGGTCAACGGCATCGGCATCGCCATGCTGCGCGAACTGGGCCCGCTGATGACCGCCATCGTGTTTGCCGGCCGCAGTGGTGCGGCCTTTGCCGCCGAACTGGGCACCCAGAAGGTCAATGAGGAAATCTACGCGCTGCACACCTTCGGCATCGACCCGGTCGCGTTCCTGGTGCTGCCACGACTGGTGGCTGCGCTACTGGTCCTGCCGCTCCTGACCGTGCTGGCCGACGTCATCGGCCTCCTGGGCGGAGCGCTGGTGATGCAGGCTTTTTCGGTGACACCGATGCAGTTCTACCACCAGACTCTGGCTACGGTATCGCTGACCGACCTGTATTTCGGACTGGGCAAATCCATGGTGTTCGGCCTCTTCATCGCCCAGATCGGCTGCCGCCAAGGCCTGTCGGCCGGTCAGGGGCCGACGGCCGTCGGTGTGGCTGCCACGCGAGCAGTGGTGTCCAGCCTGATCTGGATCGTGGTGATCGACGGCCTGTTTGCCGCCCTGCTCGGACAGTGGCAAAGCACATGACGGCCGTGGTGGAAGTGGAGCGGCTGCGCATGGGCTACGGCCAGCGCGTCCTGCTGGACGACGCCAGTTTCAGCGTGCAGCAGGGCGAGATCGTGGCATTGCTGGGCGGTTCCGGCTCGGGCAAGTCCAGCCTGATGAAGCTCCTGACCGGGCTGTTCCGGCCGCTGGCGGGCGACATCCGCCTGTTTGGCCAGAGCATCGTGACGGCCACGCCGGCCGAACGGGCAGCCCTGCAACGCCAGATCGGCGTGATGTACCAGCAGGGTGCCCTGTTCGGCTCGCTGACGGCCCTGCAGAATGTCCGCTTCCCGCTGGACCGCTTTACCGACCTGCCGCGCGAGGCGCGTGACGCCATTGCCATGTTGCAGCTCGACACGGTGGAAATGGCGGCAGCGGCCCACCGCAGGCCGGCCGAGCTGTCGGGCGGCATGGTCAAGCGGGTCGCCATTGCCCGCGCGCTGGCGCTGGGCGCCCGGCTGCTGTTCCTGGACGAACCTTCGGCCGGGCTGGACCCGATCACCTCGGCCAATCTGGACGAAACCCTGCTGGACCTGCGCGAGCGGTTCGGCCTGACGCTGGTGGTGATCACCCATGAACTGGACAGCATTTTCCGCATTGCCGACCGCGCCCTGATGCTGGATGCCGCCAGCCACCGTCTGGTGGCCGACGGCGCACCGGCCGAGCTGCGCGACCACTGTCCGCTGCCGATGGTGCGGCAGTTTTTCCGTCGCCAGCCCGATCATCCCGGAGGACTTCCGTAATGGACGATACCCGCCCCCTGTTCCGCGTCGGCCTGCTGGTGCTCCTCGGCATCGGCCTTCTGGTCGTGCTGACCTTCCTGCTGGGCGCCCGCCGCTGGTTCCAGCCGTCGGTCGAGGTGGAAACCTACTTCAACGAATCGGTCAACGGCCTGGAGGTCGGCTCGCCGGTCAAGTTCCGTGGCGTGCAGATCGGCGAAGTGAGCGAGGTCACCGTCTCGACCTGGGTCTACCAGCTCTCGACCCCGCTGGAAGAGCGCCACAACTACATCATCGTGCGTTCGGTCCTGCGCGGCCGCGACATGGGCATTTCCCAGGCCACCCTGCGCGAATACCTCGACCGCGGCCTGCGTTTCCAGACCCAGCTGGCCGGCATTACCGGGCAGCTGTACCTCGCGCTGGACTTCGTGCCGCGCAATGACTGGGGCGCGCCGTTGCCGGTCAGCTGGACGCCGTCCTATCCGTACATTCCGTCGGCCCCCAGCCTGACCAACCGCATCATCCACAATGCCCAGTCGTTCCTGGCCAGCCTTGACGAAGCCAACATCCAGCAACTGGCCCGCGACCTGAATGCCCTGATCGTGCGCATCGACGAGCGGGTGGCAGCCCTGCCGCCGGAAGACGTGCGCGCCACGGCCCGGAATGTGGCAGCAGCCAGCGCCAGGATCGACCGGCTGCTGGGCGAACTGGAGCACCGGCAACTGCCCCGCAATCTCGGCCTGCTGGCCGAACGGCTGCGCGCGGCCACTGACGACGGCCGGGTCAGGCAGTTGCTGGCCCGCCTTGACCAGCTGCTGGCCGATTCGGACTCGCTGGTTTACGACAACGCGGGCGAGCTGCGGCAGATCCTCGCCGAACTCTCGCGGACGCTGACCCAGCTCACCACCCTGAGCGCCACCCTGTCGCAATCACCCAGTGCGCTGGTGCTGAGTGCGCCACCGGCCCCCGTGGTGCTGCCCCCTGCCCCCGCTTCCACAGGAAACCGACCATGAGCCCCCTGCTGCGCCGCAGTGCACTGGCCCTGCTTTGCCTCGGCTGGCTGAGTGCCTGCCAGATCCTGCCGACCGAAATCACGCCCCCCACCACGTATGCACTCACCCTGCCGGCACCGGCGCCCGTAACGGCTCCCGCCCTGCCGGCCGTGCGCCTTGGCACCACCACGGTCGGTGCACCATGGAACGGCACCGCGCTGGTCTACCAGTTGTCTGACGTGCGCTTCAGCGCCGATGCCTATCACCGGCTGCTGTCGCCGGCTTCGACCCTGCTCAACACGGCACTGGCCGACTGGCTGGGCGCGCGCCAGCGCTTCGAGGCGGTCCTGGCGCCGGGTTCTCCAGCCCCGGCCCCATGGCGGCTGGAAACCGGCATTACCGCGCTGTACGGCGATTTCCGCTCAGCCAGCGCGCCACAGGCCGTTATCAGTGCCCAGTTCGTCATTGTCGATACCGCTGCCGTTCCCCGCCGCCGCCTGCTGGTACTGGACCTGAACCAGCGCATCCCGCTGGAAAGCGCGACGCCAGCGGCCCTGGTAGCGGGCTACCGGCAAGGCTGGCTGCGCATGCTGGAAGAGCTGGATGCCTGGCTGGCCAGCCTGAAGCCCGACAACACCTCCGCAGGGCATTCGTGAATCGGGCGCAAGGCGGGATGCCTGAGCCGGCAAATCCATGCTGGCCAAGGCGGTGTGCGGCAGAACAACACGAGGCGTCCTGCCGGGCATGGCTTCGGTGAGATTCCCGACCATCCAGACCGCCCGGACCTGACCGCTGCGCCCCGGCCAGACGACGTTGTCCGGGGGGCACGGACCAGATACCAGGACCGATGGCGGTACGGTCACCAGCACATCCTGCTCCGTCCGGGACATCCGGCTCCCCGGTGGCCATACCCCGAAGCCATTCATGCTTTTATCATCACCAGCCCGGGCCATAGCCATGCCATGAGTGAATGATCAGTCCAGGACCGGGCTGGACAGGAAAGAAATCCGGACGACGGCTGCCGGGTACGAAAAAGCGCCGCATGCTGACATGCGGCGCCTGAGAGAGACAAAAGGCGGGAATCAGGATTTTTTCTTGCCGCCGATCCGGCTTTCAGTGCCGGAAACCAGATTGAGGATGTTCTGCTTGTGCCGCCGGACCAGCAGCAGGGCAATGACGATGGTCAGCCCGGCATATACGCCAGGCTCGATGAACCAGGCCGCCACGGCCGTGGCCACCGCCGACACCATGGCTGCCAGCGAGGAATAACGGGTCAGCAGCGCCACGGCAAGCCACACGGCAGCGGCGATCAGCGCCAGCCAGGGATTGACGGCCAGGAGCACGCCCAGCGCGGTAGCCACGCCCTTGCCGCCGCGGAATGCCAAGAACACCGGCCACAGGTGACCAATGAAAACAGCCAGTCCGACCATGGCGATTTCGGGAGCGGCCAGGCCAAACGACGCACCGTATGTCTGTGCCAGCCAGACGGCCAGCCAGCCCTTGGCAGCATCTCCCAAGAGCGTCAGCAGCGCGGCCAGCTTGTTGCCGCTGCGCAGGACATTGGTCGCGCCCGGGTTCCCCGAGCCATAGCTGCGCGGATCGGCAAGGCCCATGCCCAGGCTGACGAGTACGGCAAACGGAACGGACCCCAGGAGGTAAGCCAATACGAGTGACGCTATCGTGGTCATGGCGAATTCAATACAATGTAAAGCTTTGCATTGTACGGGAAGGGTCTACAGCGCCCAATACCCGTATTCACTGGCTCCGGCATGGACATCATTTTCTTGCGCGAGGTGCGCGTCGACACCGTTATCGGCGTTTACGAATGGGAGCGCCGCGCGCCACAGACGATCGAGCTTGACCTCGATATCGGCATCCCCAGCGAAGCCCCCTGCCACAGCGACAACATCGGCGACACCATCCACTACGGCGTGGTCGTCGAGCGCCTGCGCGCGACACTGGCCGAACAGCATTTCCTGCTGATCGAGGCACTGGCCGAGCACATTGCCCGCATCGTGCGCGAAGAATTCGGCGCGCCGTGGGTGCGGGTGGCCGTCACCAAGCTGGGCATCCTGCCCGGAGTCAAAAAGGTCGGGGTCCAGATCGAACGCGGCCACCGGCCACGCTGAACCCGCCGGTACGGCGAATCCGGTCCTGTACCTGACCGGTACATGCGGCGGAATCAGGCGGCATTGCAGCCAAACCGGCTGAAGCAGCGAAAACGGCCTCTGCCACCAGCGCATGCTCCGGCTGCCGGACGCGAGTCAGTCAAACTGCCAGCGTAATGCCAGCATGCGTTGTCTGGGGTGCAGCAGCAGGCGCGTGCGCTTGTCCAGTTGCAGGCTGGGACGGAAGGCCAGCGCACTGCCTTCCAGCCGCTCGGCTTCCAGAGACAGCCCGCCGGCGATTTTCACCCGCCCCAGAGTAATGCCGTCACCAGCAGGCGGCATTCCCGGCAGACGGCTGCACAAGGTTGCCTGCGGCATGCAGCCGTTGCCGCTGGCCGGCCGGTCGGCCAGTCTGGCCTGGTTTTGCGGTGACCACGGGTCGCCGGCACCGAAAGACCCGAGGTTTTCCAGCGCCCAGGCTGACGAGCCGGACAACCCGCCCAGCAGGCACGCACAGGCGTGGCTTTTCCAGCGTTGCAGCAGCATGACTCTCTCCCGTGCGGAAACGCACCTCCCGCGCGGCATTCGCGTGAGGGTGTCCTGTTTCTTGCAAGATAGTCAGCAACAGCCGGTCAGCCATGCCGTTCATCGTCTTAACGATTGCGCATGAAATCGGCCAGATCCCACAAGGCCTGGTATAGGCGCTGGCGAAGCGTATCCTCCAGCTCCAGACCGTCCAGCGCTTCGCCCATGCACAGCATCCACTGGTCCCGCATGGACTCGTCCACGGCAAACGGCATGTGCCGCATGCGCAGACGGGGATGCCCGAAGGCTTGCACGAAAAGATCCGGTCCCCCGGTCCAGCCCGACAGGAACATGAAGAGCTTCTGGCGCGACGATTCCAGATCCGGCGGGTGAATGCCGCGCAGCGGCGCCACCCGTGGGTCGCTGTCCATCACGTTGTAGAAGCGGTCAACCAGCAGCCAGACGCCGGATTCCCCCCCCAGCAGCTCATACAGCGTGCCGGCCGATGCCTGAACCTCGCTCATGCGCACACCGGACGGACTTTGCCCGCCGCCTCGCCTGCCCGTTCCCGCGCCAGTTCGACCGAATCTGCCGCAGCCACGGCCACCCCCATGCGGCGACGCACGAAGCTTTCCGGTTTGCCGAAAAGGCGCAGGTCGCTGCCCGGCACGGCCAGGGCTTCGGCCACGCCTTCAAAGGCAATGCCACGGGCTTCGACGCCACCGTAAATCACCGCGCTGGCGGCAGCCGGCACGCGCATGTCGGTGGTGACCGGCAGGCCGAGGATGGCGCGGGCGTGCAGTTCGAATTCGCTGAGCACCTGGCTGGCCAGCGTGACCAGACCGGTATCGTGCGGACGCGGACTGACTTCGCTGAACCAGACTTCATCGCCCTTGACGAACAGCTCCACCCCGAACAGCCCGCGGCCACCCAGTGCCTCGACAACCCGGCCAGCCACGTCGCGGGCACGTTCGCGCGCCAGCGGGCTCATCGGCTGCGGTTGCCAGCTTTCGACATAGTCACCGTTCTTTTGCAGGTGACCGACCGGTTCGCAGAAACGGATTTCCGGCTGGCCATCGGCACCCAGCGCCCGCACGGTCAGCTGGGTGATTTCGTAGTCGAAATCGACAAAGCCTTCGACGATCACCCGGCCATTGTCCACCCGGCCCCCGGCTGCGGCGTAATCCCAGGCCGGTTTGACATCGGCCGGGCTGCGCAGCACCGATTGCCCCTTGCCGCTGGAGCTCATCACCGGCTTGACCACACACGGGTAACCGATACCGGCGTCGATGGCGGCCTGCAGGCTGTCCAGACTGTCGGCAAAGGCGTACGGCGAAGTCGGCAGGCCCAGTTCTTCGGCGGCCAGGCGGCGGATGCCTTCGCGGTTCATGGTCAGGTGTGCCGCACGGGCGGTCGGGATCACCTCGGCCAGGCCGGCAGCTTCGATCTCCAGCAGGGTGGCGGTGGCAATGGCTTCGATCTCCGGCACGATCAGCGCCGGGCGCTCAGCCTCGACCAGCGTGCGCAGGGCGGCGCCATCAGTCATGGCGATGACGTGCGAGCGGTGCGCTACCTGCATGGCCGGCGCATCGGCATAACGGTCAACCGCAATCACTTCGCAGCCTAGACGCTGCAAGGCAATCGCCACCTCCTTGCCAAGTTCGCCGCTTCCCAGCAGCATGACCCGGACGGCGGACGGGGAAAGCGGAGTACCCAGACGCATGAAAACTACCTCTCTGAAAACGATGGATGCGATCGGGCGGCATCCTAGCATGCAGGCCCTGATGCCGCCCTTGCCTTTGGGCAACTTGACCCAAGTCAACATGCCGAATATCCCTGAATGCAAAATGCCCAATTTGCATAAAAACAAGATGCCGTTACGCTCTACCCGCCACGAGGAATGCCCCATGCAGCCCAGCCGCCCCGTCAGCGCCCCGCGTGAATACGTCATGACCGACGAAGACATGATCATCAGCAAGACCGATACCCGCGGCAAGATTACCTACGCCAACCGCGACTTCATGCGCATCTGCGGCTACAGCGAGCCGCAACTCCTGGGACAGCCGCACAGCCTGATCCGCCACCCGGATATGCCGCGCGGCGCGTTCCGCCTGATGTGGAAAACCCTGCAGGCCGGCCAGGAATTCTTTGCCGTGGTCAAGAACCTGACCTGCGACAACGCCCATTACTACTGGGTACTGGCCAATGTCACGCCGGATTTCGACGCAGCCGGCCAGCTCAAGGGTTATTACTCGGTCCGCCGCCGCCCCAGCCGGACCGCCATCGAAACGCTGGAGCCGGTTTACGCCCGCATGCGCGAAATCGAGTCGCAGCACGGCAAGACCGAGGCTCCTGATGCCTCGATGAACTGGCTGCTGGCCGAAATCGGCCGGCTCGGTTTTCCCAGCTACGAAGCACTTATCCTCGCACTCAACCACGACGTTCTCGACCGGAGCATCGCCGCATGACCCTGCGCCGCCCGCCGTTTCTGTCAACGCAGTTCCTGCTGGTCCTGACAGGCTACAACCTGCTGGTACTGGTCACCGTGCTGCTGGCATGGTCCGGGCTGGAGCCGCTCTGGAGCCTGTGGCTGATCCCGCCGCTCAGCCTCGCTGTCACCGCCTACGTTCTCGTCACCTCGCGCCGGCCGTTCCGCGTACTGGCCATCCTGCGCCACCACATCGGACTGGCCCGCAAGGGTGAACTGCATCACCGCACCACCCGTGCGCGTCACCTGGGTGAAGTCGGACAGGTTGCCTGGGAGCTCAACGATTTCATGGACCTGATCGAGAGCTACTTCAAGGAGATCAACACCTGCTTCAGCCGGGTACGCGAACACGACTTCCGCCGCCGTCCGCTTTCCAGCGGCCTGCCCGGAGTATTTGCTAGCTCTCTCGACAATGTCGGTGAAGCCGTTGCTGCCATGGAGGCCAACCATCACCTGCTGGGCAGTTCGCGCCTGACCGGGGAACTCAACCAGCTCAACACCAGCCATTTGCGTGGCGACCTCGACTCGACCCAGAACGATCTGGTCACCATCAGCAACGACATGCAGGGCATCGCCAGCATCGCCCGGGCCAATGCCGAGCAATCCGGCCAGAGCGAGGCAGCAGCCAACAGCATCGGCGAGCGTCTTGACACCATCGCGGCCAGCGTCGAGGCCGTCAACGATGCCGGGCAGGCCATGGCGCGCGAGTGGCGCGGCATCGAAGACGCCCTGAGTGCAATTTCCGGCCTGGCCGAGCAGACCAACCTGCTGGCGCTCAATGCCGCCATCGAGGCAGCCCGGGCAGGCGAGGCCGGACGCGGTTTTGCCGTTGTGGCCGACGAGGTGAAAAACCTGTCAACCCGAAGCAAAAGTGCCGCCCTGCAGGTGCAGGAAACCCTCGCCAGCCTGTCGAGCAAAGTGCATGACATGCTTGAGCGCTCGCAGGCAGCAGCCAGCGTGGCCGAAGACGTGCGCGTATCAGTTGACGGCTTCCGCTCGGTTTTCGTGCGGCTGGCCCAGACCTCGCACGAGGTCATCGAGCGGGTGGAACACGTCACGCAACAGTCAGCCCTGTCCCGCATCAAGATGGACCACGTGCTCTACAAACAGTACGGTTACCTTGCACTGGCACGGCCAACCGAACTTGTACAGGCCACTGGCCAGTACGAGCGGCTGACACTCTGGCTGGAACGTGAAGGCCGCGAACTCTTTGCCGGCCTGCCGGGCTGGCAGGCGCTGCCGTCCGTCTGGCAGACACTGCACGACAGCGTAGTCCAGGCGGTCAGGGCCATCAGTGATCCCGCCCCCGACGAGAAGCAGGTACTGGCCCGCATGAGTGCAGCCGAACAAGCCAGCCGCCGCTTCACCGAAGCACTGGATACCCTGGTTCGTCCGGCAGCTGCCAGCATGACTCCCCCACGCCTGGCCTTGACCTGAGATCATCCGGTCCGGCCAGCAAAAACGCGACGTGTATCCCGTCGCGTTTTTTTATCCGGTTGCGCCCTGGTTCAGGCCGGGTCGCGCAAGCCGCCAGGCAGCGAAAAGGTGATTGTCTCCTCGACACCGGGCAGTTCAGTCACCGTATCCAGCCCGTAGCTGCGGATGGTATCGAGCACTGACTGAACCAGCACTTCGGGCGCCGAAGCACCGGCCGTCAGCCCCACGCGGGCCTTGCCGGCAAACCAGTCGGGTTGCAGCTCGGCAGCGTTGTCCACCATGTAGGCCGTCACGCCGCGCTGAAGGGCCACTTCCCGCAGGCGGTTGGAGTTGGAGCTGGTAGGCGAACCCACCACGATCACGATGTCGCACTCGCCGGCCAGCTGCTTGACCGCATCCTGGCGGTTTTGCGTGGCGTAGCAGATGTCGTCCTTCTTCGGGCCGTGAATGGCTGGGAAGCGGGCCTCCAGTGCCGCGATGATGCCGCGGGTTTCGTCCACCGACAGCGTGGTCTGGCTGACATAGGCCAGCTGTTCCGGTTTCCGGACCTGCAGTTTCGCCACGTCGGCGGCTGTTTCCACCAGGTACATGCCGTCCGGAGCCTGGCCCATGGTGCCCTCTACCTCCGGATGACCGGCGTGGCCGATCATGACGATCTCCAGCCCGGCCTCGCGCATCTTGCGGACCTCGACATGCACCTTGGTCACCAGCGGACAGGTAGCATCAAAGACCGTCAGCTCGCGCGACTCGGCCTCCAGCCGTACCGACAGCGGCACGCCGTGCGCCGAATAGACCAGCGTGGAACCGGCCGGCACTTCGGCCAAGTCCTCGATGAAGACCGCCCCTTTGCGCTTGAGCCCTTCCACCACGAAAGTGTTGTGCACCACTTCGTGCCGGACATAGATCGGCGCGCCGAACTTCTCCAGTGCCCGCTCGACAATGGCAATGGCCCGGTCCACCCCGGCACAGAAGCCACGCGGGTTGGCCAGCAGGATGTCACGCATCATCGCCGTTTCTCCTTGCGAAAACCGTCAATCACCATCAGAGCAGCGCCGAGGCAGATGGCCGAGTCGGCCAGATTGAAGGCCGGCCAGACAAAACTGCCGTAGTAGAGCTGGATGAAGTCCACCACATGCCCGTAGGCCAGCCGGTCGATCAGGTTGCCCAAGGCTCCGCCGATGATCAGGCTGGCTGCACAGTTCATCAGCTGGCTCTGCCGGCCGTGCCAGATCAGCCCACCCAGCCACACGGTCACGGCCAGTGCCAGCAGGCTGAAGAAATAGCGCTGCCAGCCACCGGCATCCGACAGGAAGCTGAAGGCAGCTCCCGGGTTGTACACCAGCACCCAGTTGAAAAAGCCGGGGATCACTTCGCGCACTTCACCGTAGCGAAACGCACTGTCGAAATAGACCTTGGTGAACTGGTCGACCAGCAGGACGACCAGAGCCAGAAAATACCAGCCGGTACGCTTATGCATAGGAACGCGACTCGCCCTGTCCGAAAATATTGTCATAGCAGCGCGCGCACAAGGTCGGAGCTTCGGCGTTCTCGCCGACCGTCGGGTGGTAGTGCCAGCAACGCTCGCACTTCTGTTCACCCGAGGCGCTGACGCGGATGCGGGTTTCCGGACCTGGCACCACGCCGACGCGCGACACGATCAGCACGAACTTGAGTTCGTCACCCAGCGCATTCAAGAGCGGATACAGTCCGGCATCGGCCTCGATGTCCACTTCGGCCTGCAACGACGAACCGACTGCACCGGCTTCACGCAAGGTTTCGATGTCCTTGTTGATCTGCGCACGCAGGGCGCGCAGCACGTCCCAGCGCATCGCCAGTGCCTCGGCATCCGCCACTACCGGCAGCTCGTGCCAGGTGTGGTAGACCGGGCTGTCTTCCGCCTCGCCAGTCAGCGCCTGCCAGGCCTCGTCAGCGGTGAAGCACAGTACTGGTGCCAGCAACGACAACAGGCTGCGGGTGACGTGCCACAGGGCGGTCTGGGCCGAGCGGCGGGCCTTCGAATCAGCCTTGGTGGTGTAGAGACGGTCCTTGATGATGTCGAGCCAGAAAGCGCCCAGATCGTCCGTGCAGTAGCCGACGATGGCCTGCATGGCGGTGTGGAAGGCGTAGCGCGGGTAGCAGTCCTCGGCCACGCCGGCATGCAGGCGCTGCGCCAGCACCAGCGCATAGCGGTCCAGCTCGGTCAGTTCGCTCACCGGCAGGGCATCGGTAGCCGGGTTGAAGTCGGACAGGTTGGCCAGCAGGAAGCGGATGGTGTTGCGCAGACGGCGGTAGCTGTCGGTGGTGCCCTTGAGGATGGTGTCGGAAATCGCCAGCTCGCCCGAATAGTCGGTCGAAGCCACCCACAGGCGCAGGATGTCGGCGCCGAGCGAATCGTTGACCTTCTGCGGGGCAATCACGTTGCCTACCGACTTCGACATCTTGCGGCCCTGGCCGTCGACGACAAAGCCGTGGGTCAGCAACTGGTTGTACGGTGCCCGGCCATCCAGCGCGCAGCCGGTCAGCAACGAGGAGTGGAACCAGCCGCGATGCTGGTCGGAACCTTCCAGATACAGGTCGGCCGGGTACGCCAGCTGCTCGGCATGGGTGCCGCGCAGCACGTGGAAGTGCGTGGTACCCGAATCGAACCAGACGTCCAGTGTGTCCTTCATCTTGTCAAAACGTGCGGCGTCCTCGCCCAGCAGTTCGGCCGGATCGAGTTCGAACCAGGCGTTGATGCCCTGCTCTTCCACCTTGCGAGCCACGGCTTCCAGTAGCTCCGGCGTGCGCGGGTGCGGCTCGCCGGTCTGCTTGTCGAGGAAGAACGGAATCGGCACGCCCCAGTTGCGCTGGCGCGAGACGCACCAGTCCGGGCGGTTGGCGATCATGGCGTGCAAGCGGGCCTGGCCCCAGGCCGGGAAGAAGGTGGTGTCGTCCACGCCCTTGAGCGCGCGCTGGCGCAGGGTGGAACCGGCGACTTCGCGGTCCATGCCGACAAACCACTGGGTGGTGGCGCGGTACACCACCGGCGTCTTGTGGCGCCAGCAGTGCGGGTAGCTGTGCGACAGCGGACTGGTGTGCATGAGCGCACCGACCTCGGCCAGTTTTTCCACGATCAGCGGGTTGGCTTTCCAGATGTGCAGGCCGCCAAAGAACGGCAGGCTGTCCACATAGGTGCCGTCGCTGGTCACCGGATTGAGGATGGCGTCGTTGGGCATGCCGTTCTTGCGGCAGGAATCGAAGTCTTCCAGACCATAGGCCGGGGCGCTGTGCACGATGCCGGTGCCGGCATCCAGCGTCACGTAATCGCCCACGTACACCGGCGCCACCCGGTCGTAGAACGGGTGGCGGAAGGTCAGGTGGCTCAGCGCCTGCCCCTTGCAGCGGGCCACTTCCACGCCGGTCAGGCCGAAACGCTCCAGTGCCCCCTTGGCCAGATCGGCGGCGAGGATCAGCAGGCCCTTTTCGGTGTTGTAGAGGCCGTAGTCAAAATCCGGGTGCACGTTCAGCGCCTGGTTGGCCGGAATGGTCCATGGCGTGGTGGTCCAGATGACGACCGAAGCGGTCTTGCCGGCCGGCAGTGCCGACAGGCCGAAGGCGGCGGCCAGTTTTTCGGGCTCAGCCGAGGCAAAGGCCACGTCGATGGTCGGCGAGGTTTTGTCCTGGTATTCGACTTCGGCCTCGGCCAGTGCCGAACCGCAATCGAAACACCAGTACACCGGCTTCAGGCCCTTGAAGAGGTAGCCCTGCTGGTAGAGCTTGCCCAGTGCGCGGATTTCGTCGGCTTCGGAGCGGAAGCTCATGGTGCGGTAGGGATTGTCCCACTCGCCCAGCACGCCCAGACGGATGAAGTCCTTTTTCTGCCGTTCGATCTGCAAGCCGGCGTATTCTCGGCACAGTTCACGGATGAACGAGGCGGGCAGGTCGGTAGCCTTGGCATCCAGACCGTTGGCCTTGCGGTATTCGGTAATGCGGGCATGGATGGAAGGTGCAGCCTCGATGGCCTTTTTGTCACCTTTCACCAGCTTTTCGATCTGGTGCTCGATCGGCAGGCCGTGGCAGTCCCAGCCCGGCACATAGGGCGCATCAAACCCGGCCTGGGTTTTGGAGCGGATGATGATGTCCTTGAGGATCTTGTTGACCGCGTGCCCGATGTGGATGTCACCGTTGGCGTACGGCGGGCCGTCGTGCAGGATGAACTTGGGACGGCCGGCCGCAATCTTTCTCAGCTTCTGGTAGCGCTGCTGCGCCTGCCACTGGGCCAGCCAGCCCGGTTCGCGCCTGGCCAGATCGCCGCGCATGGGGAAAGGGGTATCGAGCAGATTGACGGTTTTTTTCAGGTCCATCGTGAAGACATCCAGAATCAGTGCGCCAGCAGGCGCCGGGTTGCGGCGACGTCGGCATGGATTTGAGAAACAAGGGCGTCGAGCGAGTCGTATTTGGCTTCGTCACGCAGTTTGGCCATGAAACGCACGGTAACACGTTGGCCGTACAGGTCGCCGGTGAAATCCAGCAGGTAGACTTCCAGCTTGTAGCGCTCGCCGGTTTCGACCGTTGGATTACGCCCAAGGCTGGCGGCACCCATGAAGGTTCCGGCAGGCGTATCGCACTCGACGGCAAAAACGCCTTGCAGGGCCGGACGCTTGAACGGCAGGCAGATATTGGCAGTCGGAAAACCGAGCTGGCGTCCGAGCTGGCGTCCGTGCACCACCCGGCCGGAAATCTGGTAGGGCCGCCCCAAGAGGCGTGCCGCCGTGTCCAGTTGCCCCGCTCCCAGCGCATCGCGCAAAAGTGAGCTGGAAGCCCGGCGGCCATCGATTTCGACGGTACTCATGGCCCGGACTTCGATGTCAGGCAGGGCAGCCAGTGTGGAGAAATCACCGGCCCGCCGCGCACCGAACCGGAAATCATCACCGATCAGCAAAAACCGCGCGTGCAACAGCCGGTGCAGGATGCGGTAGATGAAGACCTCCGGTGCCAGACTGGCCAGACCATGGTTGAAACGCAGCACATGCACCCGGTCAACCAGCCCGGTGGAGGCCAGAAAATCCAGCTTGTCACGCAGGGTCATCAGGCGGGCAGGCGGATTGTTGCGGGCAAACAGCTCGCGCGGATGTGGCTCGAACGTCAGCAGGGCGGTGGGCAAGTCGCGCCGGTCCGCCTCTTCACGCAGATCGCGGAGGATGGCCTGGTGCCCGAGGTGGACACCATCAAAATTGCCGATGGTGAGCGCGCAGGGAAGCTGGGCCTCGGCAATCCGTCCTGCCGTACCTGCCTGTTCGCCAAAAAGAACCTGCATGAGAGCGTGAAAGGGGTGAAACGGACGATTGTAGCGAGCATGAGCCAAGTGCGTAAAGTTTAGACAGGCAATCCGGCCCATCCCCACGGGCGACAGGCAAAAAAACAGAATCCCCGTGCATTGCACGGGGATTCTGACTGAACGACAGAGGCCCGATTACGGAGCCACAGCGTACATTACTGCTGGGCGGTGATTTCGACGTCCACGCGACGGTCCGGAGCCAGGCAAGCCTTGAGCTGCTTGTAGCTCTGCTTCTTGGCACGGCATTCCTGAGCGGTCTTGTCGTTGAGTTCACCACGGCCGGCCGAGGTGATCTTGGCCGGGTCGGCGCCCATTTCAACCAGCACGTTCTTGACGGCAGCAGCACGGCGCTCGGAGAGAGCCATGTTGTACTTCTCGGTGCCGATGTAGTCGGTGTAGCCCAGAACTTCCACGCCTTGCAGCTTGGCACCCTTGGACTTGATCTTGTTGGCCACGTCGACCAGAGCCTGCTTGCCTTCCGGAGTCACGGTCGACTTGTCAAAGCCGAACAGCACTTCAGCGGACAGGGACAGGGTTTCCTTCACCGGCACGGCAACGACCGGAGCCGGAGCAGCCTTGGCTTCTGCGTCGCCGCACTCGACCAGACCATCCTTGGCCTTGTCGAAGTAGGCGGTACGCCAGCATTCGTTGTAGCTGTTGCGAACGACCGAACCGGTGGCCTGGTCATCCAGGTAGCCCGGATGCGCAGCAAACGCGTTGGCCGAGAACAGCGAAACCAGCAGCGCGCCCGTCAGTCCGCCCAGTTTGATCTTGTTGGTGGTTTTCATCGATGACCCTCTTTTTCGTCAGGAACTTAACTTAGCCGCACATTTCCGGCCCGGAAGAGCAGACCAGGCGAAACTTATGCAAACCGGAGATACAGGTATCGCTAATATAGTTTTTTGACTAAGCCACTGTCAAACTTATAGCGTCTGGCTTGGTCGTTTTCACGTGATAGTTTCGGCCTTGCGGCATCCGGCTATTTCACTTGGTCACCTTTACATGCCAAAGCCCAAAAAGCAATCCGGTTGGCAATTTCATTGCCATCCACGTCGCCCGTACGTAGCCGAAAAATCCCGCAATCCCGCAGCAATTGCATCAGGCCGGTCTTCGGGCTTCACCGAAAAAGCATCAAAACCAACTGCATGCAAATAAAACAGCTGATCCCGCTGAATATCGCCCAAAGCCCGCAACTCACCGGAAAAACCGTAGCGGTCACGCAACAGTCTGGCAATGCTATATCCCCGGCCATCAGAAAAATGACCGAATTCAATCCCGATTACCGGCAATTCGCCCAAGGCGTCCGCAATCTGCTCCAGGTCATCCCCGGCCCCCAGCCATACCCCTACCCGCCCGGAATGGACCACATTCCGTCCGGCCAGCCAGTCCGCCAGCGACAACAGGATGTCGCCCTCCGCCGGACGTGCCTCGCCAGCCAGCAGGCGCAGCCAGCCATCATCCAGAACCGTAACGGCACCACCGGTGTACTTAATCAATCTTTGCATATACGCGTTCCTTGAAAGGAGCGATGCCGGTACGACTGACGGTGTCAATGAAACGCTCGCCGGCCTCCCTCAGCTCCACATACGTCAACAGCAGCTTCTCCACCACATCTGCCATTTCTGCCCGGGCAAACGACGGGCCGATCACGCGCCCGAGGAGGCCATCGGCAGCATCGCCCCCCAGCGTGACCTGGAACCACTCCTCTCCGTTTTTGTCAACACCCAGAATACCGATGTGCCCCACATGATGATGTCCGCATGCATTCATGCACCCGGAAAGATTCAAGTCGATTTCGCCTAGATCCTCCAGATAGTCCAGATCGTCCAGCCGGGTTGAAATGGCCTCGATCACCGGAATCGAGCGGGCATTGGCCAGACCGCAATAATCACCGCCAGGACAGCAGATGGCATCGGTCAGCAGCCCGACATTGGCGGTCGTCAACCGCTCGGCCCGAGCCAGTTGCCACAGGGCATGAAGGTCACGCTCGCGCACGTCGGGCAGGATCAGGTTCTGTTCATGGCTGACCCGGATTTCGCCAAAACCGAAGCGATCGGCCCAACCGGCCACCGCCTCCATCTGCTCCGCCGTTGCATCTCCCGGCGGCGCGCCATGCGGTTTCAGTGACAGGGTGACAGCCCGCCAGCCGGCCTGCCGGTGGAGCGTGGTGTTGCGCCGTACCCAGCGTGCAAATGCCGGATCGTCAGACATCTGCACCGCCAGGCCGGCATCCGCCTCGCGGACATCGTAATCCGGCACGGCAAACTGCCCGGCCAGACCGGCCAGCACCTGCGGCGACACCCTGGCCGCTCCTTCGCGGGTATGGCGCCATTCGTCCTCCACCCGGGCGGCAAATCCGGCCGGCGTCATGGCCTTGAGCAGGATCTTGATCCGGGCCTTGTACTTGTTGTCGCGCCGGCCGTAGCGGTTGTAGATCCGCAGCACGGCTTCGAGATAGGTCAGCAGGTGCCCGGACTCGACAAACTCGTGGATCACCTCGCCGCGCATCGGCGTCCGCCCCAGCCCGCCACCGGCAATGATCCGGCAACCCAGCTCGCCGGCCGCGTTGCGGAGCAGATGGATGCCGATATCGTGGAACCACGTGGCCGCGCGATCAGTTTCCGAAGCACTGACGGCAATCTTGAACTTGCGCGGCAGGTAGGCGAATTCCGGGTGCAGGGTCGACCACTGGCGGATCAACTCACACCACGGGCGCGGGTCCGCCACTTCATCCGCGGCCACCCCGGCAAAATGGTCGGTCGTCGTGTTGCGGATGCAGTTGCCCGACGTCTGGATCGCATGCATGTCGACGTCTGCCAGCCGCGCCAGAATATCCGGCACCTCTTCCAGCCGGACCCAGTTGAGCTGCAGGTTCTGCCGGGTGGTGAAATGCCCCCAGCCCCGGTCAAATTCGCGGCTGATGGCTGCCAGCGCCCGCAACTGCACGGAAGACAGCGTACCGTAGGGAATGGCAATGCGCAGCATCGGCGCATGGCGCTGGACATACAGGCCGTTCTGCAAACGCAGCGGCCGGAAATCGTCCTCGGACAATTCCCCCGCCAGATAGCGGCGCGTCTGGTCCCGGAACTGGGCAACGCGCTCGCGCACGATCTGCCGGTCAAATTCGGTATAGCGATACATCGAAGGCTCCTTCAGGCCGGCTTGCGATGCAGCCCGCACTCTTTGTGTTCCGGGTTTTCCCACCACCAGCGGCCGGAACGCACGTCCTCGCCAACGGCAACAGCCCGCGTGCACGGCGCGCAGCCGATCGACGGATAATGACGGTCATGCAGGGCGTTGTAAGGCACGGAAAAACGGTGCACGTATTCCCACACCTCGGCCTCGCTCCAGTCGGCCAGCGGACTGAACTTGACCAGCCCGTTGACCGGATCATCCTCACGCACGGCCAGCGCGCTGCGGGTCACCGACTGCGTCCGGCGCAGGCCGGTCACCCAGGCTCCGCGTCCGGCCAGTGCCCGCCCCAGTGGCTCCAGCTTGCGGGCGGCGCAACAGGCCTGGCGGGCGGCCACGCTGTCGTAAAAACCGTTGATGCCGAACTGAGCCACATATGCCTGGACTCCGCCATGCTCCGGCACCCACACCTCGACCGGGTGTTGCGGATACGCACCGGACAGGCGCGCCAGGAGATCGTAGGTCTCTGCCGGCAGCCGGCCGGTATCGAGGCAAAACACGGCCAGCGGCACACCGGCCCGTGCCGTCAGGTCCATCAGGACCATGTCCTCAGCCCCCAGACTGTTGGCCAGCGCAGCGGCCGGAAACCCGGCGGCTATCCCGGCCAGCAGTTCCTGCGCCTGCATGATTTTCGCGTCGAGCGACATGGCTCGTCCTCTCAGTCATTCATGACATTTCACAGCATGCTACCCAGCTATCCTTAGAACAACAAAATAAGATTGTGTTAGAGTTAAATCACCTTCGGTTATTTAACTGATTCCGATACCCGTACTGATCCTATGAAACTGCAACAACTGCGCTATCTGGTCGAAGTGGCCCGCCAGGGACTGAACGTGTCCGAAGCCGCCGAAAAACTGCACACCTCGCAACCGGGCATTTCCAAGCAGATCCGGCTGCTCGAGGACGAACTGGGCGTGCAGGTGTTCATCCGCAACGGCAAGCGCATGGTGGCCGTCAGCGAGCCGGGCAGACAGGTACTGGACATCGCCAGCACCATCCTGCGTGAAGCCCGGAACCTCAAGCGGGTAGGCGAAGAATTCGCCCGCGAGGAAGAGGGTGAACTGACCATCGCCACCACGCATACGCAGGCGCGCTATGCCCTGCCGGTGGCCGTCAAGGCCTTCCGCCAGCGTTATCCGGAAGTCACCCTGCGCATCAAGCAGGGCAGCCCGGTGCAGATCTGCGAAATGGTGGTGGCCGGCGAGGCCGATTTCGCCATCGCCACCGAGGGCATCACCCTGTTTGACGAGCTGGTGGCGCTGGACTGCTACCAGTGGAACCGCAGCGTGGTGGTGCCGCTGGACCATCCGCTCACCGGACTGGACCGCCCGATCACGCTGGCAGACATCGCTGCCTGGCCGATCATTACCTATGATTTTGCCTTTGCCGGCCGCAACAAGATCAACAGCGCGTTCGAAGAGGCCGGGCTGGAGCCGAACTTCGTGCTCACCGCCATCGACACCGACGTGATCAAGACCTACGTCGCCCTCGGTCTGGGCATCGGCATCATCGCCACCATGGCCTACGAGCCCGACCGCGACACCCAGCTCGACCTGATCCACGCCGAACACCTGTTCCGCCCCTCCACCACCCGTATCGGCGTGCGGCGCGACGTATACCTGCGCGGCTATGCCTATCATTTCATCGAGCAGTTTGCCCCGCACCTGACCCGCCCGGTGGTCGAACAGGCCCTGGCCAACCAGGACGATGAGGACTGACCCGGACAGATGCCAGACATGCAAACGGCGACCCGTACGGGTCGCCGTCATTGCTTCAGCGGACCGCTTTTCCGGTCAGACCGGCCACACCAGCAGGGCGTACAGCTTCTTGCCACGCTTCAGGAGCGTATAACGGCCAAACAGGCGGTCATCCCCGGTCAGGCAGTAATCCAGCCCTTCAGCCTTGATGCCGTTGATGCTGACCGCGCCGCTCTGGATGAAGGTACGCGCCTCGCTTTTCGACTTGGCTAGCCCGCTGGCAGCCAAGGCATCAATCAGGCCGTCTCCCTGCCCGGCCATGTCCAGCACCGGCAGGCCATCCAGCGCCAGCTGGGCCAGATCCTCGGCCGTCAGCGCCGACAGGTCGTTGGAGAACAGGCTCTCGGTAATGCGCTGGGCAGCTTTCAGCGCCTCGTCACCGTGCACCAGGCGGGTGGCTTCTTCGGCCAGGATGCGCTGCGCCTGCGGCCTGGTGCCGCTGGTCTTGTCGGCAGCCTCGATGGCATCGATCTGCTCGATCGACAGGAAAGTGAAGTAGCGCAGGAAGCGGTACACATCGGCATCGGCCACGCCCAGCCAGAACTGGTAGAACTTGTAGGGCGAGCACTTCTGCGGATCCAGCCACACCGCATTGCCTTCGCTCTTGCCGAACTTGGTGCCGTCGGAATTGGTGATCAGCGGCACGGTCAGGCCGAAGACCTGCTGCTGGTTCAGGCGACGGGTAAGGTCGATGCCGGCAGTGATGTTGCCCCACTGGTCGGAGCCACCGATCTGCAGCTTGCAGCCGAAACGGCGGTTGAGCTCGGCAAAGTCATTGCCCTGCAACAGGCTGTAGGAAAACTCGGTGAACGAGATGCCTTGGTCTTCGCGGCTGATGCGCTGCTGCACCGATTCCTTCTTGATCATGGCGTTGACCGAGAAGTGCTTGCCGATGTCGCGCAGGAATTCCAGCACGTTCATCTGGCCGAACCAGTCGTAGTTGTTGGCCATCACGGCGGCGTTGTCGCCCTCGAACGACAGGAACGGCGACAGCTGGCGACGGATCTTGTCCACCCAGCCGGCAATCACGTCCGGGGTATTGAGCTTGCGCTCGGCGGCCTTGAAGCTCGGGTCGCCGATCATGCCGGTGGCTCCACCGACCAGTGCGATCGGGCGGTGGCCGGCTTCCTGGAAGCGGCGCAGCATCAAAAGCGGCACCAGGTGGCCCAGATGCAGGCTGTCCGCCGTCGGATCGAAGCCGCAATACAGGGTCACGCTTTCGCTTTCCAGCAGCTTTTGCAGCGCCCCGGAATCGGTCTGTTGCGCGATGAGGCCGCGGGCCTCCAGTTCCTGAATCACATTTCTCTCGGACATCGTTGCTCTGGCTCCACAAAACAGGAGCGGGGACCGCTGGCCCCCGCCCGGCAAAAAAACCGATTATACGCCGGCTTAAAT
>RRZT010738401.1_pt1 | contig 33976 bp, 29 predicted proteins | sample 2165551 | NCBI WGS metagenome assembly RRZT01 (sample SAMN10456910, study PRJNA506462) | wastewater metagenome | biome: wastewater; feature: sludge; material: wastewater sludge; isolation source: wastewater sludge with Escherichia coli K12::gfp cells carrying plasmid... | place: USA: Moscow, Idaho...
ATGCGTTTGCATCTGGCGAGCGTCGTTCTGCTCGCCGCGGCGGTGTTCTGGCCCGAGGCGCTGGCGCGGCCGGCCGGCGTGCTGATCGTGCTGGCGCAAGGCGCGCTGCTGCTGGTTTTGCGCCACGCGCTCGCCACCTGTCGCGAGCACGAGGCCAAGCTTGCTGCCCTCCCGCCGGAGCAGCAGGCGCGCTGCCGGACTTCCTGCGGTCGCATTACGGCGAACTGCGTGTTCTGCACATCGCCGCCGCGCTGGCGCGCGGTGCCGGCTACGCGCTGCGCGGGGCGTGGATGCTCGTCGATTCGCCGCGTCTGGGCGCACGCTGGGTGCGCGTCGTGCCGCACGTCGTCGATACGCTGCTCCTTGCCTCGGCGCTGGCGCTGGTGTTCGCCAGCGGCCAGTCTCCGGGCGCGCTGCCCTGGCTGAACGCCAAGATCGTGGCGCTGCTGGCCTACATCGGCTGCGGCCTGTTCGCCCTGCGCCGCGGGCGCAAGGCGGTGCGTGTGCTCTGCTTCGTCCTGGCGCTGGCCTGTTACGCCTACATCGTGACCACGGCGCGAACCCGCGACCCGCAGGGGCTGTTGGCTTTGCTCGGGCTGTGAACGCCGCCGGGCGCCTTCCTCAAGGCCCGCAGGCGGGCTGCGGGCGGCGGCGCTTTGATGCATACTCGCGCTTTGCCCGTATTTCCTCCGTCACGCCATGAGCGCCGTCGATTCAGTCGATTCAGTGGTTTTCGATCCCGCCATCATCCGCCGTTTCGACATCAACGGCCCGCGCTACACGTCTTACCCGACGGCGGACCGCTTTGCGCCGCTCGGCGCCGAGCGCGCCCGGCATCACCTCGGCGCACGCGCGACGCAGGAACTAGGTCAGGGGCAGGGGCGGCCGCTCTCGCTCTACTTCCACGTGCCGTTCTGCAACACCATCTGCTATTACTGCGCGTGCAACAAAATCATCACCAAGGACCACGGGCGCTCGGCCAAATACCTGCGCTACCTGGCGCGCGAACTCGCTTTGCAGGCGGCCTGCCTGCCGGCGGGTGACAACGTGGTCGAGCAACTGCATTGGGGTGGCGGCACGCCGACCTTTCTTTCGCACGCCGAGATGCGCGACCTGATGGCCGCGACGCGGCGTCACTTCACGCTGCGCGAGGATGGCGAGTATTCGATCGAGGTCGATCCGCGCAAGGTCGATCGGGCGACGGTTGAACTGCTTGCCGAACTGGGCTTCAACCGCATGAGCGTCGGCGTGCAGGACTTCGACCCCGATGTGCAGCAGGCCGTGAACCGCGTGCAGAGCGAGGCCGAAACGCGCGCGGTGATCGACGCGGCGCGCGCCACGGGCTTTGGCTCGATTTCGATCGACCTCATCTACGGACTGCCGCGGCAGAGCGTCGCCGGCTTCGATCGCACCCTCGACCGGGTCCTTGAGGCGAGCCCCGACCGCCTGTCGATCTACAACTACGCGCACCTGCCGACGCTGTTCAAACCGCAGCGGCGCATCCTCGATGCCGACCTGCCGTCGCCCGACACCCGCCTGCACATCCTTGATCTGGCGATCCGCCGCCTGACCGACGCCGGCTACGTGTTCATCGGCATGGATCACTTCGCCAAGCCCGATGACGAGCTGGCCGTGGCGCAGCGCGCCGGGCGCCTGCACCGCAATTTCCAGGGCTATTCGACGCACGCCGACTGCGACATGCTGTCCTTCGGCATTTCCTCGATCAGCAAGGTCGGAACGGCGTATTGGCAGAACGCCAAGACGCTCGACGAGTACTACGCCGCGCTCGACGCGGGCGAACTGCCGGTGCTGCGCGGCATCGAGCTGACCCCGGACGACCAGCTACGCCGGGCGGTGATCCAGCAGCTGATGTGCCACTTTGAACTCTCGCTCGACGCGCTCGATGCGGCCTACGGCATCGATTCGGCGCAATACTTCGCCACCGAACTGGCCGATCTGCGCGAGATGGCCGATGCCGGCCTCGTGCGCCTTGAATCGCGTCGTCTCGGCGTGCTCTCCCCGGGGCGGATGCTGGTGCGCGCCATTTCGATGGTGTTCGACGCCTGGCTGAGAAAGGGACGACAGGACGCGGGCCGGCAAGGCGGGCGCTATTCGAAAGTGATCTAGCGCCATGTCCGAAATCGGCCCTTGGGCGCTCTTCCTCGTCGGTCTGCTCGGCGGGACGCACTGCATCGGCATGTGTGGCGGCATCGTCGGCGCGCTCAGCCTGGGCGGCGCGCCGCGCCTGTCGCTGCACCTCGCCTACAACGCGGGCCGCATCGTCAGTTATGCCGTCGCCGGGGCGCTCGCCGGTGCCTTCGGACAGGCCGGTCTGGCGCTCGGGGCGGCCGATGCCGGCACCGCGTGGTCGGCGCGTCTGGTGCTCTTCCTGCTCGCCAACCTGATGCTTGTCGCGCTGGGCTTGTACCTGATGGGCGCCACGCCCGTACTGACGGCGCTGGAGCGGCTCGGGCAGGGCGTCTGGCGGCGCGTGCAGCCCTTCGGTCAGCGCTTCCTGCCGGCCACCCGGGTCGGGCAGGCCTTTCCGCTCGGGCTGGTGTGGGGCTGGTTGCCTTGCGGCCTCGTCTATGGCGCGCTGTTCTCGGCCCTGAGCAGCGGTTCGGCGGCGCAAGGCGCGGGCCTGATGCTGGCCTTCGGCCTCGGCACGCTGCCCAATCTCCTCGCCGCCGGCCTGCTTGCCGCGCGCCTGCGCGCCTGGACGCATCGCCCGTGGGTTCGCCGCCTGGCGGGCGGGATCGTCCTGGCCTTTGGCGCTTGGGGCGTGCTGGCCGTCCTGCGGCAGTGGGCGTGAGCGGGATAAAGCGTCGCATGAGCGCGAACCTGTTGCTGTGGATGGACTCGAAACATGAACGCATCCAGAACTTTTCCGGAACCCCATGCGCATGAACCTGCACGCTGAACCTCCGCCCGCCCCAACGCGGCACCTCGACCTGCCGGTCGCCGGCATGCATTGCGCTTCCTGTGCGGCCCGCCTGGAGAAGGTGCTGGGCCGGCTGGCAGGCGTCGAAGCGAGCGTCAATCTGGCGAGCGAGCGGGCACGGGTGACGTTGCACGATCCGGCGACGGCGCCCGCGCACGTGGTCGAGGCGATCGTCGGCGCGGGCTTTTCAGTGCCGGAGCAGGCCGTCGATCTGGCGATCGAGGGCATGTCCTGCGCCGCCTGCGCGGCGCGCATCGAGAAGACACTGAACGCCATTCCCGGCCTGCAGGCCGAAGTTAACTTCGGCAGCGAACGGGCGCGCGTGCGCTACGTTCCCGGCGTTGCCGACCCCACGCGCGCGGTGACCGCGATCGAGGCGGCGGGATTTGCTGCCCGTCTGGCCGAGGACCTGTCGCTGGCCGAGGCGCGCGCCCGTCGGACGGCCGCGTTTCGCGCCGACCTGCGCCGTTTCGCGGTGGCGGCGGCGCTGACCCTGCCACTGCTGGCGCAGATGCTGACCATGTTCAGTGCCGTTCACGCTGAGCTGCCGCGCGGCGTGCAGCTGGCTCTGGCGACGCCGGTCCAGTTCTGGATCGGGGCGCGCTTCTACCGCGGCGGCTGGGCGGCGCTGGCCGGCGGCGGGGCGAACATGGACGTGCTGGTCGCGCTCGGGACGAGTGCGGCGTATTTCTTCAGCCTGGCGGTGACCTTGTTGGGGTTGCACGAACTGCCCGTCTATTTCGAGGCTTCGGCGACCATCATCACCTTGGTCTTGCTCGGCAAGCTGCTCGAAGCGCGCGCCAAGGCGCGCACCGGCGAAGCGATCGAGGCGCTGGTGCGCCTGCAGCCGAAGACGGCGCGCATCGAGCGCGACGGCCAGCTGCTCGAGATCGACGCCGGCCTCCTGGTGCCTGGCGACGAGTTCATCGTCCGGCCCGGTGAGCGGGTGCCGGTCGACGGCGAGGTGCTTGACGGCGATTCGAGCGTGAATGAGGCGATGCTGACCGGCGAGAGCATGCCGGTGGGCAAGCGCGCCGGCGCGCGGGTCTATGCCGCGACCCAGAACGGCCAGGGCATGCTGCGCTGCCGTGCGACCGGTGTGGGGGCGCAAACCCTGCTCGCCGGAATCATCCGCCTGGTGGGCGAGGCGCAAGGGTCCAAGGCGCCGGTGCAACGGCTCGCTGACCGCATCTCGGCGGTGTTCGTGCCGGCGGTGTGCGCCATCGCCGCACTGACTTTCGTCGCCGGCTGGTACTTCGGCGGCAACTTCGACCATGCCCTGATCAATGCCGTGGCTGTGCTGGTGATCGCCTGTCCCTGCGCGCTCGGGCTGGCAACGCCGACCGCGATCATGGTCGGCAGCGGCCTCGGGGCGCACGCCGGCATCCTGATCCGTAACGCCGAGGCGCTTGAACGCGCCGAACGGCTCTCGGTACTGGCGATCGACAAAACCGGAACGCTGACCCGCGGCGAACCTTTTGTCACCGACATCCTGCCTCTCTCAACCCTTTCCGGCGACCGTCACGCCGCGCTGCGCCTGGTGGCGGCGCTCGAACAAGGCTCGGAACATCCGCTGGCGCTGGCGCTGCTGCGTGCCGCGCGCGAGAGCGGCGTGGCTTTGCCGCCGGTCGATGCCTTTGTCGCCCATCCCGGGAAAGGCATTGAGGGGCGCGTCGACGGGCGTTCCCTGTGGTTGGGCGCGCCTGAATGGCAAGGGGATTGGGAGCGCGGTGCAGGGGCAGGGGGTGAGGGCAGCGATTTCGTGGCCGCGCAGGAAACGCTCAAAGCCTGGCAGGCTGACGGCAAGACGGTCGTGGTGCTGGGGGAGGGCGAGTTACCGCTGGCCTTGCTGGCCATTGCCGATCCGCTGCGCAACACCTCGCGTGCCGCAGTCGCGCGCCTCAAGGCGATGGGGCTGCGGGTGGTGATGCTGACCGGCGACAATCCGCAAACCGCGGCCGCGATCGCGCACGAGGCCGGGATCGACGCAGACGAAGTCCATGCCGGCATCCTGCCGGCCGGCAAGTCCGCGGTCGTCGAGGCCTTGCGTGCCGACGGTCTGGTCGTCGGGATGGTCGGCGACGGCGTCAATGATGCGCCGGCCCTTGCGGCGGCCGACATCGGCCTGGCGATGGGCGCCGGCACCGATGCCGCGATCGCGGCGGCCGACATCACCCTGGTGCGTGCCGACCTCAATGCCGTGGCCGATGCCATCCTCTTGTCGCGGGCAACGGTGCGCAAGATTCGGCAGAATCTTTTCTTCGCCTTTATTTATAATGTCATCGGAATTCCGCTGGCGGCCTTCGGTTGGCTCAATCCGGTGGTGGCCGGTGCCGCGATGGCGATGAGCTCGGTGTCGGTGGTCTCGAATTCTCTGCTCCTGCGTCGCTGGCGTCCGGGGCAGAACGCCGACTAAGACGCGCGGCGGGATACAAAAACAAGAAAGCACTGGAGGGGGAGTGGCGTTGGAAGAAGCGATGCCTTCCCGGCGAAAAGCCGGCGAAGGCGATGGAGATTTGCTCGCGGCCCTGCTTGAGGTGTCCGGCGAGCACATCGCGTTTGTCATCGATTGCCGGCGCGGCGGGTTCGACTTTGCCAGCCCGCGTTTGTCCGAACTGCATCAGACCACGCCCGAGCGGCTGACCGCGCAAGGCCTGCGCGTGGTGCTCGACGAACGTCTCGACCGCGGCAGCGCCCGCCACCTGCGTCGTCACATCCTGACGTTGTGCCGCCGTCATCCCGGCGCGTCCCGGCGGACGACGGTCGATTATCCGCTGCGCCGGAAGGGCGGCGACGACCTGTGGTTCGAGTGCGCCCTGCAAGTCGAGGCCGATGCCGCCGGCCGTCCCGCCCGCATCGTCGGGTGGGCGGTGGACGTCACCGCCCGGCTGCGCGGCGAAGTCGCGCTGCGCGAGCGCGAAGGCATGTACCGGGCGACGATGGACGCCCTGCAGGTCGGTGTTTTTGTCCTCCAGGATGAGGTGATCCGCAACGCCAATCGAACCTTCCATACCCTGTTCGGCGCGCTTGACACCTCCGCCGCCTTGGTACGCGGCGGCCTCGATTTGGTCGTCCCCGAGCAGCGTGATTTCTTTGCCGAAAAGCTTCGCGCGTGCGCGCAGGGCGAGCACGTCGGGGCCTACGAGTTGGAAGGCCTGCGGTGCGATGGCTCGCGTTTCCCGTTGCAGATGCACGCCGAACGCAGTGTGTTCGAAGGGCGGCCGGCGGTCGTCTGCACGGCGATCGACATGACCCGCGAAAGACGGACCGAACACGCGCTCAAGGCCGCCGTGCGCCGTTACGAGTCGCTCTTCGAGGGCGCGCCCGACGCCATTCTGGTGGTCGATGGCCGCAGCGGTCGGGTGGTGGCCGCCAACCTTGCGGCACAGCAGCTTTTCGCCTGCGCCGGAGAAGCCTTGCGCGGCGCCGATCTGTGCCAACTGTGTCCGCAGCTGCATGTGCAGGCGATGGCGGTGCTCGGCGCCGTAGGCGAGGGCGCGGAAGTGCGCGCTTTCGAAGCCGAAGTGGTGGCCACGACCGGAGAGACTGTGCCTGTCGAAGTCCGGGCCTGCCCGATCGAGACCGGCTTCGTCGACGTGCATGTGCAGCTCATCCTGCGCGACATCCGCCAGCGCCGGGCCGACGAGCTGGCGCTCAAGCGGGACGCCTGCGTCTTCGAGGCCAGCCAGGAGGCGATCATTCTGACCGACGCGGCGCAGCGCATCGTGACCACCAACGGCGCTTTCCTGGCGATGACCGGTTACGCCGCCGACGAGGTGGTCGGGCGTCGGCCGGAGGTCTTGCGTTCGGGGCGGCACACGCGCGAGTTCTACCAGGACATGTGGCGCGAGCTCGAGACCAGCGGCCGCTGGCAGGGTGAAGTCTGGAACCGGCGTCGCGATGGCGAGATTTTCCCCGTCTGGCTGCGGATCAGCGTGCATCGTGATGAGAGCGGCCGGGTCTGCAACTATGTCGGGGTGTCTACCGACATTTCCGAGCGTCTGGCGAGCCAGGAGTCGATCCGCCGTCTGGCTTTCTACGATTCGCTGACCGGCTTGCCCAACCGGCGACTTCTGCACGACCGTCTGGGCCAGTTGATCGTCGCGGCGGAGCGCGAGCAGACGCAGGTGGCGCTGCTCTTCATCGACCTCGACCACTTCAAGAAGGTCAATGACACGCTCGGTCATTCGATCGGCGACCGCCTGCTGGTCGATGTGGCGCAACGCCTCCAGGGCTGCGTCCGTCGCATGGACACCGTGGCGCGCCTGGGGGGGGACGAGTTCGTCGTCCTGCTCGCCGACACCACGCGCGAGGGCGCCGGCGAGGTGGCGCGCAAGGTCCTCGACGTGCTTGCCCAGTCGTGTTGGCTTGGCGAACACGAGCTCGGCGTGACGCCGTCGCTCGGGATCAGCCTCTACCCCCAGGACGGAAACGACGGCGAGACCCTGCTCAAGCATGCCGACGCCGCGATGTACCGCGCCAATGACAATGGTCCCACCGCCTTCGAGTTCTACACCAGCGACATCAACCGGGGCGCGCTCGAGAACTTCCTGCTCGAGAACGATCTTCGCCAGGCGATCAAGCTGCGCCAGTTCGTCCTGCATTACCAGCCGAAGCTGTGCCTGGAAAGCGGCGCCATCGTCGGTGCCGAGGCGCTGATCCGCTGGCAACATCCGCGGCTCGGCCTGCTCGCGCCCGGACGCTTCATTCCGCTGGCCGAAAACTGCGGCCTGATCGAATCGGTCGGTGATTGGGTCTTGCACGAAGCCTGCCGGCAAAGCCGTGCCTGGCTGGACTCCGGGCTGCCTGCGGTGCGCGTGGCGGTCAATATCTCTTCGGTCCAGTTCCGCAGCGGGCGCCTTGACCGGCACATCCGTGACATCCTCGAAGCGACCGGGGTGGCGCCGGAAAATCTCGAGCTTGAACTGACCGAAGGCGTGGTAATGAGTGAGGCGGCTGGCGCTGTCGAGGCACTGGAAAGGCTGTCGACGATGGGCATCCAGATCGCCATCGACGATTTCGGCACCGGCTATTCGAGCCTTTCCTACCTCAAGCGTTTCCCGATCGATCGGCTCAAGATCGACAAGTCCTTCGTGCGTGATATCGCCCACGACCGCGACGACCGGGCGATCGCCAAGGCGGTGATCCGGCTCGGCCACAGCCTCAAGATGCGCGTCGTCGCCGAGGGGGTGGAGGCGCCCGAGCAGCTCGAAGCCTTGCGCCGGCACGGTTGTGACGAGATCCAGGGATTTCATTTCAGCCGGCCGCTGCCGCCGGCCGATTTTGCCTCCCTGCTGTGGCAGCAACGCGAGCAGAGTGAGCACCCGAGCTTCGTTCAATGAAGAATGATGTTGATGACATGTTCCGGGCGGGCGCGGACGGCTATCGGAAAAGCGGGTTTCGACGTAGGATGGCTCAACTTTTTTTCCCGCGGATCGAGTCGTTCGCGGGGTTTGCGCGAGGCTTGCGGCGCGTGCCGTAAACCAGGATGGACTTCTCGATCATGAAAACGAAAATGAGCAATTCCGAATCGGCCACGGGCGCATCGCCGGGCAAGACAAACGCCGCCAGCGCGGCCACGCCGCGCTTGACTCAGCTCTCGCACGGCGGCGGTTGCGGCTGCAAAATCGCGCCCGGCGTGCTTGAACAGATTCTGGCCAAGACCGCGCCGCAGCTGGTTCCGCCGCAACTGCTGGTGGGCATCGAAACCAGCGACGATGCGGCCGTCTACCAGCTCAACGACAGCCAGGCCATCGTCGCCACCACCGATTTCTTCATGCCCATCGTCGACGATCCCTACGACTTCGGGCGCATCGCGGCGACCAATGCGATCTCCGACATCTATGCCATGGGCGGAACGCCGCTGTTTGCGCTGGCCATCGTCGGCATGCCGGTGAACACGCTGCCGATGGAGACGATCCGGCGCATTCTCGAGGGCGGCGAGTCGGTGTGTGCGGCAGCAGGCATTCCGATCGCCGGCGGGCACACGATCGATTCGGTCGAGCCGATTTACGGACTGGTTGCCATCGGCCTTGTACACCCGCGCAACCTGCGCCGCAACGGCGGCGCGAAGCCGGGCGACGCGCTGATCCTGGGCAAGGGGCTGGGCGTCGGGCTCTACAGCGCGGCCTACAAGAAAGGCCAGCTCTCGGCGCATGATTACGCGACGATGATCGCTTCGACGACGCAGCTCAACACCCCGGGCTCGACGCTCGGCTGTCTGGCCGGCGTGCATGCGATGACCGACGTTACCGGTTTCGGCCTGCTCGGCCACCTGCTTGAGGTGTGCAAGGCCTCCGACGTCGCTGCGCAGCTCGATTATGCGGCGCTTCCCATCCTGCCGAATGCGCTCGATTACGCGGCACGCGGCTGTGTCACCGGGGCCTCCGCTCGCAACTGGGCGGCCTATGGTAAATCCGTGCAGCTCGATCCCGAGCGCTTCGGCGACGCCGAACGGGCGTTGCTCACCGATCCGCAGACCAGCGGCGGCCTGCTCGTCGCCTGTGCACCCGAAGTCGTCACCGAGGTGCTCTCGCTCTTCCTGCAGCAAGGGTTCGAACGCGCGGCGGTGATCGGCGAGGTGGTCAAGGGGCGGCCGAAGATCAAGTTCGCCAAAGCGGGGGCGAAGAAAGCGCGCCGGGCTTAAATTCCCGACACGGCGGGCGCAGGGCTCAGGCGTCGAGCTGCAGGCGTCGGTCCTCGGTGAGCAGGCGGAGGAATTCGGCGGTCGCCAACGGGGGACTGTAGAGGTAGCCCTGCAACTGGTCGCAGCCGAGCTGGCGCAGGTAATTCATCTGTTCGCGCGTCTCGACGCCCTCGGCGACGATCTCCTGACGCAGTTGCTTGCCCATGGTGACGATGGCCTGGGCGATGGCACAGTCGTTCTCGTCCTGCGGCACGCCGATGACGAAGGAACGGTCGATCTTGAGCGTGCTGATCGGGAACTTCTTGAGGTAGGCGAGGCTGGAATAGCCGGTTCCGAAGTCGTCGAGCGCCAGGCCGAACCCTTGCGCGGCGAGACGGTTCATGATTTCGATCACTTTTTCCGGGTCCTGCATGAGCATGTTCTCGGTGATCTCGAGGCGCAGCAGCTCGACCGGAACGGCGTGGCGGGCGATCAATCCGGCCAGGCGTTCGGGAAGCTGCGGGTCGAACTGGCGCGGCGAAAGGTTGACGGCGATGGGGACGAGCTTGATGCCCTGGTCGAGCCAGTCGCGAATCTGCCGGCAGGCTTCTTCGAGAATCCAGTGGCCGACGTCCAGGATCAGACCGGTTTCCTCGGCCAGAGCGATGAACTTGCTCGGCGGGACCATGCCGCGCGTCGGGTGCGACCAACGCACCAGCGCTTCGGCGCCGACCATGCGGCCGCTGCGCAAGCTGGCCTTGGGCTGGAAGTGGAGGACGAGCTGTCGCTGGCCGAGCGCTTGGCGCAGCTCGCCTTCGAGTTGCCATTGCTCCTTGGCGCGCCGGTTCATTTCCGGGCTGTAGAAGAGGTAGCCCGAGTCGCGGTTCTTCTGCGCCCGCTTCATCGCCACGTCGGCGTTGCGATGCAGGGTGGTGACGTCGTGCCCGTCTTCCGGGTAGACGGAGATGCCGACCGCGGCATCGATGTGCAGGGCGTGCGAATCGATCACGAAGGGTGAGGTGAGCGAGGCCAGGAGTTTTTCGGCAACCAGGCCGCCGTGCTCGCGTTTCTGGATGTGCACCAGGGCGACGACGAATTCGTCGCCACCGATGCGCGCCAGGATGTCCTCTTCGCGCAGTGTGGTGCGAAGACGCTGTCCGACCTGGCGCAGCAACTCGTCGCCCACCTCGTGTCCGAGGGTGTCGTTGACCGAGGCGAAGCGGTTGAGGTCGATGACCAGCAGGGCGCCGTATTCCTGTTCGCGTCGTGCGCTCGACAGCGCTTGGGCGAACAGTTGCCCGAACAGCGAACGGTTGGGCAGGCCGGTCAGGCTGTCGTAGTTGACCAGGTGCTTCATGCGTTCTTCGGTGGCGCGCAGCACGCTGATGTCGGAGAAAATGACGAAGGCGTGGCTGACGGCATTGGCGTTGTCGCGCACCGTGCCGATCGAGACCGATTGGGGAAACAGTTCGCCGTTCTTGCGTTTGCCGACAATCTCGCCGTGCCAGGCACAGCCTGCATGGATGGCTTGGTGGAGCAGTTCGTGCAGGTTGTTGCCGTGCATGCCCGAGAGCAGCAGCGCGCAAGACTGGCCGACGACTTCGCCGGACGTGAAACCGGTGATGCGCGAGAAGGCGGCGTTGACCGAGACGATCTGTTCATGCCGGTCGATAATCAGGATGCCTTCGTCGCTGTCGTCGATGATCCTCGAATGCAGGCGACGCCGTTCTTCGGGCGAGAGATTGTCGGCAACCTGCGAAAAGCGGGCGCACAGGCCGATCGACTCGCCCTGGTCGTTGTACTGGTGGGTAAGGGCCAGCTTGGCGCGGAACACTTCACCCGATTTCTTGCGCCGCTTGACCTCGATCAACGGGCTGCCGTGGTCGAGGAAAAGTTCATGGATCCCGGCATCGCCGTCTTCGTCGGCATAAAGGAAAAGGATGTGCTGGCCGATCGCTTCTTCGGGACTGTAGCCGAACAGGCGTTGGGCACCGCGGTTCCAGGCCGTGACGTAGCCTGCGCTGTCCATTCCGATGACCGGTGCTTGTAAACCGTCCGGACCGTGGTCGTCGGTCGCGTCAGCGTCCGGCTCCGGCGTCGTCGCGAGGGCGTGGGCGATGTTCAGTTGCTGGCGCAATTCGAGGAGCAGGCGCAACTGTTCCTCGCCTTGCGCTTCCTGCGCACGCTTGCAGAGCGTGAGGCAGTGCTGGCGGGTGAACTCATCCATGCCGTTTTTCCTGCGCGTCATGAACCACGCACGCCATCCAGGCGTGCGCTTCGAGTTGCGCCTGAGTGTAGGTCATGAGGTCGAGCCCGAGGGCATCCAGCTGCTGGCGCAAGGCCTCGGCCTTGTGTTGTTCGCCGAACTCGACGGCGTTGAGCATTCCCCCCAGGGCGCGCTCGCGGCGCAGGACGGCGCCGACCGTGGCCGGCGGCAGGCTCAGGCGTGCCAGCAGCGTTTCGAGCGGTTCGCCGAAGAGGGTGCCGAGCAGGGAAAACAGGCCGACCATGAAGGCCTGCTCCTGCACCGAGCGTTCGAGTCCGCTGGCCTGGGCGAGCAGTTCGACCGTCCGCGCGCGGACCGAGGCGAAGGCGAGCAGCATCGGCGCGCGTGGGTCGTCCCGGTTGGCCGCGAACAGCATGAGGTTGATCCAGCGCTTGAGTTGCTGGCGGCCGAGGATGAGGATGGCCTGGGCGAAGCTGGAGATGTGCCGTCCGACGCCAACGCCGAGCGAATTGACGAGCCGGAGCAGGTGGTAGGCCAGAACCGGGTCCTGCCGGAAGACGGCTTCGATGTCGCAGGTGTCGGCGTCGCTGGTGACCAGGTGCAAGAGGCGCAGAGCCAGTGCGCGCGACGGCGGGTGTTGCCCCTTTGACACGGGCTGCGGAGCGAGGAACCAGCGTCCGCCGATCCATTCGGTGTTCTCGCGCAGCGGGGGCGGGCATGGCGCGTCGGCGAAGACGAGTTGCCTGGCCCCGGGCGGTTCGCGGCAGCCGGCGGCGAGCAAGGTCGCCTGCTGTTCGGGGGCAGGCGTGCCTTCCGTGGGCAGGAAGCACGGCCAGCGGTGCGCCATTTCGGCGAGCGCCGATGTGAGCGGGGCTTCTTCGAGAAGCGCGCTTGGCATTCCTGGCGACGGGCGCAGCAGCAGCGCGGCCGGATTGAGTTGGCGATCCGCCAGGAGTTCGATAAAGAGCGGTGCATGGAGGGGCATCGCGTATCCTCGTGCGGCGATTGACGTCGAACGGTTGTGTTGATTTTGCGACGGGGCAGCCGGCCGCCTGTCGGCGGCGAGACTCTATGCAATATAGGAGAGGGCGGCGAATCTTGCCAACCCGGCTCAATCCGGGGGTAAGGCAAGCCTTGCCTTTGGCATGAAATCGATGCTGTCTTGAGCCTGTGCGAAGATCGGGTGGCGCGTCGGCTCAGAGCAGTTCGCGGTCGACGCTAAAACCGCGCAACGACGTCGTCCGGGCTTGCGCAAGCTGCAGGCGGCAGCGTTCGAACAGGGCGGCCGCCGTTTCTCCGGCGTATTCGACGATGCCGCCGCAAAGCGTCATGTGCTGGTCGAGATCGCTGAACGACTGGCTTTCGACGATCGCGCGCAGGCGCTCGAGTCCGGCGTGCGCCTCGCCGAGGCCGACGTTGGGCAGAACGACGTGAAATTCGCCCTCTCGATGATGAGTGACGATGTCGATTTCGCGCAGGGTGGCGACGAGGAGGCGGCCGACCCGGGCGAGGAGCGGAATGCCGCCGCTGACGCCGGTGCGCAGGGCGAGGCGTTCGAAGTCGCCGATTTCGATGGCGGCGACGGAGAAGGTCGTGCCGTAGCGGCGGTGGCGCTGGATTTCGTTTTCGAGGCGGGTGGCGAAATGCAGGTGCGGGCAGGCACAGGTGAGCGGATCGACCGCCAGCAGGGGGTCGAGGTCGCCTTCGTCGCTTTCGCGCAGGGCGACGATCAGTTGCCCTGCGAAACGGACGACGTGGCAAAGCATGAGCCGGCGACGCGCATTTTCATCGGAGAAACAGAGTTGCAGGGGCTGCGTCTCGTCGGCCGCGGTTTCCCAGGTACGAACGTCGGTGTAATCGACGGCCTGATTGTCCTGCGGTCGCGAAAACGAGCCGTGGGTGCAGAGTTTGGCTGCGCGGCGATTGCATTCCGGTTGCGGGACATCCGGGGAGAAGACGAAAAGAGCGATGCCGATGCGATCGAGCAAGGCGCCGTAAGCGTCGAAGTCGAAACGGTCAGCCTTGAAATCGCCGTTGCCGTTGGATTTTGTACCGTGCATGCCAGCCTCTCGAGAACGGGTGTTGCGGAAGCTGAATCAAGGACCGGCGCTTGCCGAGATGCGCCGGTCCTCCTTTTTTTTATACGGCGGAAAGCGCCTGGTCGAGATCGGCGATGAGGTCGTCGATGTGTTCGATACCGATCGACAGACGGATCATGTCCTCGGAGACGCCAGCTTTGGCCAGTTCCGCCGGGGAGAGTTGGCGGTGCGTGGTCGAGGCGGGGTGGCAGGCGAGCGACTTCGCGTCGCCGATGTTGACCAGGCGGGTGAACAACTGGAGCGCGTCCTGGAAGCGGCCGCCGGCTTCGAGTCCGCCCTTGACGCCGAAGGTGAGGATGCCCGAGGCCTTGCCGCCCATGTATTTCTGCACCAGGGCGTGATCGGGGTGCTCGGGCAGACCTGCGTAATTGACCCAGGAAACCTTGGCGTGCGCCTGCAAGTGGCGGGCGATGGCCAGAGTGTTCTCGCAGATGCGATCCATGCGCAGGGCCAGCGTTTCCAGCCCTTGCAGGAAGAGAAAGACGTTGAACGGCGAGATCGCCGCGCCCATGTTGCGCAGCGGCACGACACGCGCCCGGCCGATGTACGCCGCCGGCCCGAGAGCCTCGGTGTAGACGACGCCGTGGTAGGACACGTCGGGTTCATTGAGGCGCTTGAAGCGGGTCTTGTGCTCAGCCCAAGGGAATTTTCCGCTGTCGACGATGATGCCGCCGATCGAGTTGCCGTGGCCGCCGATGTACTTGGTCAGGGCATGCACGACGATGTCGGCACCGTGTTCGAAGGGGCGACAGAGGTAGGGCGAGGGGACGGTGTTGTCGACGATCAGCGGTACCCCGTGCTGGTGTGCGATCTCGGCCAGCTTTTCGAAGTCGGTGACGTTGCCGAGCGGATTGCCGACCGATTCGCAGAAGACGGCCTTGGTCTTGTCGTCGATCAGGGCGGCGAAACTGGCCGGGTCGCGGTAATCGGCAAAGCGCACGTTGATGCCGTATTGCGGCAGGGTGTGGGCAAACAGGTTGTAGGTGCCGCCGTAGAGCGTCGAGGCCGAGACGATGTTGTCGCCGGCCTCGGCGATGGTGAGGATAGCGTTGGTGATTGCGGCCATGCCGGAGGCCAGCGCCAGCGCGCCGACGCCGCCCTCGATCGCCGCGATGCGCTTCTCGAGCACATCTTGGGTCGGGTTCATGATCCGGGTGTAGATGTTGCCCGCGGCCGTGAGGTCGAAGAGGTCGGCGCCGTGCTGGGGGTTGTCGAAGGAGTACGAGGTCGTCTGGTAAATCGGTACGGCGACGGCCTTGGTGGTTGCTTCCGGGCTGTAGCCGGCGTGCAGGGCGAGGGTTTCGAGTTTCATGCGGAGTCTCCCGGGGCGGGGTGCGTGCCAACAAAAACGCGATGGTAACACCTGGCCGGCAACCCGCAAGAACCCTCGGTCATATGCCAATTAAAAAAGAAAACGCCCCGCGTGGGCGGGGCGTTGCGGACGCGGATTTGTGCGGTTGCGCGGTCAGGCGGCCAGACGCTCCGCGATCGAGCCCGTCTGGCGCTGGTTCTGCAGGTCGATCAGGGTATTGGCTTCAGCGCGCACGAAATCCATGAAGGTTCGCGCGACGGCGGAGATCTGCTTACCCACCGGGTAGACGATGTGCCAGCTGAGTTCAAGCGGGAAGCCCTGGACGTCAAGGATGCTCAGTTCGGACTCGTCGGCCTCGTGCCCGAGCGTGCGGCGTGACAGCAAGGCGACGCCCAGTCCGGCCATGATCACTTCCTTGATCGATTCATTGGCGGACAGTTCCATGCGAATCTTGGGAGCGAGGCCAGCGCGGGCGAAGAGGTCGTTAATCACCATGCGCGATCCCGAACCCTGTTCGCGCATCAGGAAGGGCTCTTCTGCGATGCGGGCGAACGGGATGTTCTTTTCCTTGGCCAGCGGATGGTCGGCGTGGGCGAAGAACACCATGGGGTTGGGCAGGATGGGCTGACGGACGAGGTTTTGATCCGTGGGCGGGTGGGCAAAGATGTAGAGGTCGTCGAGATTGGCCGCCAAGCGGTCAAGCATGCCGCGCCGGTTGCAGACTTCGAGCGAGACTTCGATCCCCTTGTGGCGCTGCACGAAGGCCGCGAGCAGGTGAGGCGCGAAATACTTGCCAGTGGTTCCGACGCACAGGCGTAGGCGGCCGGTGTTCAGTCCGCGCAGATCCTCGAGGCTGTTTTCCATGTCCTCGACCGTGCGGAAAATCGTCAGGCAGGCTTCGTAGAGAAGGTGGCCGGCTTCTGTACGGTGAATGCGTTTGCCGATCTGTTCGAAAAGCGGGAGGCCGATGGTTTCGCTGAGCTTGCGAATTTGAGTCGAAACGGTCGGTTGCGCCATGTGCAGTTCTTCGGCGGCGCGGGTGAAACTTCCGAGGCGGGCGCAGGCCTCAAAGACGGCGAGTTGCGGGAGTGAGCCGTGCTTGAGGTAGCGCTGGACGCGGTTCAAAGGCATACCAAGTTTCTCCAAAAGAGTCCGTCTGCTCCGCCCGGAAAATCCTGGCGGATCTGGCTTCCGTTACGCGCCGCGTACGGCGCGCATCCCCGGGTAGCAGGCCTTAAACGTTAGGCCGAATACTGGGGCAAAGGTCTTGCCAGCACATTTGTGTGCCAACGCGTCCGGAGCGATGCTCGTCATGACGACCGCGTTGCAACAGACTGCTCTGTCGAGGCTACTCCCCTTTGGAGGGCTGCCGGTCGTAACCGGCAAAGCGTCCGCTGAAGAGGATTGCACACTTTTGGTGGCGATCATTTAAACGAACACGTCAATCATATCAGGAAAAGTTCCATTCGAAAACATAATGGATTGGTCGAGGATTTGTCGTTTACGCTGGGTGCAACGATAAAAATCATGCCGAGATTCAATTTTCGTTTGTCGGGATGATTGTTCATACTCGAATGGGATTTGTACTATTGGTGGATTGCATATGGATTTTTTGAGTACAGATTTCCTGTCTGCTCTGTTTGCGATCATCGTGATCGACCTGATGCTTGCCGGGGATAACGCCATTGTGATTGCCTTGGCCGCACGCAACGTGCCCAAGCATCTGCAACGGCGGGCGATTCTCTGGGGGATGGCCGGGGCGATCGCGGTACGTATCGCGATGACCCTGATCGTCGTCTGGCTGCTTAAAGTGCCCGGACTGCTTGGCGTGGGCGGAGCCTTGCTCATTTGGATTGCCTATAAACTTTTGCTGCCCGAGGAGCCCGGGCACGGTCATGCTCAGGTCGATGCCGCGAGCAGTTTCTGGGGGGCGATGCGGACCATCGTCGTCGCCGACGCCATCATGGGGCTCGACAATGTCCTCGCAGTCGCCGGTGCGGCGCACGGAAGCGCTTTGTTGGTGGTGATCGGACTGTTGATCAGCGTTCCGATCGTCATCTGGGGGAGCGGGCTGATCCTGCGTTATGTCGAGCGTTACCCTGCCATCATTTATTTTGGTGCGGCAGTGCTGGCCTGGACCGCAGCCAAAATGATCGTCAGCGAGCCCCTGATTTCGGCAGCGGTCCACCGCCACGCGCTGATCGTGCCGCTGATTTATGGGGTGATCGTCGTTGGCGTCCTGCTGGCCGGCTTCTGGAAGAATCATCTGCATCTTGAGGCGAGAATCAGCGCCCGTCTCGCCGAGTTCTCGAGCCTGTGCCGGACGAAGGGTGGGGCGGCAGATAAGGAGCGGCAAGCCGTGCTGGTGCCGGTCGACGGCTCGCCCAGTTCGCTCGAGGCCGTGCGCCGAATCGTGCGCGACTATCCGAACGAAGGGCCACTCGATCTTCATCTGCTGACTGTCAGGCCGATCATGTCGCAGTACATGACCCGCTTCGTCAGTCCGCAGGTGCTTGAAAGCTGGCATCGGGAGCAGGCCAGGAAAGCCTTGCGCGCAAGCCGTTCCTTGCTGACGCAGCACGGCATTGCCTTTGTCGAGCATGTCGAGCACGGGCCGAGCGCCGAGGTGATCGTTGCGACGGCGAAACGACTCAAGTGCGACCTGATCGTAATGGGGACGGCGCGGAAGAATTCACTGACCCGCATGCTCGAGTCTTCGGTGACCAACGAAGTGCTTGAACAGACGTCAGTTCCAGTCGAAGTCGTCGTCGGCCGTACCTTGCCCCGTCTCGAGCAACTGGGCTTGTCGGCCGGAGCGCTCGCCCTGCTGGCCGTTGTGGCGACGATCGTCTACGACCTGTTTGTTTAGCGCCAGCCTGTCCTCTCGCCGACACTACGGATGAAAAAAACCGCGCCGTCTGGACGGCGCGGTTTTTCTTTGGTGCTTCGTTATCTTGGTCTTGGCGCCGCAGGCTGCAAACTTACTCCGGACGCATCTGCGGGAAGAGAATGACGTCGCGGATGTTGGCCGAGTCGGTGAGCAACATGACCAAGCGGTCGATGCCGATGCCGCAGCCGCCGGTCGGCGGCAGGCCGTATTCGAGGGCGCGGATGAAGTCGGCGTCGTAGTACATGGCTTCTTCGTCACCGGCTTCCTTGGCCTTGGCCTGCGACAGGAAGCGCTCGGCCTGGTCTTCCGGATCGTTCAATTCGGAGAAGCCGTTGGCAATTTCGCGGCCGACGATGAACAACTCGAAGCGCTCCGTGATGTCGCGGTTACTGTCGCTGGCGCGGGCGAGCGGGCTGATCTCGGCGGGGTAGTCGACGATGAAGGTCGGTTCCCAGAGGTCGGCCTCGACGGTTTCTTCGAACATCAGGAGTTGCAGCGTGCCGATGCCGGTGCCGGGCTTCAGTTCGACTTTCATCGAAGTGAGTTTCTGGCACAGCCAGTCGGCATCGGTCAGTTGCTCCAGCGTGTATTGCGGCTTGTACTTCATGACCGCTTCGACCATGGTCAGCCGCGCGAAAGGCTTGGAGAGGTCGAGCGTGCGGCCCTGATACTCGAAAACCTCGGCGCCGAGTGCTTCACGCGCGGAGTGGCGCAGCAGGCCTTCGGTGAAGTCCATCAGCTTGTTGTACTCGCTGTAGGCTTCGTAGAACTCCATCATCGTGAATTCCGGGTTGTGGCGCGGGCTCATGCCCTCGTTACGGAAATTCCGGTTGAGCTCGAACACCTTCTCGAAGCCGCCGACAACGAGTTTCTTGAGGTAAAGCTCCGGCGCGATGCGCAGGTAGAGGTCCATGTCGAGCGTGTTGTGGTGCGTCACGAACGGGCGGGCCGAGGCGCCGCCGGGGATCGGGTGCATCATCGGCGTTTCGACTTCGAGGAAGCCGTGGTTGCTCATGTAGTTGCGGATCGACTGGACGATGCGGCTGCGCGCCACGAAGGTGAAGCGCGACTGCTCGTTCATGATGAGGTCGAGGTGGCGCATGCGGTACTTCTGTTCCTGGTCGGTCAGCCCGTGGAACTTCTCGGGCAGCGGACGCAGCGACTTTGACAGCAGGCGGATTTCATTGGCTTGCACCGTCAGTTCGTTGGTCTTGGTACGGAACAGGACGCCGACGACGCCGACGATGTCGCCGATATCCCAGCGCTTGAACGCCGTGTAGGTTTCCTCGCCGACCTTGTCGCGGGCGACGTAAATCTGGATGCGGCCGCCGACGTCGGAAATGGTGATGAACGATGCCTTGCCCATCACGCGCTTCAGCATGATGCGGCCGGCGACCTTGACCTCGACCGGGTTCGCTTCGAGTTCCTCGGCCGACTTCGAGTCATAGACTTCGATGATCTTGCCCGAGATGTTTTCGCGCTCGAAATCGTTCGGATAGGCTTTGCCGGTGGCGCGCCACTCGGCCAGCTTGGCGCGGCGTTCGGCGATGATGTGGTTCTCGTCCTGCTCGGCGGTGGTGTTGCTTGCGTTGGTCTGTTCAGACATGGTCAATCTCAATCGATGGAGTGGTGTGGTGGTCTTAAACGCCTTGCTTCAGGCTGGCTTCGATGAACTGGTCGAGATCGCCGTCGAGCACGCTTTGCGTGTTGCCGCACTCGACGTTGGTACGTAGATCCTTGATGCGCGACTGGTCGAGAACGTATGAGCGAATCTGGTGGCCCCAGCCGATGTCGGTCTTGGAGTCTTCCAGTTTTTGCTGTTCGGCCTGGCGTTTTCGCAACTCGGCTTCGTACAGGCGCGATTTCAGCATGGCCATCGCCTCGGCGCGGTTGCGGTGCTGCGAACGGTCGTTCTGGCACTGCACGACGATCCCCGACGGATTGTGCGTGATCCGCACCGCCGAGTCGGTCTTGTTGATGTGCTGACCACCGGCCCCCGAGGCGCGGTAGGTGTCGATGCGCAGGTCGGCCGGATTGATCTCGATCTCGAAGGAATCGTCAATCTCGGGATAGACAAAGACCGAACAGAAGCTCGTATGGCGTCGGGCGTTCGAGTCGAACGGTGATTTTCGGACCAGACGATGGATGCCGGTTTCCGAACGCAGCATGCCGAAGCAGTATTCGCCGGTCAGTTTGATCGTTGCGGTCTTGATGCCGGCGACGTCACCTTCGGATTCTTCGAGCACGTCGACGGTGTAGCCCTTGCGTTCGCCGTATTTGATGTACATGCGCAGCAGCATCGAGGCCCAGTCCTGCGCTTCCGTGCCGCCAGCGCCGGCCTGAATGTCGATGAAGCAATTGAGCGGGTCGGCCGGGTTGTTGAACATGCGGCGGAACTCAAGCGCGGCAACGGCCTTCTCGATTTCGTCGATGTCGGCGGCAACGGCATTCAGCGTGTCGTCGTCGTTCTCCTCGCGCGCCATCGCAAACAGCTCATCGGCATCCTTGAGGCTATCGGCTACACGATCGAGCGTCAGGACGACGTTCTCGAGCGTCTTCTTCTCTTTGCTCAATTCCTGCGCGCGCTCGGCGTTGTCCCAGACCTTCGGGTCTTCGAGTTCGCGCGAAACGGCGTTCAGTTGATCGAATTTCTGATCGTAGTCAAAGATACCTCCGCAACTCGGTGGCGCGCTGGGCGAGATCCACGAGTCGGTTGGTGACGATATTGAGTTGTTCGGCTTCCATGATCATCCAGGCGTTAATCGATAAACCGGGGATTATATACGCTGGCTGCAGCCCGTCTTCGGCAAGGCCGAGTTTTTGCGGCTGAGTACTATCGCCGGGCAACTCGATCGGTGTTGTCCGCATCAGGTGGCTGAATCATCCGCGATCCCATCGCTTCGGCGTACCGCCGCTTGTCCGCCGGCTTCAGTTGCTTGATTTGGTATTCGGCTTTCGACGCGCTGGAACGATCCGGGAAGCCGATGCAGCCCAGGAGGCGCGCCGGCGGGTGCGCGCGCGTATAGCGGGCGCCCTTGCCGGAAGCATGTGCGGCGTAGCGTGCCGCAACATCGATGGCGATCCCCGTGTAGATGCTGCCGTCACGGCATTCGATCAGATAGACAAACCACGGAGCAGCCTGCATCTGCCGTGTTGGTCGGGGCGAATCCTGCACGCCGGATTCGCCCGAAGTCCCCGGTTCGGACGGCGTGGTCGCGCTAGATCGCTCCAGGCAACTCACCACCGAGCGCCTCGAGCAAGTCGGCGAGCAGGTGCGCGACTTCGCCCGTCATCAAGGTGAAGTCGATATCGAAGCGCTCGTCTTCGTTTTCTGCCTGGCCGTCGGCTTGTTCCTTCAGGATGTCGAGGAAAGCGAGGCGTTTGAGCTGCAGGTTTTCGTTGAGTACGAAAGAGATCCGTTCGCCCCACGTCATTCCCAGCTTGGTGACAATCTTCCCCGTCGCGATGTGCTGGCGAATCTCGTCGCCTTCCAGCGTGTGCTTCACATAGCGCACCGCCGCGTTTTCCGCCGAGCGCAGTTCGAGGTCCTGGTCGATCGTGAAACTTCCGTGCGCGTCGCCGTCGGCGATCCACCCGGTCATGGCGGAAGCGGGCGATTGCACCGTCTTGACCAGCTTGGCCGGGAAACTGTCGACCGAACGGCGCAGGTGCTCGAGGAATTCTTCGGCTTTCGCAGGTGAACCCGCGTCAACGACCAGCCAGCCGTTGACCGGGTCGATCCAGCCGTAAGTGACGCGGCGGCGCGGGAACGCTCGCGGCATCAGTTCGATTGCCGTCGCCTCGCGGATGTCACGCATTTCCTTGCGCCCGACCTTGCGTCCCTCGTTCTCCAGGATCGCCTTGGCGCGATCGGCGGCGAACTGCTTGACGATGCTGGCCGGCAGCAAGCGCTCCTCAAAGCCGAGCGCAATCAGCCATTGATGATTGACGCCATGCACGAGCGGACCGCCCTCGCGCGGCGGAACCCAACCCGTGCTGCGGGGTTCGATCGAAGTGCAGGGTTGAAGCGGCAGCTTGGATAGCTGCTCCTCGAAGGACGAGATGTCGATCGACAGATCCTTCGGTAGTCGATAGAGCTGGAGATTTTTGAACCACATGGTGCAGATCCGAAAAAGGAAGCGATTATAGGGCTGAAACGACTCTTCTTTACTCAATGCGAGGACGTCGGACTGTCGCGCGAAGGAACACCTTTAACAGCTTGAACGACGGGGCGCCTGTGGGTGATAATGACGACATGAATGATCCTCAACCGATAGATCCGCGCCGTCGTATCCGTGAGTTGCTCGCGATCCCTGATCGTGATCGCACCGATGCGGAATGGGACGAGCTCAACGAACTGGAAATCCGTACGGCGCCCGGTAATCGGGAAGTGCCGGAACGGTCTCAGGACAAGCGCTTCAACCAGCCGGCGCCAGGCCATGCAAAGCGCCAGGACCGGAAGCAGGATCGCAAGAATCCCAACGGTGGAGGCAATGTGCCTCGCGCTCAGGAGCCTCGGCAGGAAACCAAGCCGCAGGAGAACCGCAGTCAGGAAGGGCGAAACGACGGTCGCCCGCCACGTCGGCAGCATCGTCGGCCGAAGCGCTCGCCGGGTAACAGTTCGGGTAATGGCGGTCCTGCCAACGCCGGTGGTTCCGGCGGCGGTAGCGAGGGTGGCGCACCGGCTGCGTGATTTGGGGCCACTGGCGTCCAAGTTGGTGTTGACTTGGTTGTTCAAATGAAAAACGGCAACTTCGGTTGCCGTTTTTGCATCCCCTCGTCTCGAACGCTTGCTAGGCCGCCGGTTCGCTTGGCGGCAGCCAAAGACACTTGCCCTTGCTCTCCTTCTGGATGGCGGCAAGAATCTTCTCGTGTTCCGCGCACTCGCCTTCGGCAGCACGAACGACCGTGTGTGTCCGCCGCGGCCGGTTGCGTTGGGCCGACGATGCGAGCGCCGTTTGCCCGGATTCATCGGACGTCAGATCCATGATCAGGCTTTCCTGGCCGCGCGTCATCGCGACGTAGACTTCGGCGAGGATCTCCGAGTCGAGCAGGGCGCCGTGCAGTGTCCGGTGAGAATTGTCGATTCCGTAACGCTCGCACAATGCATTCAGGTTGTTCTTCTTGCCCGGATGCATTTCTTTGGCCATGCGCAGGGTGTCCTGCACCGCGCGGCAGACCGTCTCGATCGGCGCCATGGCGAGCAGCGCAAGTTCGGCGTTCAGAAAGCCGACGTCAAAGGAGGCGTTGTGGATGATCAATTCGGCACCGCGCACGAAGTCGAGGAATTCTTCGGCGATGTCGGCGAATTTCGGCTTGTCCTGCAGGAACTCGAGGCTGATGCCGTGTACCGCGAGCGCGCCGGCGTCGATATCGCGCTCGGGATTGATGTAGCGGTGAAAATGCCGGTTGGTCAGGCGACGGTTGCGCATTTCGACGCAACCGACTTCGATGACGCGATGGCCGAGTTTGTGTTCAAGACCGGTGGTTTCAGTGTCGAGGAAGATCTGGCGCATTGGATGATTCGTTTGGATATTCACTCAGAGCCTGTGAAAAAACTCAAACCCCACCGCAGAGGCACGGAGGCGCAGAGGAAACGCAGAGGAAAAGCGCCGTTTCCAAAGGTTTTCTCTGCGAAAACTCTGCGTCTCTGTGACTCTGTGGCAGGCGTTTCTGCATTTGTTCACAACCTCTCAGTATTCGGCTACTTGCCGAGCAGTTGGTCGATGCCGCGATTGGCGAGGGCATCGGCGCGTTCATTGCCCGGGTGTCCGGCGTGGCCTTTGACCCAGATCCACTTGATTTGATGCTGTGTCGCGAGTCCGTCAAGAATTTGCCAGAGGTCAGCGTTTTTGACAGGCTTCTTGTCCGAGGTTCGCCAGCCGTTGCGCTTCCAGTTGTGGATCCATTGGCTGATCCCTTTCTGCACGTACTGGGAGTCGGTGTGGACGTTGACGGTGGACGGGCGCTTGAGCGCTTCCAGCGAGCGGATCACGGCGGTGAGTTCCATCCGGTTGTTCGTGGTGTCGCGCTCACCGCCGCACAGCTCCTTCTCGGCACAGCCTGTCTGCATCAGCACGCCCCAGCCGCCCGGACCCGGGTTGCCTCGGCAGCCGCCATCGGCGTAAATGTTGATCATCGGTTCTTCAGCCACGGTCTTGAATTCCTTTTTGTGCAATGGGTGTAAGTGCCTTGTGTGGGGCATTGCTCTGCTCCCAGGGCGGCAGAATGAGGCGCATGCCGCGCACGCGCTTGACGGCGCGCAGTATATAGACGCCTCCGGCGAAACTCCACCAGCGATCGCCAGCCGCCTCCATGAAATGGAAACGCTTGAGCCAGCGGGTTTCGCGGAAGGGAGGAGCGTAGCAACCAAAGCTGCCGCGATCGACCTCGAAGCTGAGTAGTTGCAGCCAATCCTTGAGGCGAAGCACCGAGATGTAGCTGCCGTTGCACGGAAAACCCGTCGGGCAGTTGGGCAGGCGGCGCAGCCCCCACAATGACAAAGGGTTGAAACCGGTGACCACCAGTTGGCCGTCCGGAATCAGGATCCGCTCGACTTCGCGCAGGATCTGATGCGGATTGTCGTGAAACTCGAGGACGTGCGGTAGAACGACCAGGTCGATGCTGTTGGCTGCGAAGGGCAGTTCGCGCAAGTCGCAAACGACATCCACCTTGCCTGTCTCGCCGGCAACCTGGCGCAACGGGATACGGTTGTGCGCAAGCAGATCGAGTTCGGGCAAACCGAGCTGAAGTGCGTTGTAGCCGAACAGATCGACCACGAGGGTGTCGATCCGTTCCATTTCCCAGTCCATGACATAGCGCCCTTGCTGCGTCTGGAGCCAGTCATCGATTCCGGGGTTTGACATTTTTCTCGCTTCTTCCACAATCGATCAAATGTTTGAGGTCATCAGAATTCCTGCATTCAAGGATAACTACATCTGGCTGCTGCGCAAAGGCCGGTTGGCGGTCGTCGTCGATCCGGGGGATGCGCAACCGGTGCTTGAAGTTCTCAAGCGCGAGGCGTTGCAGCTGGAGGCGATTCTGATCACGCATCACCATGCCGATCATCAGGGCGGCGTGGCGAAGTTGCTGTCGAATTCTCCGGCCGAGGTCTTCGGACCGGCGGCGGAGTCTATCACAGGGCTGTCGCGTCCCTTGCGCGGCGGTGAGTCGATCCGGTTCGAGGCCATCGGCGCTGACTTCCAGGTGCTGACTGTTCCCGGACACACCCTGGGTCATCTGGCGTATTACGGGAATGGATGCCTGTTTTGCGGCGATACCCTGTTCGGGGCCGGGTGCGGACGCTTGTTCGAGGGGACTGCGGCGCAGATGAGCGATTCGCTCGCCAAACTGGCGGTGTTGCCGGACGAGACGGCGGTCTATTGCGCCCACGAATATACGCAGGCCAACCTGCGTTTTGCACAAACCGTCGAACCGGGAAACCGCGAGTTGCTGCGTCGCGTGGCGACCGTAGACGCTGCGCGTGTGGAGGGCCGGGCAACGATACCCTCAACGATCGCGCTCGAGAAGGCGACGAACCCCTTCCTGCGCTGCAATGCTCCGGAGATCAGTACGTGCGTCCGCGACCGCGGCGAAAACGCGAGCGATGCGCTCGCCGTCTTCACAGCCTTGCGTCAGTGGCGTAACGCCTTTTGACACGGGCTAACGCCTGGGATTCCAGGCGCGCTTCAGCGTCTCGAGGACCTTGGCCGAGTTGAACGGCTTCACGATGAAGCCGCTGGCGCCACCCTCGATCGACTCTTTGACGTTGTCCTTGCTGGGACTGCCGGTGATCATTACGACGATGATTTCCGGGTATTGCTGCTTGATGTTCTGAAGCGTCTCAAGGCCGTCCATTTCGGGCATCAGGACGTCGAGCAGAACGATGTCCGGCTTGCTCTTTTCAATCAGCTCCAGCGCTGCCGTGCCGTTGCGGGCCTCGCCAATGATGTCCCAGTCTTCGGCACGCAGGATGCCGCGCAGCAAGGTGCGAATCAGGTCGTTGTCGTCGACGATGATGATTTTCGGGGAGGCCATTTTTAGTTGTCCTGCGGATCGAGCGAGTAGGTGACGCAGACGCGATTGCGCCCGTTGTGCTTGGCTTTGTAGAGCGCGCGATCAGCCGCGCCGACGATGTCTTGCGGATCGGTTTCCGGCATGGCGACTGCGGAAGCGATGCCGAAGCTGGCGGTGATATAGCCGAACGGCGTCTCCTTGTGCTCGATCTTCAGGCGGTCGATCGCTTTTCGCATCTGCTCGGCCACGTGAACCGCGCCGCGAAGCGCCGTGCTCGGCAGGACAGCTGCGAATTCCTCGCCGCCGTAACGTGCGAGCAGATCACCACCGCGGTCCATCGTGCCGGACAAGGTTTGGGCGAACAGGCGCAGGCATTCGTCGCCGCTCTGATGACCATAGGCGTCGTTGTACTGCTTGAAGAAGTCGATGTCGCACATCAGGATCGAGACTTCGTCGCCCTGGCGCATGGCGCGCCGCCATTCACGTTCCAGCATGCTGTCGAAGTGGCGGCGGTTGGCGATGCCGGTCAGCCCGTCGAGCGAGGTCAGACGCTTCAGCTCCTGGTTGGCCGAGTCGAGCTTGCGCGTCAAGACGAGCAGTGATTGGCGCATCTGGAGGATGCGTTGCATGGCGCGGATCTTGGCGGCGAGAACGATCTCGCTGATCGGCTTGAGCAGGTAGTCGTCGCCGCCCGCAGCGATACCTTTCTCGATGTCTTTGTCCTTGCTGAGCGAACTGAGGAAGATGATCGGCGTCCAGTCACCGGGCGCCTCCAGTTGGCGGATCTGGCGCGCGACTTCGAAGCCGTCGATGTCCGGCATCACGATGTCGAGCAGGATCAGGTCGGGGCGCTCTTTGAGGAAGAGATCGATACCGGTCGCGCCCGTCTCGGCCGGGATCGGTGTGATACCCATCCGCTGGATGTGTCCGCAGAGCAGATTCAGGCTGCTTCGGCTATCCTCGATGACAAGCGTTTTCATGCAAATCTCAGTGGGAGGGCGGTTGGGAATGGGCTGGCTGGCCGAGATTCTACGCCTGATCCGACGAATGCCGATTCCTCAGTTGATTCAGCGCCTCGGTGAGACTTCGGCGGCTAGTCGTTCATGATAAATTCTTCCTCCCGAACCGATGATTACGGATGGATATCATGATCGATAAGGCAAAGACGCTGGCTGTGCTGAAATCGGCAAAATTGAAGAAATACGTGCTTCGCGCCGTGATTGCCTTCGTGCTCATCGGCGTCCTGGGCTTCCTGGTCCTGCCGCCGGTGGTCAAGTACTTCGCGCTGGCCAAAGCGAGCGAAGCGCTGCACCGCACAGTGGAAGTCAAGAAGATTCACATCAATCCCTACGCCTTGTCGCTTGAGGTCGAAGGACTGTCGATCAAGGAGCCGGACGGCGTCGAGACGTTCGCGAGTTTCGAGAACCTGTACGTGAATCTTGAATCTGCTTCGATCTTCCGTGGCGGCCCGGTCATCGGCGAGTTCCGGCTGGTGGCACCCAAAGTCCGGATCGCGCGTTTGTCCGACACGCGCTACAACTTCTCGGACCTGATGGACGAGTTCATGGCGCAGCCGAAGAGCGAAGGGCCGACGCCCGCCTTCTCGGTCAATAACATCCAGCTGACCGGCGGCGAAGTGGTGTTCGACGACCAGCCGATCGACGAAAAACACGTCGTCAGCGACATCAACCTCAGCCTGCCGTTCATCTCCAGCCTCGCCTACGCGACGGAGATCTTCGTCGAGCCGGCGTTCTCGGCGACGTTCAACGGCTCGCCGCTGGTCATCAAGGGCCGGAGCAAGCCGTTTTCGCAATCGCTCGAGAGCGAGATGACGCTCGATCTGGCCGACCTGGAACTGGATCGATTCCTCGACTACTCGCCGATCAAACTACCGATCAAGATGCTGTCCGGAAAGCTCGACACGCAATTGACCGCAGTTTTCCGTCAGGAGCCGGAGAAGGCAGAGACGTTGGAAGTGTCCGGTACGCTCGGCATCAAGGGGTTGAACGTCAAGGATAACAGCGGTGCGTCGCTGCTCTCGTTCAAGCAACTGGATGTTGCGATCGCGCCGTCCGATTTGCTCGGCGGACGCTATGCCGTCGAAAAGGTGACGCTGGCGTCCCCGGAGATCCATGCCCGGGTGAGCAAAGAGGGCGATATCAACTGGATCGAGTTCTTCCGTGGCGAACTGGCGAAAGCAGCGCCTGTCGCGGCGGCGGATGGCGGCGAAAAGGCGGCGAGCCCCGCCGCGGCCAAGGCCAAGGTTTCCTGGTCGCTTGCCCAAGCCAAAGTGAGTGGCGGCGCGGTGCATTGGCTCGACGAGTCGCACGGCGAGCCGTTCAACGCCAAGGTCGACAACATCGATATCGATCTGAGAAAGCTCAGCAATGGCGACAAACCGGCCGAAGTCGATCTCTCCTGGCGGATCGACGCCGGCGAATGGCTGACGGTGGAGCGGTTTGCCGTCAAGGGCGGCCAGATCGATCTCGCCAGGCGCGAGGCGGTCATTCCGGAGGTTGAGACGCAGGGCGCGCGTTCCTTGATCAGGCGTACCAGGGACGGCGCGATCGACTGGATCAAGCCGCCAACGCTGCGCGCCGTCGAAGCGTCGCAGCAGGATGCGTCGGCTCCATGGACGCTGACCATCAACAAATACCATGGCGAAGAGATCGGACTGCGCTTCGAGGATGCCGGCGTATCGCCGGCGGTGACGCAGTCGATCGAGAACCTGAGCCTCGACCTCGAGAACGTGACGACCGTGCCCGGGCAGGCCACCAAGGTGGCGACGAACTTCAAATTGAACAAGAAGGGCGAGGTTGCGCTGAGCGGCACTGTCCAGCCGTTCCCGCTCGTGGCTGACATCAAGCTGGACGTGAAGGGACTCGAAATCCTTCCGTTCCAGCCGTATTTCGCCGAGAAGCTGAACGTCGACGTAACGCGCGGGCAGGTCGCGGTGAGCGGAGACCTGCAATTGCGCCAGGACGAAGCGACGAAGGCGGGCGAAGCGCCCGCGCTGGCCGGCGGCTTCGCCGGTCAGGCCACGATCGGCGACTTCTCGGCGGTCGACAAGCTCAACTCGGCCGACTTCCTGCGCTGGAAGTCGTTCTATTTCGGCAAGATCGACGCGAAGCTCAATCCGAATTCGGTGTCGATCGGCGAGATCGCGCTGTCCGACTTCTTCGCGCGCGTGATCGTGACGCCGGAAGGCAAGCTGAATCTGATGCAGATCGTGCGCCAGCCGGATGGCGAGGCAGTGGCGGTCGTGCCCGATGCCGCCGCTGCTTCGAAACCGGAAAGCGTTGCGGCGAGTCCGGCGCCCGCGGTCGAAGGCAAAGCAGAGGTGCCGGTCGACAACGCGGCAGTGAGTACGCCGACGATGCCGGTCAAGATCGGCAAGATCACGCTGCAGGGAGGGGCGGTCCGTTTCACCGACAACTTCGTCAAGCCGAACTACACGGCCAATCTGCGCAAGATCGGCGGCAGCGTCACCGGTCTGTCCACGGAGCCGGGCAGCGTCGCCGACCTGGCGCTGCGCGGCAGTTACGACGACGTGGCGCCGCTCAGCCTGACGGCGAAGATCAACCCGCTCTCGGCCAAGCCCTATCTCGATCTTCAGGCCGAAGTCAAAGGTATCGAGATGACCTCGTTCTCGACGTATTCCGGAAAGTACGCGGGCTACGCGATCGACAAGGGCAAGCTCTCCGTCTTCGTCAAGTACAAGATCGAGAACGATCAGCTGAACGCCGAGAACCGGGTCTTTCTCGATCAGCTCACCTTTGGCGATCAGGTTGAGAGCCCGGACGCGACCAAGCTGCCGGTCAAGCTGGCGATCGCCCTGCTGCAGAACAGCAAGGGTGAAATCGACGTCAACCTGCCCATTTCGGGCTCGCTCAACGATCCGCAGTTCAGTATCGGTGGCCTGGTCATCAAGGTCATCGTCAATCTCCTCGTGAAGGCGGTGACTTCCCCGTTTGCGCTGATCGGATCGATGTTCGGCGGTGGCGAAGAGCTATCCAACGTCGAATTTGCAGCGGGTTACGCGACGTTCGACGCCGAGGCGCAGAAGCGACTGGAAAACCTGTCGAAAGCGCTGATCGACCGGCCGGCGCTCAAGATCGAGATCGAGGGGCGCATCGATCCGGAAAACGATCCGGAAGGGTTGAAGCACGCGCGTATGGAGCGCAAGGTGCGCGCGGCCAAGCGCGAAGACATGACCAAGGCAGGGATCGAGGTCGAGTCGCTGGCATCGGTACAATTGAGTGACGAGGAGTATCCGGGCCTGCTCGAACGGGTCTATCGCGCCGAGAAGTTTCCCAAGCCGCGCAACATGGTCGGCATGGTCAAGACCTTGCCGGTCGAGGAAATGGAAAAGCTGATCCTCGCCAATTCGACGGTAGACGAGGAGGACTTGCTGAATCTCGGCGACCGCCGTGCCAAGGCAGTGCGCGACTGGCTGATCGAACATCAGGTGGAAAGCGAGCGGATTTTCCTGCGCCCGACGCAGCCGGCGACGAGCGAGGCCAAGCCGGATGCCACGCAGGAAAACAAGGCGAAGGCGGCGCGCGCCGACTTTTCGCTGAGATAGTCTTTTTGAGGGCAATACATGAGTGAGTTTGTTTTGTACGGTCTGGTGGCGATTGGAATCGTTGTTCTGGTATTGCAGTTCCTTCTGTTGCAGCGCGCAGGGCGCAAGGACGAGACGGTTGAGCCAGGATTTCGCACGATTGAGGGCGGATTGGAGCGGCTGGAGCGCGAGTTGCGCCAGGAACTGGCGCGCGTGCGCCAGGAAGCAGCCAGTGCGGCGCGCGGCGATCGCGAAGAACAGGCACAGGCGCTCGACCGACTCGCCAAGACGCTGTCGGCGCAGGTCGGCCAGCTCGGCGCCTTGCAGGGCCAGCAACTGGAAGCCTTCGCCCAGCAACTGGCGCGCCTGACGCAGAGCAACGAGCAGCGTTTCGAGCAACTCCGTGTTTCCGTCGAAACGCGCCTCAGCGCCATTCAGACCGATAACGCCGCCAAGCTGGAAGAAATGCGCAAAACGGTCGACGAGAAGCTGCACGCCACGCTGGAGCAGCGCCTCGGCGACTCCTTCAAGCTGGTGAGCGAGCGGCTGGAGCAAGTGCACAAAGGCCTCGGCGAAATGCACACGCTGGCGGCCGGCGTCGGCGACCTGAAGAAAGTGCTGACCAACGTCAAGACGCGCGGCACCTGGGGCGAAGTCCAGCTCGAGGCCTTGCTCGACCAGGTATTGACCGCCGAGCAGTACGAGAAGAACGTCGCCACGCGTCCGAACAGCAACGAACGCGTCGAGTTTGCAATCAAGCTGCCGGGACAGGGCAAACGCGACGCGGACAGCCGCCCGGTCTGGCTGCCGATCGACGCCAAGTTCCCGATCGAGGATTACCAACGACTGGTCGAAGCGCAGGACAGGGCCGACCCGGTCGCCGTCGAGGCGGCGGCCAAGGCGCTCGAAGCTCGTCTGCGCGACGAGGCGAAGAAGATCCGCGACAAGTACGTCGAGCCGCCGCACACGACCGACTTCGCCATCCTTTATCTGCCGACCGAGGGGCTGTACGCCGAAGCGTTGCGCCGCCCGGGGCTCGCCGACGCGCTGCAGCGCGATTATCGCGTCAGCCTCGCCGGGCCGACGACGCTCACCGCGCTACTGAACAGCTTGCAGATGGGCTTCCGGACGCTGGCCATCGAAAAGCGATCGTCGGAGGTGTGGGCCGTCCTTGGCGCGGTGAAGACCGAGTTCGGCAAGTTCGGCGAGGTGCTCGAAGCGACGCGCAAGAAGCTCGAACAGGCGACCAAGAGCATCGAATCGGCCGGCGTGCGCACCCGCCAGATCGAGCGTAAGCTCAAGGGTGTCGAAGCCTTGCCGGTTGCCGATGCGCAGGCCAGGCTGGGCAATCTGGAGGATATTGAATCGGTCGCGGACGAGTAGCCTGTTCAGGCGTAGCCCCGGCCGAAAGTCGCATGGAAAACACACCGCTGGAAGCCGCCTTTTTGGCCACGACCTACCGCGTGGTCACACCCTCGGCGACCTTCAATCTCAGAGTCGGCCAGCCGGATCTTGCTTTCGTCCTCTTTTTGCGTAGATGGCGGGCGACCGACTGGGGAATCATCACGGCCTGCAATCCCGGTGGCCGGCTTGTGCCTGATGCAAAGGCCAACGCCGCCGCGACCAGGGAACTGGCGACGAGAATCCGGGCGCACGGCTGGCTGGCTTTCCCGTCGATCAATCATGCGGACTCCGGCGCCTGGCCGGATGAACCCGGCTATTGCGTGCTGAACGCAGGGGTTCGGTCGCTTCTTGAGCTCGCGCATGGGCTTGGTCAGGCAGCCGTCGTCTACGGCGAGATCGCCGATTCCGGTGGGCGTTTGGTCTGGACCGGGGCGGGGCAGGATGCCACGGAATAGTCTGCGGTTGGAATCGAAAGCGCTATTCGCGTGCTAGCCTTATGACGGGCCTTAGCCCAGAGATAGCAAAAAGGTGTGGGTAATCGTGGTCTGTCCCGGTTTACGTGCTCCTGCCGGTCGCGCTGCTGCTGCGCGTAGCGGTCCATCTGCCGCTGGTAGTGCAGCAGGCCGAGCAGGCAATATTCGGTCATCTGCGCCGCCATGCCGGCGTCGGCGAGGCGGACGACCTGCACGTGCTCCGGCACGTCGGCCCGTTGCAGCAGCTTGTCGACCCCGGCGCCCATCATGAACACCGTATGCAGGTTGGGGAAGCGCGCGAAGAACCCTTCCGGCGGCGCCCACACCGCGGTATGAGTCACTGCTGCGGCGTCGACTTCCTGTGGCCAGCAAGCGATGGTTTCTCCGGGAAGCGCTTCCTGCAGCAGGCGCAAGTAGCGTTCGGGTTGGTCGGCGGTGTAGAGGTAGAGCATGTCGATCCTTGCAAATCTTGGGTATGGTTGCGTGGCTTGCAAGGATAACGTATCGGGCAGCGGTGCCCTCTGGCCGCCATGCCAGAAATCCGCAAAGAGAATAAGGAAAGGGCCGGATCAACCGGCCCCGCCTGACGTGAATACAGTGACTTTCAACGCCTGCGCAACCTGGCGGCTCCTAACAGGCCCAGACCGAGAAGCGCCAGAGTCGACGGTTCAGGCACTCCGTTGTTCCCTCCATTATCGACGTCAAAAGTTACCGTTCCGTTGACGATCGGAATGCCCCCATATGACAGGGTATCGACCCCGAAAAGCGACAGTTCGTTGGCGCCGACCTGGAACAGTGCCTGAATGCCGCTCGTGAGCAGGTAATCCAACTTGCCGCCCGATGTATCGATAGCCGTACCTGCGGCGTTCAGACTCAATCCTGGTAGAGGCGCAAAAAAGTTGTCCACCCCGGTCGAGTTTTGAATGGCGACTACCGTATCGTTGAGATAAAGGGCAAACGTATCATTTACCACCGCTTCGAATGTGAACGTCAGGTTGGAATACCCGCTGGGCAAGTTGAAGCTGTAGCGCAGGAACTTTCCCTGGAAGTTTTGAAGATAATTGGTTCCGTCGGACGGCACGGTAAACGAGGCATCAGCAGGCAATGCGGGCGCCGAGGATGGCAAAGCGGAAAGAAATACGAAGGAGGTCGTGACATCACTGAACAACACATCGTTGATATCGAACGATAGCGTTGCCGCCGATACAAGGTTGGTTGAAAGCAGCGATGCCGACATCAGGGCAATCGGGATAAAACTTTTGTGTTTAGGCATGTTGTCCTCCTGTGTTGCCGGCTGCGCAAATCCGTAGAAATTTGGCGGCATAGAATGGCGGCTGAATTTGGCGTCGAGAGGTGCACGAAATTGGGGCCCATCGGGCCCCGTGTTTTGATGTCGCGGTTGTTCGCCTCAGAAAGGCGGATCAG
>RRZT010725656.1_pt1 | contig 33909 bp, 39 predicted proteins | sample 2165551 | NCBI WGS metagenome assembly RRZT01 (sample SAMN10456910, study PRJNA506462) | wastewater metagenome | biome: wastewater; feature: sludge; material: wastewater sludge; isolation source: wastewater sludge with Escherichia coli K12::gfp cells carrying plasmid... | place: USA: Moscow, Idaho...
CTCAAAAATCAGTTTTGATTTAAATTTAATAAAAAAGGCTTTGAAAGGAGCCTTTTTTATTTTTGTAAAAAAGTGAAATAAATCAATTCTCCTGAAAATTCCTTTCCAGATGATGACTTATTCAGAAAAGAAAAAAACGCTAAATTTGAGCGTTTTTTTCTTTAAATAAGAACGTGAATTCTGGTATGGAAATCATTTTAAGGTGTTAACAAAAAACAAAAAATCAATTTTTAATATTTAAGGAATATTTAAAACAAAACTAAAAGGGAATAAGAAAAAGCAAATGAAAAATATTGCAGAATTAACATTAGTAATTAATGATATAAATGAAAAACAATATTCCGAAATTATAGAAGATTTGAAAGAAGAAAATATTAATTTTGTACCTGTTGGATATATAGAACGAATTGGAATTTTTACTATAAATTCTGTTATTATGCCATCACAAGAATATTGTATTCAATATATAAATTCATTATATAATATTATTAGTAAATGGTCAGAATATAATCCCTACTTTGATGAAGGAGGTATTGTTTAAAAATTGAGAAAAAATTCAAATAAATTTGATGTTGATATTAATTACAATCCAGAAAAAACAAAAGAATTACAAAATGTATTAAAAGAAAATTGGAATAATTTTGATGTAGATTTTAGAATTGCCGCAGTAATTCATGATGGACAATGGTATACACTAGATAAAATTAAAAAAGTTGCAAAAGTAAAAGATATAAAAGTTGTAGAAAATTGGGTAGCAAGACACAATCAAATTTTAATCAAACATGAAGTCAATGATAGTTATAGAGTAAATACTGCTGAAATTTTAAGATGGTATCAACAAAATAATTTAAAAATAGGCCAGGAAATTGTTCCTAAAAATTATCCGCCTAGATTATGGGCAGGAAAAACAGAAACAGAAAACTTTTTAGATGCGCCAAAAGAATTAGTATCTAGTTTGTTAGTAAAGACAGAAGAAGAACATATTAAAGAAATGATTGTTGAGGTTTGCCAACCTTATTGTCAAGTTATGAAAAGTTCTATTGGGCATAAAATGTATTTGTATAGTATGGATGTTGATTTTTTATATAATAAAATTGAAAAAACATTATCATCCGCGGATATGAAAAGAGTTGATATTAGAGTTAGAAATTCTTTTTATAGGAGAGAACTTACAGACCTTAAAGAAGAATTTTTAGAAGAAGCTTTAAGATTTTATTTTGTTTTTGCTCTTTCTTTACTTAAAAATCATTTAAAAACAATGTCTGTATTTTTACCAGAAATTTCAGACAGAGGAGCTCAAATATATGAGTGGATCATAACAGCTTTTCAAAAATATGATGAAACTTCGGGTGTTCCATTTAGTGGATATTTTGCAAATGTTTTGACAAAATGGCCTTATGATTTGCCAGATGATACTTTGGGTAAAAAAATGGCAGGGTATCAAAGATTAAGAGCTAAAGCTGTTATTAAATTAAAAAAAGAATTGAACACAGAAGAAATAGCCGATGAATTGATTTTAAAAGAATTAGAAGAATTTTATTCAAAAGAACAAATAGAAGATTTAGAAGAAAGCCATCAACATTGGCTAAAAATTCAAGGAACTTCTAATTTAACATGGGCAGAGAAAAATGATGAAAAATTTGGAAACAGTATTACACAAATACAGAATAATATTGACATTGGATTGCGGTCTAAAATAACAAGGGCTATATTAAATGCTTGTGTTATGACAGATAACCAAATTTATGGTATCAAATTATTAAATAGTTTGCATGATTTTGAATCTATGGCCTATTTAGATGATATACCAGAATTATTAAAAACAGAAATTAAAAAACAGTTAAGTATTATTTTGAATGCAAAGTAAAGAAGATTTTATAAAAAAAATAAGAACAGAAAAAAATAAAACAATTAAAAAGTCTTATAAAAATGGTTTTAGTATAATAAACTACCTTCCTTCTCCAGATAAACAAAGTTTGATTAAATTTATTAAATACGTGATTAGTACAATTCTTGGAGTATTATTGTTATCTTTAACAGGAGGTTTATTATTTTTTAAATCTTTTACTGATTTATATGATTCTTCCTCTATTAATAAAATTAAACACTTAACAGATGAATTAGCTAAAGTAGAAATTGTAAATACTGACGATTACAACAATTCACTTGTTACTACTAATTTTTTATTATCTAATAAAGATGTTATATTTTTATTTGGTATTGTTATCTGTCTTGTTTTATTAACTGTTATTGCCATTATTTTACTGTTAGGAAGGGAAAAACGTGAATAGTTATTTTATTTTAATTAATTTTATAATGTCCATGTTGTTTTTTATATTGTTAACACATTTAACATTAAAGATTATAAATAAAAAATATTTTAAAATTATATTGTTTATTTTTAGTATTTTAATTTTTGCTGGATATAATACAATAAATTTATTAAATTATAATAAATCAGAAAAAGAAATTGTTTATAAAAAAGTAAATTACAAATCTGTTAAATCTGGAGAAAAACAAGAGTTTACAAAAAAGGCCGCTATTGAAGGTGTTATTTCTTTATTAAAAGATGTTCAAAACGAAAATATGTCCGTAACTGAACAAATAAATCAAATTAAAGAAAATAAAAACATTAATGATATAATTCCTAAAAATGCTTCTAATAGAATTTATTTAACAGATTTCATGGCAGATGATAATGTTAAAGTTTCTACTGCGACTGCATTATTATCATTTGTTGATTTGATTAAAAATAATGGGAATAAAGATATTAAACCATTAACAAATGATTACAATAATGTTGTGTATTTAGACGAAAACTCTAAAACAGCACAAGTTCCTGTTAATATTTTTACTGGAACAAGTGGCTCTATTTCCTTTGAAATGATATATATAGATAATGAATGGAAATTGGCCCCTTATAGTTTATTAGAATCTCTTTCATTATCTTCACAAATTCAGCAACAAATAACTAATAATCAAGAGTAAATTTGCTTTTGATTATTTTTTTTTACATTTTCTAAAAAAATTAAAAAAAAAAGGTTGACAAAAGAAAAAATATATGATTTAATTGTTTATACAAAGAATATAAATATTTTGTAAAACTCGATATTTATTACTAACTAATATATAAATTGTTATTCTCTTTTAAGAGAAGGAAGGAAATAAAAAATATGAAAACAAAAACTCTAATGTCAAAAGTAACACTTGGTGCGGCACTCGTATTGACGACAGCAACAGTAGCAACAACAGCAGTAGTTCCCAATGTAGTTCGAGCAGATGATACAGTAGTAACAGATAAAGACGCAAAAATCTATACAGTTTACGGTTTTAATGGATGGGCAGATAAAGCATCATATAATGATATATATGGTTCTGGACTTCTTGGTAAGCAAGTATTTAAACTTAGAGATTTTGAATATACGTCAGCAGATCCGTTATCAGGGCTCTGGTTTGTTGGTCCAAATGGAGAAAAGAATTGGGATCCTAACTCATCTACTACAGAACCAACAACTCCATCTACTACTGAACCAACAACTCCATCTACTACTGAACCAACAACTCCATCTACTACAGAACCAACAACTCCATCTACTACTGAACCAACAACTCCATCTACTACTGAACCAACAACTCCAACTTCTGAAAAGCCAGAAGATGTAACTAAACCATCTACACAAACAACAACATCTACTCCAACTAAAGCAACAGAAACAAAATCTTCTACTCAAACAACAACACCTTCTCCAACCAAAGCAACAGAAGAAATTGATACACTTCCAAAAGCAGGCGATGCTTCAATTCTATCAATGTTGGCAGGAACTGGAATTCTTTCAGGATTTGGTTTAACAAGCTTGAAACGTAAATTTAAAAAATAATTTTAAATATAATAAATAAAAATGCAGAAGTTTAATCTTTTGCATTTTTTTATTGGAATATTTTAGAAAAGGAGAATTGTATGAAGAAAGAAAAAGTAAGGACTTTATATTTATTACGACATAGAAATATCCCAGAATATACAAAGATTGGAATAACTAATGATATAGATAAAAGAATCAAATCATTGCAGACAGCTTCCCCTACTGGTATAGAAGTTGTTTATACAATAAATACTAGGTTTGCAGAAATATTAGAACGGCATTTACATACAAAATATAACAGAAAACAAAGTAATTTAGAATGGTTTAGATTATCACCATTAGAGGTTTCAGATATTATACATTATGTAGAGACTTTAATCTATGAAAAAGAAAATCAATAAGTTAGTTTAACTAGCTTATTTTTGTTTTCTTTAAAAAGGAATATTTAACATATCAAACAAAAGAGAGGTACCATATGAAATCTCCTTCATATATAAAAAGTGAGAATGAAATAACATATTTTAAATTAAATAATGAAATTAATAGACCTGTAGATGGAACAATTCCTCTTCATAAAGATAAAGAAGCAGTAAAAGCTTATTTTCTTGAAGAAGTTAATCCAAACACGGTATATTTTTCTGATTTAGAAGAAAAAATTAATTATTTAATTGACAATGATTATATAGAAAAAGAATTTATAGAAAAATATAATTTTAAGTTTATAAAAAAACTTTTTAAATTTTTATATAATAAGAAATTTAGGTTTAAATCTTTTATGGGGGCTCACAAGTTTTACACTCAATATGCTCTTAAAACGAATGATAACAAAAGATTTTTAGAACGCTTTGAGGATAGAATAGCTTTTAATGCTTTATATTTAGCTAATGGTGATGAAGAATTAGCTCTAAATCTTGCAGAAGAACTTATTTCACAAAGGTTTCAGCCCGCCACTCCAACCTTCTTAAATTCGGGAAGGTCAAGAAGAGGAGAATTAGTAAGTTGTTTCCTTATTTCGGCTGAAGATGATATGAATAGTATTGGTAGAATTGTAAATTCTTCATTACAGTTATCAAAACGTGGTGGTGGAGTAGGAATTAATCTTAGTAATTTGAGAGCTTCTGGTGACCCAATCAAACAAATAGATAATGCGGCTTCTGGAGTAGTTCCTGTAATGAAGCTATTAGAAGATGTATTTAGTTATGCTAATCAATTAGGCCAAAGAAATGGCGCAGGAGCAATATATCTTAGTGTTCACCATCCTGATGTAATAAATTTCTTATCAACCAAGAAAGAAAATGCAGATGAAAAGATAAGGGTTAAAACTTTATCATTAGGATTAGTGGTAACAGATAAATTTTATGAGCTTGTTAGAGCAAATAAAGATATATATATGTTTTCTCCTTATGATGTAGAGAGAGAATATAGTATTCCATTTTCTTATGTAGATATAACAACAGAATATGATAATTTGGTAAAAAATCCAAATATTAAGAAAACAAAAGTCAATGCTAGAGATTTAGAAAATGAAATTTCTAAATTACAGCAAGAATCTGGTTATCCATATATTTTAAACATAGATACTGCTAATAGGTTAAATCCTATTGACGGAAAAGTTACAATGTCTAATCTTTGTTCAGAAATCATTCAGGCTCAAAAGCCATCAGTAGTAAATGGAAAGCAAGAATATGAAGTTTTAGGAGAAGATATATCTTGTAATTTAGGTTCTTTAAATATAGTAAATATGATGAAATCTAAAGATTTCGGTAAAAGTATAGAAGTTGCTATGAGAGCGTTGACTTTTGTAACTGATAGCACTAATATAGAAGAAGTTCCAACAGTGGCTAACGGAAATAAAAATAATCATACAACAGGACTTGGAAGTATGAACTTACATGGAATGTTAGCACAAAATCAAATAGAATATGGTTCAGAAGAATCTCTTAATTTTGTAGATTTATATTTCCGTACAGTAAATTATTATTCTTTAGTTGCAAGTAATAAAATAGCAATAGAAAAAGAAACTACTTTTAATGGTTTTGAAAAATCCAAATATTATACAGGTGAATATTTTGACCAATATCTTAAAGAAGAACCTGTTTATTTAACTTCTAAAATAAATTCTTTATTTAAGAATATTAAAGTTCCAACAATAGAAGATTGGAAAGAACTGAAAAATAAAATTAGAGAAAATGGTTTATACCATTCGTATCGCCAAGCTATAGCTCCGACGGGGAGTATAAGCTATATTAATGAAGCAACAGCAAGTCTTCATCCTATTGTCCAAATGATAGAAGAAAGACAAGAGAAGAAAACAGGAAAAACTTATTATCCTGCACCAGGGTTAAGCAATGAAACTATTCCATATTACAAATCTGCTTATGATATAGATATGAGAAAAGTTATAGATGTTTATGCCACTGCACAAAAGCATATTGACCAAGGAATGAGCTTAACTTTATTTATGAGGAGTGAAATTCCTGAAGGTATGTATGAGTGGAAAACTGGAAGAACTAATAAAATGACAACAAGAGACCTTAATATTTTAAGACATTATGCTTATAATAAAGGAATTAAATCAATTTATTATGTAAGAACTTATACTGATGACGGTACAGAAGTGGGAGCTAATGATTGTAAATCTTGCTCTATTTAATAAATGGAAAAGGAAATATAATGTAAGATGATAAAACTAATATATTATAGAATCCATTTGAATCTCAACTAATTATTACAATTTAATAGGAAAGAGGTATAATGAAAAAAGAAAACTTTTATGAAGCAGTAAACTGGAATTTTATAGAAGACCCAATAGATAAAGCAACCTGGGAAAAGTTAACGGCCCAATTTTGGATGGACACGAGAATTCCTGTTTCAAATGATTTAGATGATTGGAGAAAATTATCAGACGAGGAGAAAGATTTAGTTGGCAAAGTATTTGGTGGTTTAACTTTGCTTGATACTTTGCAATCTGAAGTTGGAGCAGAAGTTTTAAAAAAATATTCTAAAAATATGATAGAAGAGGCTGTTTATTCTAATATAATTTTCATGGAATCTGTCCATGCTAAATCTTATTCTACTATTTTTAGCACATTGAATACAAAAGCTGAAATTGAAGAAATTTTTGATTGGACGCATTCACAAGAAAATCTTCAATATAAAGCAAAAAGAATAAATGAAATTTATGAAACAGGTTCTCCACTTGAAGTAAAAATAGCAAGTGTGTTATTAGAAAGTTTCTTGTTCTATAGTGGATTTTATACTCCACTAAGATATTTAGGAAACAACAAATTAACAAATGTTGCAGAAATTATTAAATTAATCTTGAGAGACGAATCTGTACATGGAACTTATATTGGATATAAATTTCAACAAGATTTTAATAAATTGTCAGAAGAAGAACAAGAAAAAATAAAAGAGTGGACATATGATTTAATATTTGATTTATATGAAAATGAATGTCAATATACAGAGATCCTTTATTCAACTATAGGATGGACAGAAGATGTAGAAGTCTTTTTAAGATATAATGCAAACAAAGCTCTTATGAACTTAGGACTTGACCCATTATTCCCAGATACAGCAGATGATGTAAATCCAATTGTTATGAATGGTATTTCTACTGGAACATCTAATCATGATTTCTTTAGTCAAGTAGGAAATGGTTATTTGATTGGAGATGTTGAACCTATGTCAGACAATGATTATTTAGATTTTACGTAAAATAAATCAATTTTCCTGTAAATTTTCTTCCAGATGATGATTTATTCAGAAAAGAAAAAAACGCTAATTTTTAGCGTTTTTTCTTCTAAATAAGAACGTAAATTCTGGTATGGAAATCATTTTATGGAAAAATAAAATTTGATTTTTTTTTGAAAGTTTTTATATAATGAAAATAATAACACGGAAGGATTTTAAAAATGTTATTTTTTCAAAGAAAACAAAAAATCAAGATAAAAATATTATTAAAGACCCTATTTTAGAGGATAAGCTAGAAAAAGAAAAAAACAGCATCAGTTTTCAAAAAGGGAACGAAAAGAAAATAAAACTACTAAAATCCCTTTTCAAGATAATATTGAGATTAAAAATATTAAAATTCAAACAAAAGGAAAACTGGTTAAATTAAATTCATTAATTAAAAAGTTATCTAATTTAACAAAAGAAGAAATTGAAGCGTTATTAAATTTAGAAAAGGAAGAATTATTCTTCCTTTTTTATTGTAGGAATATTTAATCTAAAGATATATTAAATAGGAGGTAATAATTATTAAATTATATAATGGAGATTGTTTAGAAATTATGGAACAAATTCCAGAGAAGTCTATTGATATGGTTTTATGTGATTTACCATACGGGACAACAAATTGTTCTTGGGATATAGTTATACCTTTTGAAGAGTTATGGGAACAATACAATAGAATTATTAAAGAGAATGGTATTATTATATTATTTGGACAAGAACCATTTAGTTCATATTTAAGAATTTCTAATATAAAAGATTATAAATATGACTTGTATTGGGAAAAGAACGCTTAACTAATATTCAACAAGTTAAAAGAAGACCCGGGAAAACAATAGAAACTATTTCTGTTTTTTACAAAAAGCAACCGACTTATAATCCTCAAATGAAAAAACATGAGGGTCCATTAAGAAGTAATAAAGTTAAAAATGGTAGAATTGGAGGAATTGCTGATACTGGAAATAAAAAAGTAAAAGAATATAAAGATAATGGTTTACGTTATCCGACACAAGTTTGGAAATTCAAAAGGGACATTCTTATAAGCAATTTACATCCTACACAAAAACCAATTTTATTATTAGAAGAAATCATTAAAACTTATACAAATGAGGGTGATTTAGTATTAGACAATACAATGGGAAGCGGTTCTACTGGTGTAGCTTGTTTAAATACAAATAGAAATTTTATTGGTATTGAAAAAGAAGAAAAATATTTCAATATAGCAAAAGAAAGAATAGAAGAAAGAAGTAGAGAAATATAATGATAAAAGTTTATGGTAAACAAAATTGTACACAATGTAATTTTACAAAAAAACAACTAGATAATATGGGTGTAGAATATGAATATATAGATTCTACAGGAAATCAAGAAATAATTAATTATATTATTAATGAATTGGGATTTAGACAACTACCTGTTGTCGTTTCTGATAAATTAGAACCATTCTCTGGATTCCAACCCGCAAAACTTAAACAGTTAAAATAAAGAAGGGTAATAATATGTCAGCATGGAATTGTCCTACTGTTTACATAGGGAAAGAAGAATTTAATTGTAGAATAGATAATGTTATTTTAATAGGAGGTCCTAAACAGACAGGAAAATCTTGGATAGCATTTGATTTTATCAATCAATTAAAAAAATCAGAAACAGTAGAAGAAATAACAGTCATTTTATGGCAAGATAAAAAAATAATTAAAGATAATAATGTATATCAAGATATAGATTTTAAAAAATATTTTAAAGATTTATTAGAAGAATTTAAAAATGATTCTTCCTTAAAAGAAAAAGAATTACAACGAATTTTCTTTATTGATGGTTTTTCCCCAGATGAAGAATATTTAGAATTATTTAAAGAAATTTTTGATGAAATTAATTTATCCTCAGTTACTTTTATATTAACAACTAGAGATAAAATAGTAAACGAAATTTCACCCTCAGCTTATATACAAGTTTTAAACAATAATTATTCAGATAAATTAAAGATTGTTCATCAATCTGTTTTGTACGACAATCCTTTAGAAAAAATAATTAGAAGACAGCCTTATGACAAAGAGCATTTTCTATTTTTAAAAGAAATTTTACAATAAGGAGACAACGTAAAAAAAACATATAAAAAAATCATTCCTATAATTTTGTTTCTCTCTTTATTTATATTAATAGGTTGTTCTAATTCAAGTAATATAAATCAAATAAAACATAACAGAGAAAATATAAAAACTGGTTTTAAAATAATAAATTCTTATAATAGAGATTATATTGAAGTAGAAGATACCAAAGGAAAGATAACAAAAGCAGAATTAACAGAATCGGAATATATGTTTTTGAAAAATAATGCGGTCTCTTCTAACTTTTTATATAAAGGAAAATTATATTCATTGAATAACAGTTATAGTTATTCAGAAGATTTTAATAAAAATGCAATAATTTCTAATAAAAAAATTAAAAATTTCAACAATATCATTCAAACAATAAATGTTTTTTATAAAAATACAATTTCTTTAGCAGAATCAATTACATTAATAAATAATAATAACATTCCTAATTTAAAAAATATTAATGAAAATTCTAGCTATGAAATTATTTATAATGTTTATGAATATAAGGGAGAATTAAGATAGAAAAATTTTTCTGTCTTTTTTCTTTTTTATGGAATATTTAATGTAAACAAATAATCGAAAGGAATATTTTTACAAAAAAAATGGCAACAGAACAATTTAAAAAATTAACAAATGAAGACAGATTAAAAGCTCTTAATTCCGCTCTAAAAGAAGTAAATTCTTATTCTAAAGATATGCCACAAATGGACTTTATGCCAAATATAAAAGAAGAAGTACAAACTTTTTCTTCTGGTAGTTTAGTATTAGATAGTATTCTTGGTGGAGGAATTCCAAGAGGAAGAGTCATTGAAATACATGGAAAAGAAGCTAGTGGTAAAACATCTATTGCATTAACTGCCGCTGGAAATGTTCAAAAAGAAGGTGGGTATGTTGCATTTATTGATGCCGAACAAGCTTTTGACCCTAATTATGCTAGAAAACTTGGAGTGAATGTGAATCAACTTTTATTCACTCAATCATCATTCGCAGAAGATGCTTTGACACAGGTTTATTTACTTGCTAAAAGTGGAGCTTTTGATTTAATTATCTTAGACTCTATTGCGGCTTTGACACCTAAAGCAGAAGATGAAGATTTAGAAAAACAACAAATGGCCTTGCTTGCGAGATTGCTTTCTAAGTCTATTCGTAGAATTATTGCTGTAGCAAATGAAACTGACACAACTGTAATATTTATTAACCAACTTCGTGCAAATGTTGGTCAAATGTTTGGTCCTGCTACAACAACTGCTGGCGGAAATGCTTTGAAATATTTTGCCTCTCAGCGTATAGAAGTTAATAGAAAAAGCCAAGTAAAAGATGGTGATGAAGTTATCGGAACGGAAGTGAAACTAAAAGTTGTTAAAAATAAAGTTGCCGCCCCATACGGTGAGGGTGTGACAGTATTAACTTTTGCTGAGGGTATTAATAGAGAGGCTGAAACAGCTCTAATTGCAGAAGAAATAGGAATTATTACTAAAACAGGAAGAACTTATAGATATACACCTTCGAACAAATTGGGTGTAGATAAAGATGGAAATATTCTTAAAGTAGAGCTTGACCCAGAAGGAAAAGCTGTTTATGAAGATGAAAACACTATTAAAATAACAGGAATGTCAGCGAAAGCTTGTATTGATGAAATTAAATCAAACAAACCATTACGTGAAGCTATTAATAAAGAAATAAAAGTTGCTATCCATCAAAAGATGACGACAGGAAGCTACGAATTAAAAGATTAAAAAAATTTTTAAAAATGTTGACAAACTTAAAATTTTTTTGTATAATACAGTTAAAAGCTTAAAAAGCTGATATTCTAAACTTAAAAAACGCCTTTGGTTAGGCAGGTTAGGTAGAAAGAGGTTACTATTGAAAAACAATATGAGAAAAGTGTTGACAGTTGCAATGCTCTCAGCCAGTCTATTGGGGGTTGTAGGCTGTTCTAGTACTAAAGACAATAATTCTAAACAAGCAGATACAACTCAAACAACGAAAAAAGAAGTTGTATATAAAAATTTAGCAAAAGATGGTTCTTTTGTTGTTACTAAAGATAAAAAAATTGTTCCTACATCAGAGGTTCCTAAAGATGCAATCTTTGTTGATTGGTATCTGGATCCTTATTGTCCAGCTTGTACTAAATTAGAAACTTTATTATCAGAAAGAATAGATGAATTTTATCAAGATGATGTATATGTTCGTTATCATGTGTTATCATTCCTTGATTCTGAAACACAAACAGAAGATTCTACAGTAGGCTATTCTGCTAAATCGGCTGCCTATATTAATGCGGTTGTAGAAGTTGCTCCAGAAAAAGGTGTGGATTTCTTAAACAAAGTAGTTTCTATTTATTTCCGTCCAGATGATGGGTTAAAGAAAGAAGCTGAATACAAGAAGGCATTTATGGATGTTAAAGGGACAGAAGAAGAATGGAAATCTGTTAAAAAACTTTACAAAGGCCTTGTAAAAGAGAACAAAAAACAAACGACAAAAGCATTTAATGATAGTAAATTGTCACAACGTTCATCATCTGGTGAATTATTTGTTCCATTTATTTTAATTGGTCCAGATAATAAAGCATTAGATTTTGAAACTTCTTCTGATAGTGTTCAATATTTGTTTGATAAAATCAATGAATACAAAAACACATATACAAAAGAAAAAGCTGAAGAAGCAAAAGAAAAAGCTGAAAAAGAAGCAAAAGAGAAAGCTGAAAAAGAAGCAAAAGAGAAAGCTGAAGCTAAAAAAGAAACAACTAAATCAACTACTAAAAAAGAATAGCTAAAAAAAGATAATGATTTCATTATCTTTTTTATTTTTTGTTTCGAGTAGTGCTAGGACTTCGTAGGAGCTTCATGGTGCGATTTTAGGAGAGATTTAATATAAATACTCACCTTACTCCTAAAATGCAACCACAAGTGTTTTAGAAACATTAAAACAGGTCTATTTACAAAATACAATTTTATTATAAATGAAAATAATTAAAAATTATATTTAAAAAATTAAAATAAAAAAAAGGAATATTAAAACAAAGAAATCAGAAAGGGTAGAAAGTAAAAATTGGAAGAAAAAGGATTTTCATATCAAGAAGCTCAAAAAAGTTTAATTCAATCTTTGTTTAATGAGCAAAGTTTAATACCTAAAATTTCTTCTTATATTAAAGTAGATGATTTTGCTGATGAAAATTATAGGGCAATCTATACTTCTTTAATAGCTTTAAGTAATACAGAATCTCAAGAAAAGTTTAGTATTTGGGAAGTTTACAATTGGACAATAAAAAATAATTTATCAGTTAACCCAGATGTTATTTCTCAATTGTCAATCCCAACAACCGAATATCCTAGTGTTTTAGCAGATATAGTAAAAAGACTTTCTATTCAATACCAAGCAAGAAATTTAATTTCCGAGACTGCAAACAAATTAAATTATGATTCTCCAGAAACTTTAGAAATAATTTCAGAAGCAGAGACAAGGTTAAATCATTTATCTTCTTCTTTAATATTAAAAGATGAAGATAAAAATTTTGCTGAAGATATAAATGACTTTAAAGATATAATTTTAAGTGATGAAATTGAACAAGTTAAAAGAGTACCATTGTATAATAAGGTATTGAACGATACTCTTGACCAAGGGTGGAAAGAAGAAGAATTAATTGTTATTGGGGCTAGAACTGGTGTTGGTAAGAGTGTTTTTGCAGTTGATTCTGCCGTTGAAGCTTGTAATGATGGAAAATCAGTATTATTTTTTTCATTAGAAATGTCAAAAAAACAATTGTATGGGCGGATGTTAGCAGTTGAAGCTGATGTTATCCTTAATAAACTTAAACCAGGGGTGCCTAAAGCTGATTCTGAAATTGAAAGAATTAAAGAAGCTACAAATAGAATGAGCAACTGGAAACTAGAGATTGATGATACTCCAGGTGTTTCTGTAGAAAATATTGTGGCAAAATCTAAATTAAAAGCTCTTTCTACGACAGGCCTTGATATGATAATAATTGATTATCTCCAGCTTATTACACCTTCTTCTCTATTATCAAGGAAGACTAGACAAGAACAAGTTGCAGAACTTTCTAGACAAATGAAATTATTAGCTAAAACTCTTAAAGTTCCTGTAATGGTATTAGTTCAGCTAAATAGACTTCAAAAGTCTAAAGATGACCAAAATATAGATGAATTGCCAACTAAAGATGAAATTAGAGAATCTGGAGCTATAGCACAAGATGCTGATGTTGTAATTCTAATACACAGAAAATTTAAAGAAGACGAAACAGACCCTAAAGCAACTTTTATAGTTGATAAAAACAGAGGAGGCCAAGCACCTAGAACTTTTAAAGTAAGATGTGTTCTTGAAAAATCTGCTTTTAAAGACTTAGAAAAAGAAGAACAAGAAGAAGAATTAGCAATAGAGTCAGCGAAAGATTCTTTTGATTTTATTGATAGTATGGGATTAGAAGATAACGCTAAAAATTCAAATGAAACATCACTTTGGGAATCTAATGTTTTTCAAGAGGATAACAATTCAGACATAGAAAATACAGAAAGTGTGTGGGATAATTTATTTGATTAAGAAAAAATATGATGAAGAAGATTATAATTTATTTTTAGAATGGAATAATGAAGAAATTCCAGATTTTGAAGGAAAAGAAAGATTTGTTAATTTTTTAACAAATATATTTGTTTCATCAAAAATAGATAAGGATTTTAAAGATTATATTCAACCTTATGTAGAAAAACATTTTAAATTTACAAACAACAAATGGGCGGTTGCAATAAAAACAATTAAAAACAATTATAAATATTTTAGAATATTGGGTTGGACTGGTGATGATTATTTAAAGTGTTTATCTCTTATAATCTTATTAGATAAAAAATTATCAAGAAAAGAATTGATAGCTGTCTACAATGATTATAAGATGGGTTGGTATGATAATTATTTTATAGATACGGAAGAGTTTAATTTTGAGTAAGATTAATTTGCAAGATAAAGACTTAATAAAAGAAAGACGAAATAAAAGAATTATTAATTGGGAAAAAAGAGTTCCTGATTTATACAAAAATATTAAAGTTTCTAATAGTAAAATAATTAATATTAAAAACAATTTTTACGATAAAAAAAAATCATTAAAAATTGCTTATTTTAATGGGGAAGATTCCTTGTTTAAAAAAAATAAAAAAGCTTTTGAAATTGCTAAGATTTTTATATTGTTAGGATATTCTTCTAACAATATTGAAATTTTTGACTTTACAAAAACTTCAACAATGATAGAATGGTCCGACCGTATTAATGAATATAATAAATTGGATAACCCTGATTTAAAATTGTTGATTGTAAACAATGTAAATTTTGAAAGTGTAAGAGAGTCAAATTCTAACTTTAAACAAGAATTATCCGATATGTTTATTAGTAAGTTGAATATTTTATTAGAATCTAATCCTGAAATTTCTTGTATTTTTGTTGGAAATAAATTAGAAATAAACAAAAAAATAGCGACTGACAATTTATTTATAAATCTTCTTATAGACAATCATTTTATATTTCCAAAAAAGAAAAAAATAGAAGAAAAAAAAGAACCTAAACAAGTAGGAGGATTAATTTCTTATTTAGATACAAAGGGGCACAAATGAAAACAAAAAAAATTAAAACAGCAGTCATTTTGGCAGGAGGTCGAGGCACCCGCTTATCAGAGCAAACTCATAAAATACCAAAACCTTTGGTAAAATTAAACGGAGTTCCTTTAATTGTCTATGTTATAAATAAATTAAAAAACGAAGGCATTAACAAATTTTATATTTTAGTTGGATACAAAAAAGAAGAAATTATAAAATATTTTAATACTAATATTATTGATGATAAAATTTCTATTGAAGTTATTGATACAGGCCTATCTACAGGGACAGCTCAAAGATTAGTTAAGATAAAAGATAAGGTTAAAGATGTTCCCTTTTTAGTGACTTATAGCGATACTTTATCAAGTGTGCCTGTCTATCAAATAGAAGCATTATTAACAGATAAAGATGTTTTGGCATTATGTGCAATTCCAAAGTCTGAAAGATTCGGAATATTAACAATAGAAGATGATAATACTATTAAACAATTTCAAGAGAAAGCTATTAGCACAACAGAGTTTATAAATGGTGGTTATATTTGTTGCAACCCGTCTATCTTTAATTATATTTACAAAGATGATAATGATTTATCTCGTGATGTTTTAGAGAAAAACATTCCAACAAATAAAATGAAAGCTTTTAAATATTATGGACAATGGACTGCTATTGATTCTCAAAGAGATTTAGAAAATGCAGAAAAAACGATTAAAGGAGATTTATAAATAGTATGAAATTTACTGTCGATGCAATGCAACTATCAAGTGTTGCAAAATTAGTTATTAAAGGGTTGAATGCAAAAGACCCTCACTCTCAAACAGTGCTTAAATTGAATGATGATAAAACCAAATTAACAATTTATTGCACAACTCAAACTACATTTTTCAAAGGTGCACTTGATGTTTCTAATGTAGATTATGAAGATTCTGAAACAGTAGTAGAATGGTCTGTTGATGGAAGTCAATTAAAAACTATTTTATCTATTTTACCTTCTGCAGTTTCTATTCCTGTAGAATTTGAAATGAATGATTCTGCTAAAAACTTCGTTGTAAAAAGCCATGGAAATACATTTAAACTTCCTGTATATGGAACAATTTCTCCTTACAAAGAAGAAAAAACGACTAAAATCACTTTAGTCCCAGCAAATGATTTTATCGCAAAGTTCATATCTCTTGGTAAAGTAACTTCTTCAGCTATTGAAGATGAAAATAATGGTTCTTCTTGTTTACATTTAGTTTTTGAAAAAGATAATTTTAAACTAATGGGGACAGATATGTTTTCTTTAGCAGAAGTAGAAGAAAAGTTAGAGATTGAAAATGAAAATGAAACAACTATATTAGTTTCAAGTAGCCAATTATCATTATTAGGAAGAAGCTTTGATGGAGGAGAACAAATATCTCTTGTAGAAACTCCTACTAAATTTGGATATTTTGATGAAAGAGGAATTTTGTCTCTTGTTGCTAAAAGTTCTTTAACTCCCCTTAGCTACCAAATGATTAAAACAAGAACTTCTGATGATTGCTATATTAAAATAAATTCCAGTGATTTTAAGGAAGCTATTTCTGCCCTAGGTAAACTAGCTACAAATAGTGATGATATAACAATGACTATTAAAGATAAAGAAGTGATTTTAAGTAACATTAATGAAGATACTATTAAAGTAGAATTGCTAGATAGTAATATTGATGAAGAAAGTATTACTTTCACAAAACAATCGCTTCAAGTTTTAGAAGGTTTATTTACAGAAAATATTAAATTATCTTGGCCAAATACTGAATATGGAAAAATGGTTAAAATCACAAATTATTTAAAAGATGACAATGATGTAGAAAAAGAAGATACTAAAACATTTATAGGGGTTGTTGCAAATGATGACTAATATTCCCGAAATATATCATTATCTATTAAGTTTTTTGATATTATCGGGGTGGATTCTTGTCGATTATTTAACTGGAAAGAAAACATATTATGAAGCTACTGTATCCAATATAGATATAAATTTACAGAAAAATAGAATTGAAAAATTTAATCAAATTTATTTGATTTATATTGTTTTAATGTTTTTTGTAAATAGTTTAAGTATGTCTGTATTCAAAGATTATATTCATTCACCTTTTTGGAGTGCCCCTGCTATAATGACAACTCTGTTAGTTGGCATGGGGTTTGCTTCTTTATATACAGACCCACCATTACATAGAGTGAATCGGCATTCCCTTAGATATGTATATATTGTTAATTTATTATTAACACTAGGATTTTCTTTAACAATTAAAAATGGGATTGAAGAAGTTTTTGTTACCACCGTTATGGTATATGGAGTCTGTTTATTTTTCTTATTATTTACTTTTATGATGGGAGCCTCTGATTTAAGAGCTATAATGGGGTTAATACCTCTTTACTTAATTATCTTTAATAAATTTACTATTCCTGTCTTGATAGTTCATTTCATTGGAATTGGAATAGGACATTTTATTCAAAAAAGAAAAACTAAAAAATCAGTCCCGATTTGTCATTGGCTAATTATACCTGTTCCTTTTATTGTAGTTTCTTTTGTCTTATTAGCAGAACAATATCCAGAGCTAGTAAAATTAACTGAAGTAAATTTAATAAATGGTTTAAGTTTTTAAATGTGTTATCGGGCTTGTTTAAATAAATAAGCTCGATATTTTTATAATAAAATTATGAAAGGTAAAAAAATGTTAGCAAAAAAAAGTAAAATTTTGTTGTCAGCTTTTTCTATATTAACTTTTGCAATGAGTATGCCTTATTCTACCGTATTTGCAGAAAATACTTCTGAATTAGATTTGCCATCTGTTACTATAAAAGGAGATAAAGCTTATTCAGTTACAATCCCTAAATATTTAGAAGACAATAAAAATACTCAAAAAGAATCAAATGACAACTTTGACATTTATATTTCAAAATTAAATTATAATTCTGATTATGGGGTTGTTTTAGTGGGACTTCAGGCTAAAAAGAACATAGATACAGCAACTTTTTCTCTTATGGTAGAGAATGGTGAAATTGCAGATTCCATATCAGCAGAAGCAACTCCAGACTCTAATTGGTATTACAAAGATTTAGTAGAAAGTGTATCAGGAGGAACTTTAGAAAAGATACCAGGAGCTTTTGCTAAAATGGATAAAATTTATGCAGGTGAATATATTCAAGTTGGGGCGTATTATAAACTAGAAAACGAAGATAAAATTAAAGTAAGTTATTCTTTCGACGGTAATTATGATGAAATTTTAAAAGCCGATGAAGAAGGGACTATTACTTTAGAAAAAGTATTGGGCCCTAACAAAGGAACTTCAGTAAAAAACTTAAAAATAAATAAAAAAGTTGAATTTATGAATTTTGATGAATTGAGTGCTTATATAGAAAAAGAAGCTAAAAAATCTTCTGATGAAGCAAAAAATGAAATAAACAATCAAATTTCAGACAAAAAATATTCTTCCAAAAAATCAGAAGCTAAGATAGAAACAAAAACAAAATATCCATGGTTATTTCCCTCTGCAATCGGTGGTTCTATTCTGATTTTATTAATTGCTGGATTATTTGGCGTAAGATATATCAAGAAATAGGAATATTTAAATTAAATAAAGGAGTATATATAATTGAAATCAAAAGGAATTTCTTTATCAGACCAATTGAATAAGGCTTTTGATGCTTCTGAATCTACTAATGAAAACGAAGCTTTAGGGATTAAACAAACAGTTCAAGAACCAATTAAACAAACAGTTCAAGAACCAATTAAACAAACAGTTCAAGAACCAATTAAACAAACAGTTCAAGAACCAATTAAACAAACAGTTTCCAAATCTGTAGAGGTTCCACAAAAACCCGCAAAAGTTGATTTTGATAACAGCTTTAATCAGCCAAAACCAATACAAGAAAATTATGCAAATGTTATAGATAATACTATTTCAGAAGATAATATTAAGAAAATTATTGATGTATTTGTGGCTTATTCAAACTTGGAACCTGATGTAAAACAAACGTTAGCAGTTGCATTCTTAAATGTAAATTCTACCCCAAGTCCTTCAAAAGTTGTTTATACAGTTTTAAATTCTTCAAGAACAGATATTAGAGCTTTAGAAGATTTAGTCGTGTTAAGAAAATATGACGGTGTTAATCGTGCTTTTGAATTAATGTCAATGGATAATGATAGATTAGAAAAATTACATAAATATGTAGAGATGTTCGCAAAAAAATATAATCAAAAAAATGACATAAGAGAAAATAAAGTCCAATACTGCCGTCAACTTGAGTATGGAATTTCTCTTATTTCCGAAAAAGCACTTGACCATTTAGGTCCTATTAGTGAATTATTAAAATTAGGAAGAGGATAGACTATTGAATAATATTCTGGTTGAAATATATAGTGAAAATAATAGATATATAAAATTCACTTCTCAAAGAAAACTATCAGATATAGTCCTTCATGAGTTTACAACCGATAATAATTCAAAAAGTTTTATTGATGAAAATGGGAGCTATATTTATATACTCCCTCTTTTGTCGTATAATGCGTTTATTATTCGTTGTATTGAGAAAAAATTTAAAAATGTTTTTTATCAAAATGAAGATGTAAAAAATGTAATCATTGAACAATCAAGTAATACACAAAATCCAGAAGCATTTATGATGAATGAAAATTGGATTGGTTTTAAAGTTCCCGCAATACCTTCTTATACAAGATTGTTAACATTATTAAATGCGAATAATAGAATGTTAACATTATGGTCTGTTCCCCTTAATAGATTATACGATATATATAGATACCTTAAAATATGGAAACATCCTTTTCTTCCACCTATAAGTGTGTCCAATGAACTTTATACAAAGATAACTGAACCTTTGGAGGATAAATATCCTAACATTGAAGATTTGTTTAATGTCCAATTGTCTGAACTTTCAACTATTAAAGGGGCTTTAGTTGCTTCTGGAAGAGCAAGAGCAAAACTAGAAGGATTTAAAAAGTTGAAATATGAAACTGCGGTTGATTTGCTTTTAGCTAAGCCAAAATCTTATACAAATAGAACAAATATAACATTATTTCATAATGCACCATTTGGAGAAAGAGCATTTGTAAAATGTAAGATTATCAAATTCAATTCTTTGCCAAATAGAGCTGGACAATTAACTGTTACAGATGGCTATTCTGAACAAGAAGTTTTAATCTGGGGAGCAGGATGGCAAAGTAAATACTATTCCGCTGGTGATACTATATTGCTTGAAGTAACAAGAATAGGAAGAGATAAATATAATGGAATTTCTATTATTTCAGAAGAAGAAGCAAAAGCTTTACCAATAATCCCTAATTATAGACAAAGTCCATCTAATAATATTAGCAACAAGTTATTAACAAACGCAACACAAGAATTATTATTAAGATATAATGGTGAAAAATTATTTGATTATGTAACTGGAGCAAAAACTCCATTTTGGGCTTCCTTAGAGAATCTTCATTTCCCTAATGATGCTCAAAATTTTGAAGACACATTAGAAGATTTAGCATATTATGAGTTATTATGTTTACAATTAATTTTTTTGGCAAATAAAAAAGAAAATACTAAAAGTTTAGGAATACCCAAAATTTCAAACTCTCCAAAATTATTAAGAGAATCATTAGATAAATTTAAATATGAACCAACAAAAGGGCAACAAGAAGCCATAGAAAAAATTATAGAATTATTAAAGACTCCTTATAGTGAAGAAATACTTTTATCTGGAGATGTTGGCTCTGGAAAAAGTCTTGTAGCAAACTCAGCTTGTTTTTATACAGTAGATTGTGGTTACCAAGCTGTTCTAGCAGGACCTACAGAAATATTAGCTCAACAATTATATGATGGTTTAATGAATCAAGTTAAAGATATGAAGATAAAACCTAATATTGCATATCTTTCTGGAAAAACAAAAGCAAAAGATAAAAAGGAAATTATAGATAGTGCGAGAAAAGGTGTTATAGATATACTTGTAGGAACACATTCTGTATTTGATGTTACTTTTAAGAATCTTGGATTAGTAGTTATAGATGAACAACAAAAATTTGGGAAAGACCAAAGAGAAAAATTAAATAAATCAAGAGCAGATGGAAGAGTTATAGATATACTAGAACAAACTGCAACCCCAATCCCTCAAACAACTGCATTAGCCTTTTATGGGGATAAAACTTTAATTTCTCTAACAGAAAAACCTGGAGGGAGAAAAGAAAATATAACTAAATGGATCAAAAAAGATTCTAAAGATTTTTTGAATGAATTGTTTAATCCTGTATGGGAACATATATTCAAAGAAATAAAAGAAGGCCATCAAATATTTATAGTTACCCCAGCTGTAGAAGAAGAATCTAAATCGGCAAGTGTCAAGAAAACTGCAAAAATCTTACAACAAAAATTTCCCAATATAAAAATAGACCATATCCATGGTGGGTTAAAAAAAGAAAAACAAACCCAAGTTATAGAGAAATTTAGAGCTAATAAAACAAGTGTATTAATTGCCAGCTCTATTGTAGAAGTAGGGATTGATATTCCAAATTCTACAATAATGTTAGTGCTAGATGCAAATAAATTTGGGGCTAGTTCTCTCCACCAAATTAGAGGTCGTGTAGGTCGTTCTGATTTACAAGGATATTGTTATTTAGTAGCTTCTCCTAACAACAAAAACGCAATAAAAAGGCTTCAATCATTAGTAGATACAAACAATGGTTTTGAAATTGCTTTAGTAGATTTAGAAACTCGAAATACTGGTGATTTATTTAGTTCACAACAAAGTGGAAAATCAAATTTAAGGTTTTGTAATTTAGTTAATCATGGAGAATTAATAGAAAAAGCAAGATTTGAGGCAGAGAATATTTTTAACAATGAAGAATTAAGAGATATTGCTTTAAAAGATGCTAGAGCATTTCTAAAACAAACTGATGGAGACGAAGAATAAATGATGGATGAATTTAGAAAGTTTCTAATTTTTATAAAAAGAAACTTTAATGAAAACAAAAAGAAATTTAATTTCCAATTATTGTCAATAATATTATCAAGTTCAATTATAAGCTTAATTGTAGATATTATGTTGGATCCCAATAATATAACGAATACTATTAGAGCAATTTTAGTAATCATAGAGGGAACTTCTTTATTTTCTTTCTTGTATGTTAATGGAGATAGAATTTTTAGGGAAGGGTTTGAAAATTTTCGTAAAGAATACTCTTATACCCAACGAATTAATATTGCTATAATTGTTATAGTTATATCTTCTGTATTATTTACCTTATTTATTGGAAATACAAGTCTATTATATACAAATTTGGCAAGTATTTTATTTGCAACGTTGTTATTAATGATAACATTTATTAGGCCAACAAAAGAAGAATATATCATCAGAAGTTATGGTTTGAGGGATAGACGAGACATAGCTCATGATAGAGAAGTTGAAGCTAGAAACAAAGAATTCCAAGAGTTTAAGAAAAAGAAAGAAGAAAACAAAAAAGATTAGTGATATTAACTAATCTTTTCCTATTTATTGGAATATTTTAATAAAGAATAAGCGATTAAGATAGAGGTTAAAAATGGAAAACAATTCTGGAATTTCAATAAAATTACCGCAATTCCCCGATTTTACAAACATTGAAGAATTTAATACGGATGCTTTTTTAGACAGCACACAAATAGAAGATTTAAATAAATCTTTAATAGAAATTGTTTTAAAATTGCGTGAAGTTTCTAAAAAGTTAAATTCTTATTCCAGAAAAAAAGTAGAAAAAGAAACTATTTATAAACATAAATTTAGAAAGGCCCTGCTTTCTGTAGAAGCTAAAACTGAAACTCAGAGGAAATTATTAGCAGAATTAGAATGTGAGCAAGAAGAAATTGAAATAATTTATTTAGACGAAGTAATAAAAGAACTCACACGTTACAGCTTTTCTTTAAAAAATGAATTGGAAACATTGAAAATTCTGGGAAACAATATTAGATTGGAAATGAAATTATGAGAATAAAAGATAAAACAACATTTTTAACTTTAGGTATTATAATTGCATTATCCCTTGTTATGGCTATTATAAAACCTTACCAATTGACAATTGTATCAGGAAATTCAATGTACCCAACACTTCATAATGGACAATGGTTGTTTATGAAAAAAGGGAAAATTAATAGAAATGATATAGTAACATTTAATTCTGAAAAGGCTTGGAAGATACCAGAAGGTAAAGATTTTATTAAAAGAGCGGTTGGTTTACCTGGTGATGAAATCAAAGTCTATAATAATATTCTTTATATTAATCAAAAAGAATATGTTGATTTTTCAGAACTTATAGTAAGCGAAATTCAAAATACTACTATCAAATTAAAAGAAAATGAATATTTTGTTGTTGGGGACAATGTCGGTTTTAGTCATGATTCTTTATTTAGATTAGTAAAAGGTGAACAACAATATATAGTTAAGGGAAATTATTTAAAATATAAGAAAGAAAATATAAAGAGAGTAGAAAATGACCAATAAATTAGTTTTTATAGTAGATGGTAGTGAACAATATTTAAATACTAAAGTTAGGGAAATAATGAAAGAGTGGGGATTCTCTCAAGAAAATTACAAAACTTTAGAAGAATGGAAAATAGGGTCAGCTAGTATAAATTCTTTATTTGGTTCTCCTAAAGCGGTCCATTTAGATTTGTCTAATGATAAAAATTTAACAAAATTTAAAACTCTAATTAAAGAAGATAAAAAAGTAAAAGAAAGTTTTAAAAAAGAAAATTGGTTTGGTTCTGGGTTGATTATTACTGCAATAAAAGCACAGGGTATCAAACCAATTGAAACATTAATAACAAATTCTAATGGTTTATTTATTAAGAAAAGAAAACCAGAAGAAATAAAATTAGAACTTTTTAAAGAATTAAAATTATCTAAAAATATAGAATTTTTTTTAGATGAATATTCTGGAGAAGATTATGAGTTGCTAATTAACTGTGCTAATGCAATAAGGTCTCTCTCTGACGAAGAAAAGAAAAAACTTACGATAGATGACATCTTAGTATTTTTACCAGTTAAAAAAGGGGCAATCCCACCATTTGAATTTGTTAATGATATGATTAACTGTAATACAACAACAGCCCTGGATAAGTTAAGAAGAGTGTTAGAAAATCATCATACTTTAGTGGCAATGTTATTTATCAAAAGAAAAATTGAAGAAATTTACCATGATAAAATATTAAAGTTATCTAATGTTAATTCTTTCAAAGAAAGAGCAGAAATCATTGGTGCAAATACATGGGCTATTAAAAACTTGCCCAATACTTCCAATTTAAAACTAGAAGTATTAGAAAGTTTGGTTTATCTAGTGAATAACGCAGAAGATTCTTTGAAAGGTGGAACGCATATACAAGACGCTAATCTTTTCCTTGAGACTATTGTTACTAAAATAATTATAGCATTGAAATATAATATTAAAGTTTATTAAAAGATTGGAGAACCATTGACTATATATAAAATTGCACAAGTAAGTGACCAACATCAAGGGTACAAAACTGGGGTATTTAAACATCCTTTAACAGGAAGAAATTTAAGAGAACAAGATGGTTATGATGCTCACGAAGAAACTATATCTCAAATTATTGATTATAAAGAGAGAGAAGGCTTAGATGCTGTTATTGGCACTGGTGACATTTTCCACTCTCCTGAGCCCTCTGTTTATACTATTTTTCAAGTGCAAAAACAGTTAAAAAGATTGTATGAGAATAATATACCATTTTACAATATAGCAGGGAACCATGATTCTACTGATAGTGTAAGAGAAGTGCCATCTAATGCTGTTTTAGATTTTCCTGAATTGAATATTTTTTCTTATTTTTCTCCTTATGTTAAAAATGAAATTTTACCAGGGGTGGTATGTCATTTTGTTTCCCACCATAGATTTGTAGAACAATCAGCAACTTTTGAAGATGTTAATCCAGAGAAAGGGAAATTCAACATTTTGGTGACTCATGGTTCTGTTTATGATTCTGCTTTGAATGAAGTTCTACATACCGAAAATGAACCACGTGAAGTAGTAATTTCAGAAGAATTAATGTCTAAGGATTGGGACTATACAATCATGGGACATATTCATGAAAGAGGATGGGTTCATTCAAAAGATAGAAAAACAGATACAGCTGAAAGAAAACAATTTTATGGTGGTTCTTTGATTAGGAGAGGCTTTGCAGATAAAGAATGTAAACTTGGCAGAGGATGGACATTGTGGACAATTGATACTGATAAACATACAATGATACCAGAATTTTTCAATATTTCTCAACGGACACAATTAGATATTCTTATATTATGTGAAAACAAAACTGTAGATGAAATAACTTCTAATGTAAAGCAAGAATTAGATAAGATTGATTTTGATAAAGCTCCTATTGTCAGAGTAACTTTTGTAGGAATGACAAAAATCCAAGAAAATCAAATGGATTGGAAACGATTATTAGAGCCCACTAAAAAATGTTTAACATTCAACAAAAGGATTAAAACTAAAGAAGAAATTAAGGCTGAAATTAAAAATAGCAATTTTTCATTTGATTTATTAAAAGCTTATAGTGAGTTCTGGGAATTATTAAAAGATGAATATCCTAATGAATTGAAAGATAGAGTTAAAGAAACTACAGAAGATTTGTTAAAGAAAGGTCAAGATAAGGTAATAAGTTGATGTATAGAGCTTATGAAATATTTACAGATGATACTAGCAAGGCTTACTATGAAGAATTGGTTTTAAATGAAGCAAGTGAAGGTGAATTAAAACAATTTATTTTAGATTTATTAAATTCTTCCGAAAATATGAGTAATAAATTAATAAATTTTTTTGAGCAGAAATTATATGAAGAAAGCAATAAATATTTAAAAAGTATTTTGAATAAAAATACAAAAATTGGTATATATTTAATAAGAATAGAGGAATTGAATGAATAAAAATAAAAGATTTAGTGATTATTTAAAACCAATATTATCTCATTCTCCTTTGTTTACTTTATTTATAATGTTCTCTAGCATAATGTATTTATCTATTTTAATAAGTAATTTACCATTAGAAATAAAGGGATTGTCTACTTTTATTTACATTTCTATAATGGGATTTTATTTCACAGGGGCATTAAAGAATACAATATGGTATTTTGTTTCTTTAGTAATATTAATTGTATTAGTTAGTTTAACCAGTTTATATCTAGAAGCTTATACAAGTGGAATAACAGGTGTTTATTTGCCAGCTTCATTTTTCCTATTTTTCTTTTCTGGTTTTTTAATGGAAATGTTTAAATTAAACACTTCTCAAATAAAGAAAACTATTTATTCTTTCCTATTAACTCTTTTAAATATAATTTTTGTAATTATATTGTTTGTATTGAAACCAGATTTAAATCCTTACTTTTCTTTAGTTATTCCCATTACAATAAGTGTTATTTTTGGATTGTCTATATGGTTTGTTAAAGAATTGAAAAAATGAAATAAATCAATTTTCCTAGAAATTTCCTTCCAGATAATGGTTTGTTCAGAAAAGAAAAAAACGCTGATTTTTAGCGTTTTTTCTTTTAAATAAGAACGTGAATTCTGGTATGAAAATCATTTTAAGGTATTTCTCGAAAACGGAATATTTAATAAAAATACAAAAATAAGAGGTGTTGAATTGATAGAAAATTTTGTTCATTTTCACGTTCATTCTGACCATAGTTTGTTGGATGGATATGGAACTATTGAAGAATATATTAATAGAGCAAAAGAATTGGATATGCCAGCAATTGCTCTAACTGACCACAATACTATGACTGGAATTTATTCTTTTATAAAACTCTGCAAAAAAGAAAAGATAAAACCAATATGTGGGGTTGAATTTAATATAAAACCAATTGTCAAAAAAGGTGAAGATGATAGTCAACCAACTACTTATGACCCCTTTAAAAAAAATTTGTTAATTGATGGAACTCACACTCATTTAACAGTTTTAGCTAAAAATACTCATGGCCTAAAAAATCTATTTAAACTAATTGAAATTTCTTATAAGCCAGAAAACTTTTTAGATGTTCCTAGGATTTCTATAAAAGATTTAATCAAATATAAAGAGGGTTTGATTGTATTATCTGGTTGCCCAAATTCAGAATTAAATATTAGAATGAGATTGGGACAACAAGAAGAAGTTATAAACTATTTGAAATTAATGAAAAAAAACTTTGAAGATAGTTTTTATATAGAAATTATTGATAACCAATTTGCCTCTAATTATGATAAAAATATGCTTATTAAAATTTCTAAAAAATTAAATATTAAAGGTATTCTAACTAATGATGTCCATTATATTAAAGAAGAAGATGCTATTTATCAAGAAAAGTTTTTAGCCTTGGGAACTGGTCATAGAATGGATGAAACACCTTCTTCTAAAGGGGGAATGAGACCTGTATTGGGTGGAAATCAAAGATATTTTAAATCTTTTGAAGAAATGAAACAAGTCTTTCCTTATGATGAATATGAAGAATTTTATATTAACACTTTAGAGCTGGCAAACGAGATAGAAACTGTAGAATTAGAATACAATTCACATTTACGCCCAAAAATTGAAATCCCAGAGCAATTTAAAACTGAATTAGAATATTTTGATTATTTGATAGAAGAAGGATTTAAAGAAAAAAGAAGTTTCCAACCTAAAGAAATTCAAGAAGAATCAAAAAAACGAATAGCTTTTGAAAGAAATGTTATATATGGAAATAACTTTATCCAATATTTCCTTGTTGTAAGAGATTATTTGAATTGGTCTGTTGAAAATGGTTATCCAGTTGGGGTAGGTAGAGGAAGTGTTGGTGGCAGTGAAATAGCTTATTTATTAAATATCCATGATACTGACCCTATTAGATTTAACTTGCTTTTTGAAAGATTCTTGTCAGAAGGAAGAGGGGCTATTTTTAAAATAGAATATGAAGATGGAACTTCAGAAGAAGTTTTAGTTAATAAGGATTACATTGTGAATGGTGAACATAAATATACTTGGCAATTAGAAGTGGGGGATGAAGTTGAATAATAATTTGGATTCTTTAGATTTAGAAAAAATAAAAAAAATAAGAACGCCTAAAAAAATTAAATCTATTAAAATTATAGACCCCGGAACAAACCCCGATGTCGATTCTGACCTTCATACTATTGGGCGGGGAAAAGTTATTGATTATGTAAGAAATAAATACGGAAATGACCATGTAGCAACTATTTATACGCCTGGCCCATTTAAATCTAAAAATAGTTTTAAATCTATGGCAACAATATATGATATACCATTTAATCAAAGTCAAAAGATTTCAGACACGTTACCCGATTCAGCATCAAATGGAACCAAAATAAAAGATTTATTAGAGGGAGAAAATGTTGAGGGGTCAGATTTTAGAGCAACATTGACAAATGAAAGATTAAAAGAAGTTGCTCTATCTGCTTCAAAAATTGAAGGTAGAATGCGTGAGAAAGGAACTCATGCTTGTGGAATGGTTATTAGTACTGAACCCATATCGAATACTGTTCCTACCGAAATTAGAAGTTCTGACAATATGACTGTAACACAATGGAATTACTACAATTGTGAAGATTTGGGTCTAATTAAAATGGATTTTTTGGGACTTGATACATTAGATTTGATAGATAGTGCAGTAAAGTTTATCAAAAAGACACAGAATATCGAAGTAGATTTAAAATCATTAATTAACAGTAATTTAGATGACCAAAAAACTTTTGAATTGTTACAACGTGGAGAGACAGCAGGAATTTTTCAACTTGCTGGAGCAGGCGTTCAAGAAATGCTTGTTAAAATTAAACCTGATAATTTTGAAGATATTCCAGCTATTACAGCGTTGTACCGTCCTGGACCAATGGGAATGAATGCTCATAACGAATTTGCTGAACGTAAAAACAATCCCGCATTAAGGATTCCCGCAAATGAAAAGAGTTTCATTGGGACAAAAGTTGAAGAAATTCTTAAACCAACATTAGGATTATTGACATATCAAGAAAGCGTTATGACGATAGCTAAAGAATGTGCAGGGTTTACAGCTAGAGAAGCAGATGACTTAAGGAAAGCGATTGGTAAGAAAAAAGCAGATTTAATGGATTCTTTAGGAGGAAAGTTTAAAGATGGTATGATAGCAAATGGATATAATACTGATTCTGTAAACAGATTATGGGAAGGTATTGTTGCATTTGGTCAATATGCTTTTAATAGAAGTCATAGTGTATCTTATTCATTGTTGGCATATGAGTCAGCTTATTTAAAAGCACATTATCCTACAGAATTTATGGCAGCCTTTATTAAACAGAAACAAGGATCTCCAGAAAAATTTAATCAAGCATTGGCTGAAGTTAGAAGAATGGGAATTAAAATTCAACCTGCTAGTGTAAATTCCTCTATGAATGACATTTCTCCCAGCATGGATGAAAAGAATAGTATAGTTTATGGTTTTAGTGCAGTTAAAGGTTTACCCAATTTAATAGCTGATGAAATTATATTAGAGAGAGAAGCAAATGGATTGTTTAAGGATCTTAATGATTTTATTAAACGAATGATTCCTAGAAATTTAACAAAAGGGGCTTTGATAATTCTAGCAAAAGTTGGAGCTTTTGATTCATTTGGAATTTCTCGAAAGCAAGTTGTAGAAAATGCGGATAAATTATTAAATCATACCAAGAAGAAAGTTGAAAAATCACAACGTTTTTCATTGTTTTCGGGAATGGAAAATGCTATTGTTGAGCAGGATATAGTAAATTTAAAAGGTGAAGATTATAGCTTTACTGAGTCCGCAAAAATTGAAGCTGATTTAACTGGGTTTTTCTTATCTCATAGTCCTCTTGATAATATTAAGCAATTTAAAGATTATGATTTATCTAAACTTGGTCATTTAACAGAACCTATTACATTTTATGGAACTTTTTCACAAATCCAAACTAAAACGACAAAATCAAAATTTAAGATGATACTTGGTTTGGTAGATAATAATACAAGCCAACAAGAGTTTAAATTTTCAAATAATATTTATAAATCAATTCAAAAACATGAGATTTTATCAAATATTATCAAAGAGTTTGATGGAATAGATTCTATTGATTTTATTGATTATCATAAAGATAGAGAAGCAATATTAAAAAGAGCTGTTGTTCAATCTGGTGTAAAAGATATTCAAAATGCTAAAGAATGGTTAACACTAAAACCTATCGCTTTCCCAATAACAAATATTGTATATAAAATTACTTTAGGTTATTCAAACGAAAGAAGCTATAGTAATATGAATGGATTCGCTAGAATAGAAATTCTCAATATAGAAGAAGTTTCTTTATCAAACAAGGGAATATTAGCTTATGAAGTAAAGGTAAAAGACAAACGAAAAGAAAGTTTATATATAAACAAATTACAAGAAACAAAAGGAGAAGATGTTGTTAGATTGGTATATCTAGACAAAACTTGGACAGATGTAGAAAATGTCAAGTTTATGAAAGGAACTACTCAAAATGATTTAAACAACATTTAAATATAACAAATATGAGTTTGCCAAGAAAAAAGAATTTATCCCCTCTTCCAAAAATAGAAAATTTCAGCTCACAAGAACAAATAATTCAAACATCACAAGATAATGATTTAATAGAAGAAGTTGAAGATGATATAATTACAACAGAACTTAAGGACGAAGATTTTTTACTTGCTGAAAATGTAGATAATAATATTAATAAAGGGGAAGATATTAAAGAGGAAATAGCAGAGAAAAGACCTGTTATCTCTGAAACAATTTCTTCTTCTCCAATAGTCCCAGAGAAGAAAGAAAAAAAACAAATTAAAATGCCTAAATTTAAAAGTTTTAATTTGTTTAAAAATATGAAAAAAAAAAAGATATTTCAAGTAACAATTCTTTGAAGTTTAATCCTAAAATTGTTATTGGAATTGTAGGTCTAGTTGTGATTGTATCTTTTATTATTTTTAAAACATTTCTTTCTAAACCACAAGAAAGTAATAATTATTCATTAAAATATATAAAAGATGAATATTCTGGTGTGGTTTTTAACATTAAATCGAATAAAAATTCAAAAGTTAAAATTCAACGTGTTTACAAAGAAGATGATGGGACTTTAGTAGTATGTGAGACAGAAGAACAAGAATTACTGAAAGACCAAGATACAGAAGTGTTTGCTTCTTGCCTAAATAACACAGAAGATGTAAAAGATACTAATAAAAGAATGATAGAGGATTCTATTGTTGAAATTAAATAAAGAGGTGTAAAAATTTGGAATATAAATTAATTGAAGTTTCACAAGAAAAGGTTAACTTAGCAAAAGAAAAACTAAAAAATTTAAAATTGTTTACAGACCCTGAACAATTTATAAGTTTCTTTAATTCTGGGTTTCTTTCTGTAAATTCCCCTGAGATTAAAGAGGCTGCTAAAACAGTTGCGGCCGCATATAGAAATGTAAAGTTATTTGGCAATAAATTAATTATCAAAACGGCAGAAGAAGTTGCTTTCGATACATCATTAGAATTGCTCAGAGGTTGGAGAGCTGTTTCTACTCTTAAACGTATTGCTGTAGAAATGCTAGAAGAATCTTTCGCAGTAGATACCCTATTACTATTTACTGATAAAAGCCCCGGTATAATTCATTATGAGGGATTGAGTGAAGATGGTGAAAATATAGTATTACAAAAATACTGGATGAGAGATAAAGTTGTAGCGGGAAATGCGGCGTTAGTTAATAATATTTTCTTGGGTAAATATGTGTTTGAGTATTCAACTTTACCAGAAGAAAATATTATAGGAATTAAATTGTCTGACGTAGTTGATATAGATGATAGTTTTATTTTAGATATTCAAAATCAACTTATTGCTAAAACATTAGAAGCTGGTGGAATTGATGTTAGGGAATCTTCTAAACCAGATGAAGAATATGAAGATAATAACGATAATACACCTTGGTAAAGTAAAGGAAGCTTTCTAGCTTTCTTTTTTATTTTGGAAAATAAATGACAAAAAAATTTGACTTCTATAATTATTTTATTTATAATTAGAAACAAAGTTAAGGAAGGATATTTTATTTATAATGTTAACAGAGAAAATGAAAAACTTATTTAATTCGTATTTTGATGATAAGACTTTCAGCCAAGAAGAAATAACAGCTAATATCCTTAAAATTTCAAATGAAATTTATAATGTTTTTGAATTAAACAATCAAGAAGCAAACAACATTATGGGTTTTGATATGGGAAAATCTACAACGATAGATGATATAACTTTTTGGACAGCAAGCCGTTTTTCTTTATATCTTCAAGAAAATAAATAAACTTAATTATTTTTTTAAAAGGAAGTTAATTTTAACAGATTAGAAAAAAAATAAAAATAAGATAAGACACAAAAAAAGTTGAGTTAACTTCTTTAATTAAGTTAGTTAAAGAAAGGGTTGTATATTTGGCAATAGAAATTAATAAAGACATAACTACTGTAGATGAAGGAATAATAATTCATCAGGTAAATTGTCAGAATCGAATGGGTGCAGGGGTAGCTCGTGCTTTATATTTGAAATATCCAATTATAAAAGAACTTTATCATGAAAGTTTTAATAGATTTTCAAAAGAAATTCTTTTTGGAAAAATTCATTTTTTAACAATAAATAAAAATCTCTATATAGGAAATTCTTATACACAATTTGATGTAGGGAATCTTGCTTCTCAAGGTGTTTGTTACACAGACCATGAGAAATTAAAACATAATATTTTAAAATCTTTAAATTTCGCAAAAGAAAAAGGATTGAAACTATATCTACCAAAATATATAGGTTGTGGGTTAGCAGGTGGGAATTGGTCTGAAATAAGACAGTTTATTTATGAAATTGATAAAGATAATAACATTGTAATTTGTACAATAGAATAGGAATTTTTTAATGAATAATTTATACAGTAGTTATAAAGGGAAAAGAGTGTTTATTACGGGTATTACAGGATTTAAGGGCTCTTGGCTTGCATTGATATTGAAACAATTGGGTGCAGAAGTGTACGGTTTGGGATTAGAACAAAAAAATTCTGATAGTATTTTCTATAAAGCAGAAATAAATAATATAGCAAAAATATTTATAGAAGATTTACAAAATGAGTTGACAGAATATTGTAAAAATAGTATCCTTGAATCTGATTATATTTTTCACTTGGCCGCTCAACCTTTGGTTTCAGAAGGTTATAAAAAATCATTAGATACTTTCCAAACAAATTTAATTGGAACAGTTAGACTTTTAGAATTAATAAAAAATGCAAAAAAAGAAATTATATTCTTTAACATTACTACAGATAAAGTATATAAGCCTTCTTATTCGTCACATATAGAAACAGAAGAATTGTTTGGAAAAGATCCATACTCTTTAAGTAAATCTTTTTCAGATATGGCAACTCAAATGTATAAAGAAAATATATTGCCCCCAAATATAAAAGTATTTATTGGAAGAGCAGGTAATGTATTGGGTGGTGGGGACCGTTCTAAAAACAGAGTATTTACAGATGTCTTTGATTATTGTTTTCATGGGAAGCCCTTAGTTTTAAGAAATCCAAACTCTGTTAGGCCTTACCAGTTTGTTTTAGATTGTTTAATGAATTATGTTTTA
>RRZT012015361.1_pt1 | contig 33890 bp, 32 predicted proteins | sample 2165551 | NCBI WGS metagenome assembly RRZT01 (sample SAMN10456910, study PRJNA506462) | wastewater metagenome | biome: wastewater; feature: sludge; material: wastewater sludge; isolation source: wastewater sludge with Escherichia coli K12::gfp cells carrying plasmid... | place: USA: Moscow, Idaho...
TGGCGGAGACGGAGGGATTCGAACCCTCGATTCAGGTTTTGCCCGAATGCTCCCTTAGCAGGGGAGTGCCTTCGACCTCTCGGCCACGTCTCCGGAAGGCCGCGATAATAGCCTTTTCAGGCCTTGCGGTCAAACAAAAATGTGAAATTAGTCGGCTTTGTCGAGTTCGAATGCTTTGTGCAGGACACGAACAGCCAGTTCGAGATATTTTTCCTCGATAACCACTGAAATCTTGATTTCGGAGGTGGAGATCATTTGGATGTTGATGCCCTCAGCACTGAGTGCCTGGAACATCTTGCTCGCAACGCCAGGGTGCGAGCGCATGCCGACGCCGACCGCCGAGACCTTGCAGGTTTTGTTGTCGCCAACGACGCCGCGTGCCTTCATGCTACTGGCAATTTCCTTTAACAATTCATGCGCTCTAGCGTATTCCGCACGATTGACGGTAAATGAAAAGTCCGTTGTGCCATCGTTGCCAACGTTTTGGATGATCATGTCGACGTCAATGTTAGCGTCAGCGATGGGGCCTAGAATCCCATAAGCAATACCCGGTACGTCAGGGACGCCGAGTACGGTGAGTTTGGCTTCGTCGCGGTTGAACGCGATCCCGGAGATAATCGGTTGTTCCATGTTCTTGTCTTCCTCAACAGTGATCAGTGTGCCTTTGCCTTCGTCCTCGAAGCTGGAAAGCACACGCAGTTTGACTTTGTATTTGCCGGCAAATTCGACGGAGCGGATTTGCAAAACCTTTGATCCAAGGCTGGCCATTTCCAGCATTTCTTCGAAGGTGATGGTGTCGAGTTTCTTTGCTTCGGGCACCACGCGCGGGTCTGTCGTATAGACCCCGTCGACATCGGTATAGATCTGGCATTCATCGGCCTGCAGGGCTGCTGCCAGCGCAACGGCTGAGGTGTCGGAGCCGCCGCGACCGAGGGTGGTGATATTGCCTTCGTCATCAGCACCCTGAAATCCGGCAACGACGACCACGTTTCCGTCAGCGAGATCCTTGCGGATTCTTTCGTCGTCAATCTGCAGGATGCGCGCTTTGGTGAAAGTGCTGTCGGTCAGAACGCGGACTTGCGTGCCTGTATAGCTTTTCGCTTTGAGGCCTTCTTCGTGCATGGCCATCGCCAGTAGTCCGATAGTTACCTGTTCGCCAGTAGATGCAATGACATCAAGTTCTCTTGGGGAAGGCGATGCGGTAATTTCTTTGGCCAATCCGAGCAATCGATTTGTTTCGCCGGACATCGCTGAGGGAACCACGATAATGTCATGCCCTTGAGCTCTCCACTTGGCCACTCGTTTAGCGACATTCTTGATGCGGTCTGTGGTGGCAACAGACGTACCGCCAAATTTCTGAACTATTAGCGCCATTCAAAATCCAATTGCTGGTCAGGAAGAGGTGAAATTTTACTCCAATTTGAGATTGAAACATAAGGGAAATTTCTCCTTGCTGACGCGATTCACGCTTCGTAGTACGGCCTTATTAGGCGTTGCTTAAATGCTACTTGCAATTGCTTATGTGTATGTACTATACTGGGTCATCTATTACGAAAGTAATAGGCAATGAATCTTCGGCTTGGGTTCACTGAACCTTGGTCGGTTACGAGGCTATTGGCCGCACGAAAGGATTTTTTATGAACAGTACTAAGACCCTTGATAAGACAGATCCCCGAGAGATTCGTCGTAAGCTTGGTTTGAATCAGCAGCAATTCTGGTCGAAAATTGGTGTTACACAGAGTGGCGGTTCGCGTTATGAGAGCGGTCGCAATATGCCGCGCCCAGTTCGCGAGCTGTTGCGTCTCGTGCATGTAGAGCAGATTGATATTCAACGCGTCAAGCGTGATGACCTAGACGTGGTCGAGTACTTGAAGAGCGAAAATCCTGACCTTTTCAAGACGTTGAAAAAGGCTGCGAAGAGCAGCAAGAAGAAAGCTGTTTGATTTATCGCTGAATTGCTTTGGGCGTCATGGGTTGGCAACAACCTGGATGCCGAGTGAAGAGATGTTGTTAGCAAAGCGCAGGAAGTTTTCGTGAGTCAGACTTGATAGTCTACCGGCTTCGGGTTGCAATGAAGGGCGTGCCAGGCCATAAAGGTGCACGCCCTTTATTTTTTCCTTGAGCGAAATAATGAGTTCAAGGTAGGCAGATTGCTCTGATGCATCGGCCTCATGGCCATCGAAAGCGAAATAGCAGGTTTGGATCCAGGTTGGTGCCAATTCTGCGCACTGGATCAGGGCCTCCCTGATTTTTTCAGGTGTCAGGCGAATGCCATTGATCTGTTCGATCCCGGTTTCCGATGCGCGATCGATTTTGAACCAGACCTCGCCATCCAATTGGCCTATCCGGGCGATTCCTTGCTGTACTTGGGGGCGGTGCATGAGGCTGCCGTTGGTGATTAAACGCAGTTTCAGATTCAGTAAGTCGTATTCGCGCAGAACACGTTCGGCACAGTCGACCGTTTCGGCAAATTCGGCTGCGCTGGTTGGTTCGCCGTTCCCGGAAAACGCGATATCAACCAGGCGACGTGCTTCCGGCGGGGCGTTCTTTTCCAAGAAGTCGCCCGTCGTGGCATCGCGCAGGAAGTGCCGCAATTCGTCTTCGAGTTGTGCAAGATCAATTGGCGCCGGGCCGCCGCGTTTGAGGTTGGGGACCTGGCAATAGACACACGCCCAGTTGCAGGCATTGTTGACGTTCAGGTTGATGCCTACCGAAACGCCACGAGCGCGTCTGGAAATGACAGGGTAGACATATTTCATACCCGCGCTATCGCGGCTGTGGTCGTTGATACTGAGCATGTTGAGCAGCTTCTGTGGCTTGTGATTGGCGGAGGTCAGTCGAGAACGGCGGCTGAAACGGTTTCTTGGTATGATCAATCCGGCGATCATACGGTTTCCGTGAGTAAATCAGGATGTCGGCGCGTGAAATGTGCAAAAAAAAAGCCATTCGGTAGAATGACTTTCCTAGACAACGCTGGTGCCCCCGCGCGGAATCGAACCACGACCTGATGATTACAAATCAACTGCACGACCTTCATGCTACGGGGGCAGAGCTGATGTCAGCGGCGCGCATTATAGCTGAAGCAGCCGTTTATCGCATCTATGGTGATGGGGGCCGGTTACGGTTTTTGAATCTGTTTTATTGTTTACCGACTAAATTTTGAGAGACGATCATGGCAAAGTTCTCTAACCCTTCGGAAATCGCCCGCGAAACCCTTAAGCAGCTGATGACGCGGCGTATGCCGCCATCACCTGACAACTATTTGGCGATTTATAACGAAATTGCCGGTATTGCCGATAAGCCTGTTGAAGTTTTTCCCGAGCGTGAGCTAAAGGCGCTTTTGCTGTCGCTTCCCAAGGAGAATCCGGCACAACAAAGGCTGTCGCGCCAGCTTGATCAGGCACTTAAGGCTTCGAATTGGGAAGATTATCGCAAGGCCGTGGTCGAGTTTATCGCTGAACATAGCTCGGAATCCGAGCTTGCCTGGGGGGAATTGATCACCGAATTGCTGCGGCAGTGGGACGCAAAGCAGAGCGGCTTGACCTTGGCGCGCAAGCGAGAAGCGCTTGACCGCGTTTTGGCTGCTGGCGCCAAGAATAGTGAGTTGTTATTTTCTCGTGTGCAGAGTTTGACCAAGTCATGGTCGCTTAATGAGGCAGTTCCCGAGGATACTAATCTCACCGACTCCTCTGCCGAGGGGAGTGCTGAACCGGTTATCGCTGTAGTCCGGGGGGCTGCGCCAACTAATGTGGTTAGCCGGGCAAGTGAGTTGTTGCCAGAGCTTCGGGATCTCTTTGTTTATGCTATGGAATCCGTTGTTTCAACACAGTTGGACGACGATCCTGAACTGGCCGCTGAGGCGCGCGCTATTGCGGCCACTATGCGCACTGCTAACACCGTCCAGTCGATGCAGGAAATTCTGGGCGCGGTCAAACGTTTTGCGTTTCGTCTGGAGTTCTTATCAGAGGATCGCAAGGAACTGCGCTCTGGTCTGCTTAAGTTGCTTCAGCTGATGATTGATAACGTTAGCGAACTGGTGGTTGATGATAACTGGCTGAATGGGCAGATTGGCGTGGTGCGTGACATCGTTGCGCACCCATTGAATTTGCGCTCCATCAGTGATGCCGAGCGCCGTCTTAAGGAAGTGATTTTCAAGCAAAGCCAGCTCAAGCATAGTCTGATTGAAGCTAAAGAAGCCCTCAAGCAAATGCTTGCGGGTTTTGTTGATCATTTGTCCGAGTTCGCTGACTCAACCTCTGATTATCACGACAAGATTGAGACTTGCGTCGCAAAAATCAGCAAGGCAGAGGATATTTCCCAATTGGAAGATGTGCTTGCTGAAGTGATTAGTGAAACCAGGATCATTCAGATTAACGCCCAGCGTTCGCGGGACGAATTGCGTGCCTCCAAGCGGCGTGTTGAAGAGGCTGACAGGCGTATCAATGAACTGCAAACGGAGCTTGAAAAGACCAGTACGCTGGTGCGCCATGATCAGCTCACCGGTGCCTTCAATCGTCGTGGTCTTGAAGAGGCCTTTGAGAATGAAGTGGCACGTTCGCAGCGTCGAAAATCGCCACTTTGCGTGGCCTTGCTTGATATCGATAACTTCAAGAAATTAAACGATTCCTTGGGGCATGATGTGGGTGATGCAGCACTTATTCACTTGGTGACCGTGATTCGGGAGACTCTCCGGCCACAGGATACGTTGGCACGATTTGGTGGCGAGGAATTTATCATTCTGCTCCCTGATACGCCTATTGATGATGCGAAGAAGGCGCTGGTTCGTCTTCAGCGAGAACTGACCAAGCGCATATTTTTGACTGACAACGAAAAGGTACTGATTACTTTTAGTGCTGGGGTCACTGATTTCAGAATTGATGATAATCAGACCAGCGTTACCAAACGGGCAGATGAAGCGATGTATTCAGCCAAAAAGACGGGCAAGAACCGGGTGGTATGCGGCTAGCCGCGGGCAGATATTAAAAGAGGAGCGAAATAAAAAACGCCGGGAAGTTTTGACTTTCCGGCGTTTTTATTGGTGCTCTATCGAGTAGCCAATTAATCGATCTTGGCCTTGGCGCGCAGACCTTCGACCATCTTGTTGATTTGCTGTGCTTGAGCCTGTTGCATCAAGCGTGGTTTGATTTCAGCAAACGACGGAACGGTCAAAGGACGGCTGTCTTCAAGCATGATCACGTGGAAACCAAAATCGGTTTTGACCGGGGCTTCCGAGTATTTTCCCTTGCTCAGACTGGTAAGCGCATCGCTGAATGGTTTGACGAAGTTGCCAGCGCTGACCCAGCCGAGGTCGCCGCCGTTGTCCTTGGAGCCTGGGTCGATGGACTGCTTGGCGAGCTCGTCAAACTTGGCGCCCTTCTTGAGGTTGGCAATGATGGCTTTTGCATCGTCTTCGCTCTTCACCAGAATGTGACGTGCCTTGTATTCGGTATTGCCAAGCTGAGCTTTAATTTTTTCGTAGTCCGCCTTCAACTGATCGTCGCTGATCGGGTGCTTGCTCACGTAGTCCTGAATGTAAGCGCGAACATAGATCGCCTGACGGGCGGCTTCAGCCTGCGCGGTAACGTCCGGCTTTTTGTCCATACCGGCTTTCTTTGCTTCCTGAACTAGGAGCTCACGCCGGATCAGTTCTTCACGGACGGCGTTTTTCAGTTCTGCGGAATCCGGGGCGCCTTTGGCCTTTTGTTCGCTAATGAATACATCGGCAATGCTTTGCGAAACAGCGGTGCCGTTAACCGTGACGAAGGCTTTGCCGGCAGCCATGGCGGTTGCCGACATCATTGCACCGACGATTAATGCGGTCGCAAGCTTTGAAAGTTTTTGCATGTGTCGTATTCCTTGTGTCTGAGTTGAATCGGGTAGGATAGGGGTTCTATTTGCAACTGTAAACCAGGCTTCGCTATGCCGCTTCTCCGGGAGCCAAGGCCTGAATGCTCAAGGCATGGATTTTACTACGCATCAGCTCGCCAAGCGTGTCGTAGATCAGCCGATGGCGAAGAAGTATTGATTTTCCGGAAAATTCCGTAGAGATAATGAGCAGGCGGTAGTGTCTGCCTCCGCTTTTCGCTCCTTCGTGCCCGGCGTGTTTTGCGGATTCATCAACCAATTCCAGGCGGAGCGGTGTCAGATTTGCCAAACGCTCGCGCAGAACGGATTCCAAGTCGTCATCCGGACTTGTTTTCTCAAGAGCCAGGGTCATGCGGGAAATACTTTTTTGAACGGCTTGACGCTGACCTTGCTGTAGACGCCGGCGATGACATAGGGGTCGGCATTAGCCCAGGTTTGGGCAGCGTCGAGCGATGCGAATTCAGCGACGATCAGGCTTCCCGAAAACCCCGCCGGACCAGGGTCTGGCGAATCGATAGCAGGAAAAGGGCCGGCGAGGATAAGTCGTCCTTCTTCCTGCAAGGTCTTGAGTCTTTCAAGATGCGCCGGACGGGCCGCAAGGCGGGCAGAAAGCGAGTCCGGTCGGTCTTCCGCAACAATTGCATAAAGCATTATTTTGGCTCCTCAACGTATTTGGAGAGTAAGAGCCCCTGAGCAATGACGAAGAGGAGCATCAATCCCATACCACCAAACAGCTTGAAGTTGACCCAAGTGTCTGTCGATAAACCAAAGGCAAAGGCGACGGCCAGATTGGCAAAACCCATAAAGAGGAAGAAGCCAAACCACGACCAGTTGAGTCGTTGCCAGATGTTTTCCGGGAGGGTGAGTTGTTCGGCCAGCAGCGTACGGATCAGGTTCTTCTTGAGCAGCAGTTTGCTTGTGCCAAGCGCCAGAGCAAAGGACCAGTAAAGAATCGTCGGCTTCCACTTGATGAAGGTTTCGTCGTGAAGAAGCAACGTCAGCCCGCCCATTACGGCGATGATGCCAAGGCTTACCCAGAGCATGGTGTCGACCTTGCGATGTTTGAACCAGACCCAGCCGATCTGGGCAAAGGTGGCGATTATCGCAACCGCGGTGGCGATATAGATGTCACCAAGCTTGAAAGCGGCAAAAAACAGGATGACAGGGAATAGATCGAAGAGAAGTTTCATAGGGACGTGGGCTAGGGTAACGGTGAATTATCCCCGATTTGAAGACTCACTGTCCATGTCATCGCCAATGCTGTCGAAGATTTCACGGTGCTGCGTGTTTCTTGGGTATTGGTGTGTTTTGTTCGTTCCGGTTGGTTCATACTGTTGCTGAAGTTTGCTATGGTGATATTTAGAAGCGGCTTATGGGGGGTGACATGAATCGAGTTGCCATTGTTGACGACAGCGAAATCAATTTGACTTTGCTGAAGTCTTTGGTTGAGAAAATTGACGGTTGCCAACCTTTGTTGTTTCGAGAGTCGCCAGAAGGGCTGGTATGGTGTTCTGAGAATAAGCCGGATCTGATAATTCTCGACTACATGATGCCGGATCTTGATGGTTTACAGTTCGTTACTCGCTTTCGGGCAGCTCCGGCTTGTGATGAAATCCCCGTGTTGATGATTACGGCCGATGACGACAGAGGGGTGCGTCATAAGGCCTTGCAGATCGGTGCGACCGATTTTTTGACCAAGCCAGTCGATCGTGTCGAGTTTACTGCCCGGGTGCGCAACCTGCTGGCCTTGGCGTCCAGTCATAAAAAGCTGGCAGACAAGGCGGCGTGGCTGGCCGAAGAAGTCAAGAAGGCGACCGAGGTGATTCATGCGCGGGAACAGGAGTTGCTGTACCGCATGTCGCGTGCCGCCGAATATCGCGATCCGGAAACCGGGGCACATATCCAGCGCATGTCGCGTTATTCGGCGCTGATTGCCGCTTCGCTCGGGCTTCCGGAGGAAGAGCAGACGCTGATCTTGCAGGCGTCTCCGATGCACGATATGGGGAAGATTGGTATTCCGGATCAGATTCTGCTCAAACCCGGACGCTTGACGCCGGAAGAGTTTGCCATCATGCAAACGCATGCCGAGATCGGTTTCGAATTGCTGAAAGGTAGCGAGTCGATGGTTTTTCAGGAGGCGGCGGCCATTGCTATTTCACACCATGAAAAATACGATGGTTCCGGTTACCCTTACGGCGTTGCCGGTGAAGTGATTCCCTTGTGTGGGCGCATCGTGGCGGTTGCCGACGTGTTCGATGCACTGACTTCCGAACGGCCGTACAAGAAAGCGTGGCCTGTCGAGCAGGCATTGGACTATTTGCGCAATGGCTCTGGCACTCATTTTGACCCATCCTGCGTGAAGGCCTTCCTTGCGCGTCAAGGTGAAGTGCTCAGGATACAAATGCAGTATTGGGATGCCAGTGTGCCCTGGCTGTGAAACCGGAAGGAGATCGATTTGTCAGTAAGCGAGTCATATAACAGAGCACAGGCATTGGAGCGCCTGGGCGGTGATGAAGACATTTTTGCCGAGGTGGCCAATCTCTTTGTGGCTGAGAGCGACAACTATTGCCAGGCGCTTATGGATGCGCTGGCTTCGGGCGATGCCGGTGTGCTGCGGCGTGAGGCGCATACCATCAAGAGCATGCTGGCGACCTTTTCGTATGAATCCGGGCGCGGCCTGGCGGAGCAATTGGAGCATCTGGCGGCATCCGGTAGCCTGGATGGTGCCGTGGAACTCAGCGCGCAGGTGGTGAACGCCGTGAAGTGCCTGTCCGTCGTGCTCAGGGCCGAAATGGCTTAAACCGGCAGGTGCAGTCGCGCCGCTGCATCTTCCGGCGTGCAGTGTGCCGGAATAATGCCGAGCAGCGGTGCGCTGATGTGCTCTTTCAGCGCCGCCAGATTTTCCTCGAAACAATTCATCTTGGCGTCGATGCGATTGGCGATCCAGCCCGCTAGGGTGAGGCCGCGCGCGGCGATGGCCTGCTGCGTGAGCAGGGCGTGGTTGATGCAGCCCAAGCGCATGCCAACGACAAGGATGACCGGCAGGCTGAGCTGTTTGGCGAGATCGGAGGTGTCGCAGTGCGCGCCGAGCGGGACGCAGAAGCCGCCGACGCCTTCGACCAGCACCGCGTCGGCCATTTCTTGTAAAGTTTCGAATGATCTGACGATGTGCGCGATATCGATTTCTCGCCCTTCGATCGCCGCGGCGATATGCGGTGCGATGGGCGGACGGAATAGATACGGATTGACGAGTTCGCGCGGCGCATTGACGCCGGAGGCGGCAATCAGCGCCTCGACATCGCCGTTCTGGCCATGGCTGTCTGTGCCAGCCGCCACTGGCTTCATGCCGAGCGCCTTGATGCCGTCGCTGTGCAGCCGGTGCAGTAATGCGCAAGTGGTAAAGGTCTTGCCAACTTCGGTGTCGGTGCCGGTGATGAACCAGGCGGGGCGGTTCTGCGTTTTCATTGGCTCACTTGTTGGCGTAAACAAAAATAACATCGTAGCTGGCCGGTAGGCCCGCGGGCTCACGGTATCGTTCGTAGGCGGTTTCGAGCTTCTTCCACGCATCACGTCCCATCATACCGTTGCGTCCACCTTCGCCGACGTTATGTGCGCCGATGGCTTTAACGGCACGCAGCAGCGTTCTCAGGTCGGGATAATGCACCGTGTGGTTTTCCTGGGTCAGGCTGATGTTGTGAAACTGGGCGTCGGCCAGCTGTTTGCTAATGCTTTCGGGACCGTCGAAACTCAGCGTATGGCGGTGTTGATCGACGCCCGCGAAGGCCTCGCGCAACTCATTGAAGGTGCCGGGTCCGAGCGTGCTGAGCGCCAGTTGCCCACTCGGTTTGAGGACGCGCGAGGCTTCGGCAAAGACCTTCGCCGGTTCGCACCACTGGATGCTCAGGCTGGACCACCACAGGCCGAAGGTTTCGGCGTCAAACGGCAGCGCCTCGATATCGGCGGTGAAACAGGCGTCAAGGTCGTGTCCGGCGAGTTTGAGCATCGACGGTGCGAAATCGACGCCGATAACCGACAGGTCTGGCCAGCGGGTGCGCAGCAGACGCGCACCGTAGCCGGTGCCGCAACCGGCATCGAGAACGTGGCTTGGCGTGCCGGGGAGGTCGAGTTGTTCGAGCAGGCGCTCGCAGACGTGGCGTTGCACCCGCGCCGCGCCATCGTAGGTGCCGGCCGCGCGGTCGAAGGATTCGCGAACGCGTTGTTTAAGGGTGGGCGGCAGCATGGCAGTCGGCGGCACAAAAATGGGCGATGCGCGCGGCAAAATCGTCCGGGTCGGTGAGGAATGCGGCATGCGCTGCGCCATTGATGACTTGCAGTTGTGCGTCCGGCAGTTTTTCCTGCAGCCACTGGCCCGCCGCCAGCGGCATCAAGGGGTCGTGCTCGCCGTGCAGCAATAGAGCGGGCAGGGCAACGGTTGCGATTTCGCCGCGCAGATCGACGTTGCGCAGCCAGTCAAGGCCGGTCATCAGCGTTGCCGTGTCGGGCAGATGGGTGGCTATCAACTGGTGGGTCAGCGAGCGTCCGAACAGACGCGCCTGCACGTCGCCTTGATTGAGCAGGACGATAAAGCGTTGCAGCGTGCCGGCCGGTGCTTTGGCAACGGCATTGGCGAAGCTGTCGAGCAGGGCTTTTGGCTTGGCGTGCGGCCAGTCGTCGCGCTGCGCAAAGCTGGGTGTGCCGCCGATCAGGACGAGTTTTTTGAAATGCTGCGGTAACAAGCTGGCCGCGCGCAGGGCGAGCATGCTGCCGAGCGACCAGCCGCAGACGATACAGCCTTCCGGCAAGATTTCGATAAGGGAATTGGCCGCTTCATCGAAGGTCGGTTCGCTGGAAGGCGCATGGATTGGCGTTCTACAGAGTGTATGCCGGAAGATCGCCTGTTTATCGGCGTTCTGGCGATCTCCATCCGAAGATGACCTATCCATGCGGGCTTCGGGCTGCTCATCCGCGAGGTCGTAGCCGGGGAGGTTGACCAGATGCAGGCGAAACACCTTGCTGAGAGAAGGTAGCAGCGTTTGCCAGACTGAGCTGCCCAAGCCCCAGCCGTGGATGAGCGCCAGATCGGGTTTGTTGCGAGTTTCGTTCATGCCAGATCCCGTAGCGCGTCGATCAGTTTTCCGACTTGTTCCGCACTGTGTGCCGCACTGAGCGAGACGCGCAGGCGAGCGCTGCCCTTTGGTACCGTTGGCGGGCGGATGGCCGGCACCCACAGGCCGCGTTCGACCAAGGCGTTGGCGACGCGCAGCGCTTCGTGGTTGTCGCCAATGATGACCGGCTGAATGGCCGTTGGCGACGGCAGTAATTGCCAGCGCGTTGCGGCCAGTCCATCGCGCAGTTGAGCGCGTAGTTGCGCCAGATGTGCGCGGCGGGCGTCGCCCTGTTCGATCAGATCAAGGCTGGCGGCCAGGGCGCAGGCTATGATCGGGCTCGATCCGGTGGTGAAGATATAGGTGCGGGCGCGTTGCAGCAGCCATTCGATCAGCGTTTGCGAGCCGGCGACAAAGGCGCCGGCGCCGCCTGCGGCCTTGCCTAGCGTGCCCATATAAATGATTCGCTCGGCGTGCGGGAGCTTGAAATGCGCCAGACTGCCCCGCCCTTGTGCGCCGAGCACGCCGAAACCGTGCGCGTCGTCGATCACCAACCAGGCGTCGAAACGTTCGGCCAGCTCGAGTAAGGCCGGCAAGGGCGCCAGATCGCCGTCCATGCTGAAAACCGCGTCGGTGAGGATGAGTTTGCGGCGCGCCGTGCTGGCGGCGAGCAGGCGCTCGAGTGCGGCCACGTCGCCGTGCGCATAGCGCTGGCTGTCGGCGCGCGCGAGTTGAACGGCGTCGATCAGCGAAGCGTGGTTGAGTTTGTCGGCGAATATCGCGTCGCCGCGACCGGCCAACGCCGGTACGATGCCCAGATTGGCCATGTAGCCGGTGGAGAAGAGCAGGGCGCGCGGAAAGCCGGTGAAGCGGGCGAGCTTTTCTTCAAGCGCACGATGCGGGCTTTGATGCCCGCTGACCAGATGCGAGGCGCCGCTGCCGACGCCCCAGGCCTTGGCGCCGGCGCAGGCGGCTTCGATCAGGGCCGGGTCATTGGCCAGCCCGAGATAGTCGTTGCTGCAAAAGCTGATCAGCGGCTGGCCGTCAACCACGGCGTGCGGGCCGCACGGCGCGCCCAGCGTGCGCTGGCGGCGCTTGAGACCGTCGCGCTCCAGTGCCGCCAGTTCCTTGTGTAACTCGTCCCAGATCATGGTTACAGCGCCGCATCCAGAGCGCCAGCAAGGGCGTTGCCAAGGTGGGCGATTTCGTCGTCGCTGACGATGTACGGCGGCATCACATAAACGGTCGTGCCGAGCGGGCGGATCAGGGCTTCGCGATCAAGCGCGGCGCGGTAAAAGCGGCGGGAAAATTTCGCATCGTCGGTAGCGACATCGAAGGCGAGAATCATCCCGCGCTGGCGCAGGTGGCGCACTTGCGGGTGTTTGGCGAGCGGGGCGACGGCGGTCGCCAGCCTTTCGGCGCGCTGCTTGTTTTGTTCGAGCACCTTGTCTGCGGCAAAGATGTCGAGCGTCGCCAATGCGGCGCGGCAGGCCAGCGCATTGCCGGTGTAGGAGTGCGAATGCAGAAATCCTTTTGCCGTGGCGTCGTCGTAGAACGTCTCGTAGATTGCGTCGCTGGTGAGGACGACGGAGAGCGGCAGGTAGCCGCCGGAAATGCCTTTCGACAGGCACAAAAAGTCGGGGCGGATGCCGGCTTGTTCGTGCGCGAAAAAAGTGCCGGTGCGGCCGCAGCCGACGGCGATTTCGTCGCAGATCAGGTGCACTTCGTAGCGGTCGCAAAGCGCGCGCGCCAGGCGCAGGTATTCCGGGTCGTACATGACCATGCCGCTGGCGCATTGGATGAGCGGTTCGACGATCAGCGCGGCAATGCTTTCGTGATGCGTTGCCAGATGCGCTTCCAGCGCCTCGGCGGCGCGGCGGGCAACGTCGATCGCCGTTTCGCCGTCCTTGGCCTGACGCGCGTCGGGTGTCGGCACGGTAGCGGCGGGGCGGACGAGCGGTGCGTAGGCGTCGCGGAATATCGCCACATCGGTAACCGCCAGCGCACCGACCGTTTCGCCGTGGTAGCTGCCGGCGAGGCAGAGGAAGTCCCGCTTCTTTTCGTAGCCGCGATTGCGCCAGCTGTGGAAGGATATCTTGAGTGCGATCTCGGTCGCCGAGGCGCCGTCGGAAGCGTAGAAGCAATGCCCGAGCGTGCCGCCGGTCAGGGCGGAAAGGCGCTCCGACAGTTCGACCACCGGCTGCTGCGTGAAACCGGCGAGCATGACGTGCTCGAGCGTGTCGAGCTGTTCGCGCAAGGCCGCGTTGATACGCGGGTTGCAGTGGCCGAAAAGATTGACCCACCACGAGCTGATGCCGTCCAGATAGCGCTTGCCGTCAAAGTCGTACAGCCAGGCCCCCTGGCCGCGCGCGATCGGGATCAGCGGCAAATCGCCTTGGTGCTGCTTCATCTGCGTGCACGGATGCCAAACGGCGGCGAGGCTGCGTTGCAGCAGGTCGGTGTTGCTCATGGCACGTTTAAATCAATGCAGGGTTTGTGACGGTGCGTTGCTTTGTTCCGGGAGTTCGGCGTGCACGGTGTCACCTTCAACATTCGGGTAGAGCGGTGCGCCGCAGTCGTCGCAGAATTCAAACGGAAATTGCTGGTCATGCGCGACGATTTCTTTGATGCCCGTTTCGCGTAGCAGTGTCTCGATATCACCGACTACATCGGTCGTTTCGTCCTCGGCGCCGAGTAGCGGCCAGATGACGCCATGGAAAATCGTGTCGCTGTCGCGCGGGCCAAAGCCGATTCGGTACTCTTCCAGCCGCTTGTCGTGGAATCCGCCGATCACCGCACGCAGTGATTCGGCGGGATTGCCCAACGTGGTTTGCAAAAAAGCGACCGAGGCGCGCACCGAGTAGGGGCGTGAGGCCATGTCGGAGGTGCGGCAACTGGCGTGGTAAGAGTCGGCGAGCAAGGTCTGGAAGGCACAGCCGGTGAGCAGGGGCTCGAGGCTGGGACCGCCCTGTTTGACCCATTCCTTGAGCGCTGATTCACGCGTGCAGCTGTCTGTTTCGTTCCAGCGGAACAGCGGCATGCCGCGTGGAACGGCAATGGCGCCGATCAGGTAGCGGGTATCTGAGAGAAACTGGTTGGTTTCCGGGAGCGTCGATATATCGAGCTTCAGCGTGCTGCCGCAGAGCGCCGCGCCGCCCAGGTCGCGCATCAGTTGCCAGGTATCGACGAAGCTGCGCGGCAATTGATCCGGGCTGTACAGGTAGTCGGCCAGCGCCAGTTGGGCGCTGGCGGAAAAAACATGCGCACCAAGCTGAACTTTCAGCGTTTGCAGCGTGCTCTTGGGGATCGTTCCTGCCGGGATCGAAAAACGTGACCAAGCCAGTAAGGGGACGTTAAACAGCATGATGTCGAAGTCTTGCCCCTGGTGTGACATAACGCAGGACTCTGCGCACGACTCGATGGTGTCGGCCAGGCTATCGTGGGCCAGCGCATGCGAATCGAACAGGCGATCAAGCGAGGCGTTAAGGTCGTCTTCAGCGCCGTCTTGTAGCAATTTATCGACGAGTTCCGTGACTTGTTTTTCCCAGAACGCGCGTTCCAGTTTGCCGCCGGACTCGGCCAGTCCGGTAGCCAGTCGGCCCAATTCAGTGGCGTCGGCCGAGATACGTTTGCGGGTGGAGATACGATTGCGTTTCATGGTAAGAGGCCTGCGCTAGAGATAATCCGCCATTGAATGATTCCGGCAACTGGAGGATTGGCTGAAACCCTGTTCAATGGATGGATTTCATGGGTTGTCTGGAAACTCGGTTCTCGATATCTGGTGTGATCAGGTGTCATCGCAAGTGCGCTGCAAACCGCGTTGAGCATACTGAATCAACGCGCTTGAGCAAGGTTCGGCAGTGTAACATTTAGACCGGTCGCTGTAATATGAATCAGACTAGCGAATCGGATCGAGTCGGGGCAACAGTTGACGGCTGTTTTTCAGGCGATGATACTTGACTCGGTCTTTGGAATACTCGTCTTCTCTATCTGTGCAGCGGAAGAGTTCCTGGGAAAACTCGAAACACGGGGCGAATTAGAAAGTCCAGTTATATTGAATAATGGCTATGTCCGATTTAGATACCGATTTTCCGGCAACGAAAACGACGGCTGATCTGTCTCAGGTGGTCATTTCGCACCGCGTGAAACCCGACAAGATTGCCGAGTTCATCGAATGGAGCGAGGGGATTGCCAAGGTCATGTCGCAGGCCGATGGCTTTTTGTCCTATCAGTCGCTCCCGCCTGTAGAAGGTCTTCAGGATGAGTGGATGATCATCTTCCAGTTCGGTACCCCTGAGCACCTCCGGATGTGGATCAACTCCAAAGCGCGCGCTGAGCTTGTGGAAAAATCCATGGATCTCGTGGAGCCCCAGTGGAAAACGGAAGTGAGCAGCAGTGCCCTTGAGCAACTGCTGGGTCTGCTTCCGGCGAATAAGGCAAAACCGCCGCCAATCTGGAAGCTGATGATCGTCACTTACTCAGGGCTCTTTCCCACGGTGACTTTCCTGACCTATGGCGTGTCCCGTATCTGGCAACATTGGCCGCTCATTGTGCAAATCATGGTTTCTACGGCTTGTAGCGTGATCCTCATGACGGGCGTGATAATGCCGACCATCTTCCGCTTGACGCACCGTTGGCTTCAGCCGGGAACCGATGCGCCGAAGTTTCATCGGTGAAACAGAAGAAACCGGGTTGCCACGGCGAGCACGGCGAAAAGCTTGAGTGTCAAGAATCTACGTGTAGCTACTTACGATGGGCGAACCAAAAATCGCACATAAGTCCTTGTTTTTTTCGTGCCGCAAGGGTGTTACTTTTGTGGCATGTTCGCCGTGCTTAAACTGAGGTTTTAAGGATTAATGGTGGCGACTGCCGCTGCGGTGCGCACCATCGCCTGGACGACCGCCCGGTGCTTTGGGCGAGTTTCCTCTTCCTGCACTGCCACCAGAACGGTTACCTTGCGAGCGCCCACCACCGCGCGTGCCTGCTGAGCGCATCTGGATGGGTTCAGCGCGAATGCTTGGATCAGGTTCGTAGCCGGGCATCGGTACTACCTCAATTTCCTTTTTGAGCAGCCGTTCGATATCGTGCAGCAGCTTGTTTTCATCGACGCAGACGAGCGAGACGGCTGAACCTTCTGTTCCGGCACGACCGGTACGACCGATGCGGTGTACGTAGTCTTCGGCGACGTTCGGTAGCTCGTAATTGACTACGTGCGGCAGTTCGGTGATGTCGATGCCGCGCGCCGCGATATCGGTGGCGACCAGTACATGCAGCTTGCCGCTTTTGAAGTTTGTCAAGGCGCGCGTGCGGGCATTTTGGCTCTTGTTGCCGTGAATCACGTCGGCTTCGATACCGGCCTTGAGCAGTTTTTCGGCCAGCCCGTTGGCACCCCATTTGGTGCGCGTAAATACCAGTACCTGATACCAGCCGTTATCGCGGATCAAGTCGATCAGCAGGTCGCGTTTGCGTTCACGATCGACTTTATAAACAAATTGTTTGACTAGCTCTGGCGCTGTGTTGCGGCGCTCGGATTCGACGTATTCCGGATTGATCAGGAATGTGTTGGCGAGCGTCTTGATTTCGTCCGAGAAGGTGGCCGAAAACAGGAGGTTCTGGCGCTGCTTCGGCAGCAGCTTGATGACCCGCTTGATATCGTGGATAAAGCCCATGTCGAGCATGCGGTCGGCTTCGTCGAGCACCAGGACTTCAACGGATGAGAGATCGACATTGCGCTGTTGTGCATGATCAAGCAGGCGTCCGGGTGTCGCGACGAGAATGTCGATGCCGCCTTTAAGTGCCGAAATTTGCGGATTCATGCTGACACCGCCGAACATGACCAGCGACTTCAAGGGCAGGTGCGCACCGTAGGTACGTACGCTGGTTTCAACCTGCGCCGCGAGTTCTCTTGTCGGCGTCAGAATCAAAACGCGGATTTTGCGCGGGCCCGCGATTTTTGTGGTGGCCAGTCGATTGAGGATGGGCAGGGTGAAGCCGGCGGTCTTGCCGGTTCCGGTTTGCGCGCAGGCCATCAGGTCACGACCGGAGAGGACGACAGGAATCGCCTGGGCCTGAATCGGGGTGGGGGTTTCGTAGCCGCGATCGGTGATCGAACGGAGGATCTCGGGTGCGAGACCCAGTTCAGTAAATTTCATGCAGGGAAGCTCCAGATGTTTGCCATGCGTGTGCGGAATTGCAAGCAATTGCCGCGAATGCACGAATCAGTCTGGGCAAACATACAGGGATATGTGAATCGGGTGAGGCGAGAATGCCTGACCCATCGGACGTGCGCTAAGACTGATGAATGGCGCAACGAGGAAACGGGATGATAGCACACCTCGGTTGATGCGTTGGTCATATTGCGGAAAGGACCGCTTCGGGGAGTGCGCTTTTCTTTGCACAAAAACAGTGTTTTGCGGTCCGCTGAATCAACCCCCGGAGGCTTTTCGGATCGCTTCACGGATCTTTGGTAGCGCGGCCTGAGCGGCTTTTTCGCCTTCCAGAATGGCATCGTGCCGTGCCTGAAAGTCGGTTGATGAGAGGTTTCCGACCTGCGGGCGGATAACCACGTCGGCCTCCTTGAGTTCATAGCGCGCCATGTTCTGGCCCATGATGGTGAAGGTTTGCAAGAGAATGTCCATGGTTCCCTTGACCGGTTGCTTGTTCGGAACCGCCGAAATATCAACTGCGATGACGATATCGGCGCCCATTTGGCGCGCGTAGCGTACCGGGACAAGATTCGCAAGGCCGCCGTCGACGTATTCGCGGCCGTTGATTTTGACCGGCTGGAAGACGCCGGGTACCGTTGCCGAAGCGCGTACCGCCATGCCGGTGTTGCCATTGCGGAAAAGGATCCCATCGCCGCTGTTAAGATCAGTGGCAACCGCTGCAAACGGCTTTTTCAGAGCTTCGATCGGGCGGTTGGCTACGGCGTCGTTAACGAACTTTTGCAGCCCTTCGCCTTTGAGAACCCCACGATCTGGAACCGACCAATCGCTGAATTTTGTTTCGTCAAGTTTGTGTGCCAGTTTTTGCAGTTCGAAACCATTGTTTCCCGCAGCATAAAGTGCACCAACGACAGCGCCCGCGCTGGTGCCAATGATGACGTCGGGTGTAATGCCTTGCGCTTCCAATACCTTGATTACGCCGATGTGCGCGAAACCACGCGCGGCGCCACCACCGAGGGCAATGCCGATCTTGACCGGCTTGGCAGCGGCTTGTTTTGTCGTGCTTGGCGCAGTTGCCTGTGTGGATGTAATGGATGATATCGTCGCGCACCCTGCCAGCAACAAAGCAGTCAGGGTGGCGATCAGGGAGGGTAAATGCTGGAAGGGCATGATGGTCTCGAAGAAAAGAGCCAGGATTGTAGCGTGGCCGAGAGCCTTGGTTTGTGACGCTTTGTTCAGATCGGTTGTTGCCAAAGCCAGGGCAGGGCGCCCAGAGAGATAAAAAACACGAGCAGGTGGAAGACCGCCCACCATAGGTAACGACGGGCCAATTTGTTTGGGTCGATGTTGGAAAGTAGGTAAAGTTGCTCGTTTTGCGGGCAGCGTAAGGTGTGTACTTCAGCTTCGTTGCGAGCTTCACGATGCTGCTTTTCAATCTCGCGACGGGCTGCCTGGCGAGCGAGCATCCATTCCTGCATATCGATGCTGCCGTCAGCGTTCAAATCGAAGCGCTTAAGCAGTCCGGCTTGATCTTTCTTCCATTCGGCAAGCAGGGCGTTGATGTCGGCTTTGGCGTCGAGTTCAAGGGAGCCTCCACTCAGGGTTCGGAAATCGCCCAGCGCGTAAACGCGGTCGTTGAGCAGGAGCTTCCATTCTGTATAACGAAATCGGCCTTTTGACCATGTTTCTTTGTGACGGGTGAGGATCTCTGCGTTTTCAACATCGACTACGCACTGGCCACTGTCATCTTCAAGGATGAACGAGATGTTGCTTTCGCCGCTACCGGTGATATGCCATTTGTCGTTGCTGGTTTTTTCTTCGACCTTATAGCGATACCAAAGACATGGCAGTGAGGTTAGATGCGAGAGTAGTGGCGGGTAATCAAGCGCTTTGCCGGTGCCGTGGAGTTCGACGTAGCCTTGCGCTGCTGAGGCAATGCGCGACGTGGGGGTGTCCGTAATGGACCGGCGGCGGCGTAAGCTGGATACCCAAGCAATCAGGCTGATGACCGCCATCAAAGCGATACAAACTATCCAGCCGACGCGTGATTCCGTTTCGGCGCCGATGATGAGCAGCAGAAGCTGCCCTCCCGATGTGATGAACTGCCCATAATCACGCCGGAGATTGACGATCATCGTGTTTATATTACCTTGCTGTTCTTTGGATAATGCGCTTTGTTGCCTAGCTGAACAGTTGCTTCATATCGATATCCGCTTTTTCGCTTGCAGAAAATTCGAGCAGGGGCTTTGATCCAAACCTGAACAGGCCAGCAATCAAGGAGTCTGGGAATTGTTCGACACGGACGTTGTTGATGTTGACTGCATCGTTGTATAGCTCGCGCCGGTCGGCAATACCGTTTTCCAGGCTGGTGATGCGTTGCTGCAGCTGCATGAAGTTTTCGTTGGCTTTCAGCTCCGGGTAGGCTTCGGCCACTGCAAAAATCTGCCCAAGACCTTGGCGCAGGATGCCTTCCGCCGCTCCCAAATCACCGATGTTCTGGGTTTCACGCGCGCTTTGCACGCGTGAACGGGCTTCGATGACACGTTGCAGTGTATCTTGCTCGAATTGCTTGTATTGCTTGCAGACCTCGACCAGTTTGGGCAACTCGTCATGGCGCTGCTTGAGCAGCACATCGATGTTGGCCCAGGCTTTGGCAACGCCGTGTTTGAGTGCAACCAGGCCGTTGTAGAGTAAGACGCCGTAGAGCAAGGCAGCGGCGACTGCGCCGAGGACAAGGATGCTGGTGATACTCATAGGTGTTTCCTTTTTTGGTGGCAGGGGCTGTTAAGTGCTTTATTGCGGTTCTTGTGCAGGTTTGATCTGAAAGCCTTGAGCGATTTCATCAGGAATGTCGAGGCGTGAGAGCAGAGAATCACGGCTGATGTGAAGCAATTTTTCGATGGCGCTCAGGTCATAGGGCAGTGCTGCATCATTCCAATCATTTGCAGTGTGGCGGGCGAGGTTGACCGCCAAGATGACATTTTGCACCCGTGGCAATTCCGCGTTGGCGTCGTCCATTAAAGTGCTGAGCAGTTCGGGGAGGCCCCAGGCATGACAAAGTGCTTGCTGAAGGTCGAAAAGACGGATGCCAAGAACCTGTTCTTGTACGGCTACGCTACGCTGGGTCTTGTCGGCTTGCTGGCGGTTGCGAATCTCGATGGCCAACTTGGGGGCGAAGCACCACAGTAAAATTTCCGCCAGATCGTGCAGCAGAGCGGCCAGGGCAACTTCTTCGATGTTCATGTCATGGCGTTCAAAGGCCCAGCTGTGGGCATAATGCGACGCTCTCTGGACGCGGCGAATGACTTGAAGCAAGCCGAGAAGCGCTTGTGGCTCGCTTTTAAGCGTCGCTTCCAGGGTTTTTGGTGCTTCGAATTTTTTGAAAAACGGTTCGATGCCGAGCATCATGACCGCATTGGCGATCGTCGTGATGTCGGAGCGTAAGCGGTTGCCGCTAAAGGACTGGATGTAAGCCAGAACCCGAACGGCCATCAAAGGGTCCTGTAGCACAATGGCAGCGATATCGCGACCGCTGATTTTGTCGATGTTCTGGCGCGCTTCCTCGAGCCGCCGGGCGGTTTGGCGCAGAACGGGCATTTCCTCCGAGTTGAAAAAATCAACCCATGCGTCAAGGTCCGGTAGTGGTTCGGTTAGCATAAGCACAAACCTCAAAAAACACTTGAAAACAACACGCTAATCGCTTGATTCTATGTGAGCGCGCCATGTACTCGACTCATGTTACTCGCTGCTTTGGTGGTCTGCAAGTGTTGCAAATAGTGTGTAAATGGCGAATTTTGAGCATGCTTTTCTGGCGACTGCTCTTCGGAGCGATGTTCGTTCGAGAAGCACCAGTTGGACGCACGTTTGTCTACTGACTTTGTCAAGGCTCTGCTTGATCGATTTCTAAAGCGCACCTGATGGGTAAGGTCGCTACGGATTCGAATTTGGCTCTGGAGGAGTGTCTGGTGTTTTTGCTCCGTGTTGCGGGGGGCGATCATGCAGCCTTAGTCACCCATACCGTCACAGTAGCCTTCGGATTTTTTTAGCTCTATGCACACCCTGGTAAATTGGCGGAAGCTAGGATGGTTCAGATCGCAAAGTCCAACCTTCGTGCGTGCAAAAGTCGCGAATTGTCTGGCACCCTTCGCCGTAATGCAGATTTCCCCCGCCCCAACCGCTATCCGTTCTGTCTTCCCGATAGTCGAGATTCTTTTGCTGCCACTGGCTTGCAATGAAGGACGGTGGCGGAATTCCTATAGAAATCTCGGCTGCCGTTTCATTGAGCACCAGTTCTTGTTTGTCGGGATTAAACTTGATGACCATGCGGTGCAGAATTTTTCTGCTACCCAAAAGCCATTTGGAAAGAACAGCCGTTTTCTTGGCTATAAGCCCATCGTTTTTGTGTTGAACGCTCCAATCCGACGATTCGAGCGTTTGGGCAAGTCGGTTAAGGAAATCGGTCATCGGCAACCTCCGCTTTCCCCGGCTACCCTAGCCGACAAGCACCGGTTTGATATGCCATATTTTCTCCGCATATTGCGCGATGGTGCGATCACTGGAAAACTTACCCATGCCGGCGACGTTGAGAATTGCTTTCCTGGCCCATTCGTCGGGTTTGTTGTAGAGATTGCTTACGCGATCCTGGCACGCTATGTACGAGGCGTAGTCTGCCAGCAGCAGGTAATGATCGCCATAGCGCAGCAGCGCATCGACGATCGGTTGGAAGCGCTGTGGCTCATCCGGCGAGAAGAAACCGGAGCCGATCATATCCAGCACCTGCTTGAGTTCAGGATTACTGTTGTAATACTCCCACGGGTTGTAGCCCTTGCTGCGCAGGTCTTTCACTTCTTCTGTCGTCATGCCGAAAATGAAGAAGTTTTCCTCGCCGACTTCTTCCATGATCTCGATGTTGGCACCATCAAGCGTGCCGATGGTTAGCGCGCCGTTGAGCGATAGTTTCATGTTGCCGGTCCCCGAAGCCTCGGTTCCGGCCGTTGAAATCTGCTCGGAAAGATCGGCCGCCGGAACGATGCGTTCGGCGTTGGAAACATTGTAGTTTGGGATAAACGCGACTTTCAGGCGCCCCTCCATCTGCGGGTCGTGATTGACGATCTCGGCCACATTATTGATCAGACGAATGATACGTTTGGCCATCTCATAGCCGGGCGCTGATTTGCCGCCAAAGATGACCGTGCGCGGCACGATGTCGGTATGCGTTCCACTGCGTATGCGGTTGTACAGCGTGATCACATGCAGCACGTTGAGCAGTTGGCGCTTGTATTCGTGGATGCGCTTGATCTGGATATCAAACAGCGAATCCGGGTCGATCGAGATATAAAGTCGCTCCTGAATGATTTTCGCGAGCTGTACCTTGTTGACGCGTTTGACCGCACTGAACGCGTTGCGGAACTCGGCATCGTTGGCCAATTTGCGCAGCTTGGCCAACTGACTCAGGTCGCTTATCCAGCCTTTGCCGATACGCGAAGTAATCAGAGCGGATAGTGCAGGATTCGCTTGATTCAGCCAGCGTCGCGGCGTTACGCCGTTGGTCATGTTGATGATTTTGCCTGGTGATAAGCGGTCAAAGTCGGAAAAAATGGTGCTCTTCATCAAATCTGTATGCAATTGCGCAACGCCATTGACCGTATGACTTCCGACAATGGCCAGGTGGGCCATGCGCACGCGACGCTCGCCATCTTCGCTGATGATCGACATGCGCCGCAGCAAATCGTTGTCGCCGGGGAAGTTATGCATTACCTTGCGCAAAAAACGATGATTGATCTCGTAAATGATCTCCAGGTGCCGGGGCAGGATGCTTTCGTACAGCGAGACCTTCCAGGTTTCCAGCGCTTCAGGCATTAAAGTATGGTTGGTGTAAGAGAAGGTGCGCGAGGTTAAGTCCCAGGCGTGATCCCAGGCTAAGTCCTGGATATCTACGAGGATGCGCATCATTTCAGCAATGCCGATCGCCGGATGGGTGTCATTGAGCTGAATCGCAACCTTGTTCGGCAGCTCATCCCAGGTGGCATGATGTTTTTTGTAGCGATACAGGATGTCTTGCAAGGAGGCGCTGACGAAGAAGTACTGCTGCTTCAGGCGCAGTTCTTTCCCCATGTCGGTGGAATCGTCGGGATAGAGCACCTTGGAAAGATTTTCCGACTCGTTCTTGTCGGCCACAGCTTGAATATAGTCGCCCTGATTGAAATAGCGCAGATCAAAATCGCGGGAGGATTTGGCTGTCCATAAGCGCATGTTGTTGACCGTTTGTCCGCCATAGCCTGGTACCGGCGTGTCGTAGGCCATGGCCATGATGTCTTCGGTATCCACCCAGTGATGGCGCATGCTGCCGTCTTCGTGCTTGAATTCGACGATCTTTCCGTAGAACTTGACCGGGTATAGCACCTCCGGTCGTGCAAACTCCCAGGGGTTGCCATAGCGCAACCAGTTGTCTGGATGCTCAATCTGTATGCCGTTCTCGATCTTCTGGTGGAACATGCCGTATTCGTAGCGGATGCCATAGCCATAGCATGGCAGCCCCAAAGTCGCCATGGAATCGAGAAAACAAGCCGCGAGGCGACCTAATCCACCATTGCCGAGTGCCGCGTCAAATTCTATTTCGCTGACCTCTTCGATGTCCTGCCCCAATTCATACAGCGCCTTCTTGAACTCGTCATGGAGCCCGAGATTTAGCGCAGCATTGCTGAAAGTTCGCCCGACCAGAAATTCCAGCGAGAGGTAATAAACCCGTTTCGGATCCTCGTTGTAATAGCTCTGCATGGTTTCCATCCAGCGTTCGACCATGCGGTCACGCGCTGTCATGGCTGCAATCTCGAACCAGTCCCGCGTCGTGGCTAGGGCGGAGTATTTGCTGATCGAATAGGTCAAATGATCAGTCAAAGCCGCGCGGATAGCGTCCTTGTCCATGGGGTCTTTATTTTTGGCATCACGGGCGGCTGGCGGCTTGCTTTTCATTGTCCTCTCCTGATCGTGTTTTCGTCTGGAAGTCGATAAGGCCAAATTCGGGATGTTTTGCTATCGGTGCATGTTTCGAGTTTTTATCTGACTATTTAGCCAAATGGCGTTTGTTGAAGAATACTACCGAACAGGTATTCAGTTGCAGAAGTTTAGGGCGCCTTTTTTTCCTTCTATCCCTATGAATTGCAGAACGTATTTTTTGGCAGCTGGTCAGTAAGCTGTCTTCAAGCCCCCCCTTGTTGGGTGGCCGGAATGCAGAGGGCAAGGGGTTTTCGCGTTTGACGCTTCTCCAGAATTCTCTGATTTACAGTCCGACGGTCGATCCGTATGATTCCCTCAAGATAAACAGGAATTGGGTGGTCACATGAATCTCGAAAAAGTCATCTTTGGATTTTTTGTCATCCTGGCATGCACGCTCAACTTCGGGTTTTTTATTGGCGACATCAGTACTGCTGAGTTGCATCATCCAGCTCACCTTTTTGCTGCAGTGGTCATTAATTTGATTGCGTTGGTTATGAAGTTTGGTGATCGAACCCATATTGGCGCTACCCATCTGGCGACCAGCCTGGTGGCGACGCTGCAGTTGCTGTCGGCGGCGTTCGTCTGGATGTGGCAGCTCAATATCAACCATTTGCCGATGAACATCGAAACCATGTCAACGATCGTTTCTTTGAGCGCTGGCGCTTTGGTCGCCAATCTGATTTCAGTGGTTTTGCTGGTCAGCGAGACCTTGCGCCAGACGCGCTGATTCGGCTTTGCGCGCGTGAACGACATTCTTTTTGTCATTCTGCGGCGGCTGCGCCGGCCGCTGATCGTGCTCATCATTGCCTATGCCGTTTCGGTGTGGGGGTTGGTGTTGATTCCGGGGGTGGATAGAGAGGGAAACGTCGTTCATCTGGGTTTTTTTCACGCCTTTTATTTCATCAGCTACACGGCAACGACCATCGGCTTCGGTGAGTTGCCTTTCGAATTCACCGATGCCCAGCGTGCATGGACCATTTTTTGTATCTATTTCTGCGTGGTGTCCTGGGCTTATGCGCTCGGCAGCATCTTCCACTTGTCGCAGGATCAAACGTTTCGTGATGCGATCATGCGCCGTCGGTTTGCCTTGCGCGTAGCCGCCCAGCAAGAGCCGTTCATCCTCATCGCCGGCTATGGGCAAAGCGGCATCATGCTGGCCCGAATGCTTGATCGGATGGGATGGCGTTTGGTTATTGTCGAGATGCGCAAGGATCGCGCGGCCAGTATCGAAATCACTGAATTCGAACGTACTCCTGATTTTCTCGCGGCCGATGGGCGTCTGCCAGATGTTCTGGTTGATGCCGGAGTTACGCACCGAAAGTGTGTGGCGATGGTGGTGCTGGTGGGCAACGATGAAAACAACCAGTCGGTGGCGATTTGCGGGACCGTCCTTAATCCTTCTTTACGGATCATCGCGCGGGGGCATACGCCTATCGCCAAGGGTAATCTGGATTCTTTCAAAAACATTGAGTTGATCAATCCGTATGAACTGATCGCCCGGGACATCGGGCTTGATCTTTGCAATCCCGGGAAACAGCATGTGATTTGGTGGTTGTCCGGTTTGCCTGGTGGACAACGCCCGGAACCGTTGAATTTGCCCAGAGGTCATTGGGTGGTGTGCGGCAAGGGAAGTTTCGGGCGTTATATTGCGGCCGCGCTGGAAACTGCCGGCGTGACCTGGTCTTTTGCCGATTTCGATTTTGGAGGAGGTGATGGAGGCGCAGAAAGAGACCATCATGAAAGTGCGCTCGAAGTGTTAATGGCCGCTGGGCTTGAGCATGCTGTCGGTTTGGTGGCCGGGACGGAAAACGACGCGCTCAACCTGGCGACTGTCACCCGCGCGCGTTCGGTTAATCCCGGAATCTATGTGGTGATCCGTCAGGTGAACGCGGCCAACGCCAGTTTGGTTGAAGCCGCCATGTCGCCGCTGCGCTTCATCCGGGCAGAAGTGGTTTCGCACAAGGCCCGGGAACTTCTAACCTCGCCGCTGTTGATCCGATTTTTTCGCCATGTGGCTGAAGACAATGCGTTGGCAGAGAAAACGACCAAGTTGCTTGTGCAGTTTGTCGGCAATAATGTGCCGTTTATGTGGGTTTTCGATTGCTACACGGTTTATCCCGGGTTGAAGCAGGTCCTCGGTCCGGATACGGCCCCACCGTTATCAATTGGTGATTTGCTCATCAGCCCGGAGAATAACGCTGAGCATCTGAATGCCATTCCTTTGCTGTTGTTGCGCAAGAAGCAGGAATTTCCGTGTCCGGACGAAAATACGCGCTTGTTGCCAGGCGACCGGATCTTGTTTGCCGGTCGGCGAAATGTTGAAGCGGTGCAGAAACGCTTCTATCTTGAACCGAGCCCGCTGGCTTATGTTAGAACCGGCGTGGAGCCGCCACGCAGCTGGCTGTTCAAGGAACTGGGGCGGATTCGCAAGCGGCGTGAGCATGACCTGCGTATAGAGGAGTATGCCAAGCATTCGAAGCGCTCTCGTTGATGTGATCGCTCTGGGGGGGGCTTGTCCGATTTTGTTGTCCGGTACCAAATTGACCAGGATTTTTATCCGTTATCCAGTTGCAACGTCGGGCTTGTTTTAGCGCTTGATTCCGATTGCCTTTATAATGGTGCCTGACTTTTCGGTGGGATGGTTTTCAGGGCGTCAGCGTAAAGAGGGGTCCAATCGAACCGCTGTTTTGACCTCCCAATCCAGTGGCCGGCAACTAGCCGGTTTTTTGTTTTTCCTTTCCCGTTTAGTGGGTTGATATGCGAATTTTACTCAGCAATGATGATGGTTATTTTGCGCCGGGGATCGAGTGCCTGGCGCGTGTGCTTGCTGAGGTGGCAGAAATTACTGTGGTAGCGCCGGAGCGTGATCGTAGCGGCGCCAGTAATTCCCTGACGCTGGATCGTCCGCTTTCCTTGCGGCGTTCGTCGGTTAATGGCTTTTATCATGTCAATGGAACGCCGACCGATTGCGTGCATCTAGCGGTTACCGGCATGCTTGACGAATTGCCTGATATGGTCGTTTCCGGCATCAATAGCGGCGCCAACATGGGCGACGACACGATTTATTCCGGTACCGTTGCTGCTGCAACCGAAGGTTTTTTGCTCGGTGTTCCGTCGCTGGCCATTTCGCTCTGCAGCAAGACTTGTGTTAACTATGAGACGGCTGCACGCGTTGCGCTGGAAGTGGTGCAAATGATTCAGCGTCAAAAGGTACGTGAGCCGCTTTTGCTTAACGTCAATGTGCCGGATGTGCCGTACGATGAACTGTGCGGCATGGAGGTGACCCGATTGGGTAAGCGTCACAGGGCCGAGCCGGTGGTGCCAACGGTAACGCCACGCAATGAGACGGTTTATTGGGTGGGGGCGGCCGGTTCGGCGCAGGATGCTGGAGAAGGCACCGACTTTTGCGCCGTCAGCCGAAATAAGGTTTCGATCACGCCGCTGCAGATCGACCTTACCCACAACGCGCAGCTCCCTGTGATTCGTAACTGGCTGGCACAATGAACAGACACGTTGCCGGGATTGGCATGACCTCGCAACGTACGCGTACGCGCATGATTGACCGTCTGCGCGAGCAGGGTATCCGTGACGAGCATGTGCTGGCGGCCATTGCTGCCGTGCCGCGTCATGTCTTTGTGGAGGAAGCGCTGGCATCGCGTGCCTACGAGGACACGGCCTTGCCGCTCGGTTTTTCTCAAACGATTTCCCAGCCGTATATCGTGGCGCGAATGATCGAGGTCTTGCGCGCCGGGCGGGAATTGGGCAAAACCTTGGAGATTGGTGCAGGCTGCGGCTATCAGGCTGCCGTTCTGGCGCAGTTGACCGACGAGGTTTATGCCGTTGAACGAATCGAGCCGTTGCTGGCCAAGGCCAAGCTGAATATGCGCGCCATCCAGCAATTCAAGGTGCGCTTGAAACACGCAGACGGGAACCTTGGCCTGCCGGAAGCAGCTCCTTTTGATACGATCATTGTTGCCGCAGCGGCTTTGCGCGTGCCGAATGCGCTTTTGCAGCAACTTGCACTTGGTGGCAGAATGCTGTTGCCATTGGGGGCGGGAGATCAATACCTTCTTCTGGTGGAACGTCGAGCCGAAGGCTATGTCGAAACCCGTTTGGATAGTGTTCGTTTTGTTCCCTTACTTTCAGGGCTTGAATGAAGAATAATCGTACTTATACCAAGTGGCCGCGGCTTCTTGTCCTTGCCGTTGTGCTTGTCCTGGCTGGCTGTACCAGCAAGTCACCGGCGCCTGTTTCCGATCGTGGTGGTCAGTATTCGGCAACGAAAGGGACCTATGTCGTCAAGGCTGGCGATACGGTGCGCAGTATCGCGCGTGAATTCGGCATGGATTACCGTGAGCTGATCGCGATCAACAACATTGAAAGCCCGGATCGTATTGCTCCGGGCAGGGTGCTCAAGGTTAAGCCTCCAGTCTCTGTGGTTGCTGCGGGCTCATCGTCGGCGGTTGCCGAACCGATTGCTTCGGACTTGGTGGTGGCCAAACCATTGGGCAATGAGTCGTTGGTCGAAAAACGTCCGCTTATCGGTAGTTCCGGAACGCTTAAGCGGGAGCCAAAGGCCGGCAAAGAACCCTACTCGGATCAGGCTTTGGCGCAAGCGCAGAGTCAGCCGAAAACGGGTGAGTCTGCTCCGGTTCTTGCAACAACTGAAGCCAAGTCCGAAGTCAAGAACGATGAAAAGCCCGTTGAGCCCGTGGTCGGTGCTGACGAGGTTAATTGGGTTTGGCCTGCCGGTGGAAAAACCATCGTGCGGTTTGGCGAAAGCGGTAGCAAAGGCGTGGATATTGCCGGCAAAGCGGGTGACCCGATCATCGCCTCGGCTGGCGGAAATGTTTCGTATTGCGGAGAAGGTTTGCGCGGCTACGGCAAGCTGGTGATTATCAAGCACAATGCGACTTATCTCTCCGCCTATGCACATAATCAGACTATTTTGGTAAAGGAAGGACAATCGGTGAGCAAGGGGCAGAAAATTGCCGAAATGGGGAGTAGTGGCACGGATAAGGTGAAGTTGCATTTCGAAGTCCGGCGGAATGGCAAGCCGGTTGACCCGCTTAAATATCTGCCGCAGCGCTAATCATGTCTGGAGCGAAAGATTCTGACGAGAGCGGTTTTGATGACGAAGAAATTTCGGAAGACGTGCTGTCCGAAGAGAGCTTCCTGACCGATCCAGAAGAAGAAGTCGCTGCGACAACCCCCGAAGTTGAATTACTCAACGATGTTACCCAGCATTATTTAAACGAGATAGGCGCCAAGCCGCTATTTACGCCTGAAGAAGAGTATGGCTGGGCATGTCGAGCCCAAGCCGGCGAATTCGCTGCGCGGCAAAAGATGATTGAGCACAATTTGCGTTTGGTGGTAAATATCGCCAAGCACTACCTCAATCGCGGCATTCCTTTGCTTGATCTGGTTGAAGAGGGAAACCTCGGCCTTATTCACGCGATTGAGAAATTCGATCCGGGGCGCGGCTTTCGCTTCTCAACGTATGCGACATGGTGGATACGGCAAAGCATTGAGCGAGCGATCATGAATCAGTCGCGCACCATTCGTTTGCCGGTTCATGTGGTCAAAGAAATCAATCAGATCCTGCGCGCTTTTCGGCATCTCGAATTCGCCAATGGTCGCGAGACTCATCTTGAGCAAATTGCGCATCTGATTGACCGTCCTGTTGAAGACGTTCGCCGTACTCTGGCGCTCAATGAGCATATTTGCTCGCTTGATGCACCGCTGGAAGTCGACCCCAGTCATTCGGTCGCTGATGCCATCGCGGACGACAATGCGATTGATCCTGAGAGCCTGTTGCAATCGAATGAGGTGGGCGCCTTGGTCAAGCACTGGGTCGAGCAACTGCCGGATAAGCAGCGACGGGTGCTTGAGCGTCGTTATGGTTTGGGCGGTTGTGAGATCAGCACGCTTGAAGAGGTGGCCGAAGACCTTGAGCTGACTCGGGAGCGCGTGCGCCAGATCCAGATCGAAGCGCTCGACCAGTTGCGCCGTGCCATCAAACGTGGCGGTGTGACGCGCGATAACCTGATTTGAAATACCGCCCGCTGTGATGCGGGTGATCACCCGTTGTCGGGAATGACTTGAAGGATTTTTTCATGAGCAACAAAGTAGCCATATTCGATTCGTCATTGCGTGACGGTGCACAAGCCGAGGGGATTTCCTTTTCCGTCGAGGACAAGCTGAAAATTCTCGAGCTTCTTGACGATCATGGCGTGGATTACATCGAAGCGGGCAATCCCGGTTCGAACCCGAAAGATCTCGAGTTTTTTGCCCGGGCGAAGACGGTTGCCTTGAAGCACGCCAAGCTGGCAGCGTTTGGCAGCACCCGTCGCCGCGATATTTCGGCCGAGCAGGATAGCAATGTCCAGTCCCTGTTGCTGGCGGATACGCCGGTGATCGTTATTTTTGGCAAGAGCTGGGATTTTCACGTCACTGACATTATCCGTACCAGCCTCGAAGAGAATTTGAACATGATTCGCGAGACCCTGGCTTTCTTCAAGGCCAAGGGTAAGGAAGTAGTGTACGACGCCGAACACTTTTTTGACGGTTACAAAAACAACCCGGACTACGCAATCAAGACCTTGCAGGCGGCCGTGGCGGGCGGCGCCGACGTGCTGGTGCTGTGCGATACCAATGGCGGGACCTTCCCCTCCGAAATCTCGACTATTGTCGAGAAGCTCTCGGGGCTGTTTACTGTTTCACTCGGCATTCATGCGCATAATGATTGCGGCATGGCGGTGGCCAATAGCGTGGCAGCGGTCGAGAACGGCGCACGACACGTTCAGGGAACCTACATCGGTTTCGGCGAGCGCTGCGGCAACGCCAATTTGTCGACCATCATTGCCAACCTTGGCGTAAAACGCGGCTTTGCCTGTTTGCCGGATGATCAGTATCGCCATATTGGCCGCGTGGCGCGGCATATGGCGGCTATTTCCAACGTTGCGCTGGATGAGCGGGCGCCGTTTATTGGCAACTGCGCGTTTGCCCATAAAGGGGGTATGCACATCGATGGCGTGGCTAAAGCCTCGCATTCGTTCGAGCACATCAATCCGGAACTGGTCGGTGGGCAACGTCGCTTTTTGATGAGCGAAGTTTCCGGGCGGCGCATGATTCTTGACAAGATTTGGGAAGTCGATGCCAGCATCACCAAGGATGACGCAGTGACCGACAGCATTGTCAAGCGTTTGAAAGAGCTGGAGCACGAGGGATATCAATTTGAGGGTGCGGAAAGCACGTTTGAACTCGTTATCCGCAAGCAGCTCGGAAAGTACCGGCCGTTTTTCGAGCTTGAGCACTTTAAGATTATTGGCGAACAGCCAACCAACGGCGAATACGGCTCTTCGGCGATCATCAAGGTCAAGGTGGACGGTCATTCCGAGATCACAGCCGCTGAGGGCGATGGCCCGGTTCATGCGCTCGACAGCGCCTTGCGCAAGGCGCTGGACCGCTTTTATCCCGCACTTTCCAATGTACATCTGACCGACTATAAGGTTCGCGTCATTAACGGACGCGAAGCCACAGCGGCGAAAGTCCGCGTTCTTTTGCAATCTACCGACGGCGATTCCGTGTGGACGACCGTGGGCGTGTCCACCGACATCATCGAAGCGAGCTGGATTGCCCTGGTCGATTCGATCGAATACAAGTTATTGAAGCTGGAAGAGGCCAAGCTTCTCGCCTGAGCCTGAACGCGCATCGATAGGCGATCCTGGCTTGGGTTGCCCTGATAGCCTTATGAATAGGGGCTCGCGCGGCGCTCATGTTGAAGATGGCCGTGCTTAGTGGCTTACGGGCGGCCTAGTCCAGCAATTACAAATTTTTAGCCTTTGGAAACGAAATGAAATCTCTAAGAGAACTTTACCGAATCGGCCTTGGCCCTTCGAGTAGCCATACCATGGGGCCGCGTTTTGCCGCGCAGGCGTTTAGAGCATCATTGCCTGCTGCTGTTGCGCGGATTCGCGTAAATCTATACGGTAGCCTGGCCGCTACGGGTAGCGGTCACTTGACCGATGTGGCCGTCAGCGAGCCGTTTTCGCCGCTGCCGGTGGAAATCGTCTGGCTCCCCGAAAGCTTGCTGCCGTTGCATACCAACGGAATGCAATTCGAGGCGCTGGATGAGGCGGGACATGTGGTAGCTTCGCGCATTGCCTATTCCGTTGGCGGCGGGGCATTGCTCGGAGAGGGCGGCGAACCGGATGGCGGCGAAATCATTTATCCTTTTTCCAGCATGCAGGAAATCCTTGCGCAGACCGAGCGTGAGGGTTCGCTGATTTCCGAGCTGGTGGGACAGTACGAAGGCGAGGACTTCTGGGATTATCTCGATGGCGTTTGGAAGTCTATGAAGCGCGCAATCGAGCGGGGACTGAACGCCGAAGGAAAACTTCCAGGCGCGCTTCACGTGCAGCGCAAAGCCTCCGACTTCCATGCTCGTGCGCAAAACATGGCTGGCTACTTCGGTCAGACGGCCCAGTTGTTTGCCTATGCGCTGGCGGTGTCAGAAGAAAATGCCGCCGGAGGCGAGATCGTCACAGCGCCGACTTGTGGCTCCTGTGGCGTGCTGCCCGCCGTGCTTTATTTTCTGCAGAAACAGCGCAATCTGTCGGACGACAAGATCGTACGTGCGTTGGCCACTGCCGGCATGATCGGTAATTTGGTCAAACGTAATGCTTCCATTTCCGGCGCCGAAGTTGGTTGCCAGGGCGAAGTCGGCACGGCATGCGCCATGGCCGCTGCGGCTGCGGCCAAGTTACTGGGCGCTTCCGGGCGACAGATCGAATATGCGGCGGAAATGGGGCTGGAGCACCACCTTGGCCTTACCTGCGATCCGATCGGCGGTTACGTGCAGATTCCCTGCATTGAACGCAACGCCATTGCTGCGATACGCGCCGTCGATTGCGCGGCTTATGCCATGCTTTCCGATGGTCAGCACATCGTTTCTTTCGATGAAGTCGTGCGTACCATGTGGGAAACCGGCTGCGACATGAAATCGACCTATCGGGAAACGGCCAAAGGCGGTCTCGCCAAAATCCACTTGCTGCGCATGAGAGGCGCGATGAGCTTCCCGGGAATGGGGAGCTGAGGGGGTACAAAAAATTCAGCTAATCATGGTGAGCGCAACGTAAACAATTGCTTGCGTTGTGTTCGTGGTGATGCGATTAATTGGGGCATTAAAAACTCGGTTAGTTTCATTCCGATGTTGGAAGCCGACCCCCAAACACATCTCAGAGACGCGCTGACCTTTGCATGGTATGGTTGGAAAGCGAAATGCCAACGGCAGAAAGGCGCTTGTAAGAGACGTTCGGTTTTAGGCGGTCACTGACTCGTCCCGGCCTATTGTGTTGAAAAACTCAGTTTTTATTTCGGCGGATTGAAGCTGGTCGAAATGTCAGGGAGTTGTGAGTCGAGTTCAAGAAGTCAGATTGAAGCTTGTCTTCTCCTGAACGGCCCTCAGGCAGGCATTCCGCGGATTTCTTCTGCTTTCGGCATTAACCATTTTGCCATTCGGCGCAGATTCTGCGCCGTGGCGGCTGGCAGGAACTCATCCTGCGCACCACAGAAGCCGCGAAGACGTAACTTGTCCAGCTTCAAGATCCGCTTGAGGTGTGCAAAGAGCATTTCCACCTTTTTGCGCGCCTTGCGAGACTGAAGGTAGGCGTTCGTTGTGGCGATCTTGCGCGCTACGTCACGGGCATCTTCGTGCACGCTGCGGGGGATTTTCCGATTCGGCTCATTGGGGCAACAA
>RRZT010217079.1_pt1 | contig 33815 bp, 25 predicted proteins | sample 2165551 | NCBI WGS metagenome assembly RRZT01 (sample SAMN10456910, study PRJNA506462) | wastewater metagenome | biome: wastewater; feature: sludge; material: wastewater sludge; isolation source: wastewater sludge with Escherichia coli K12::gfp cells carrying plasmid... | place: USA: Moscow, Idaho...
AAGGGCTGCCCGGCCCGGTGCGAGGCGCAGGTGAACCGTCCATGAGGCCCTCCGTGGAGATGGCGGGCGGCGTCTGTGCTCGCCCGATAGTGCCAACCTAGGGCTCCGCTCCGACAGTTCGGCTGGGAATGTCGATCCGGTACGGCAACGCCCACCAACACATGCGCCCCCGCGCGTGGGGGAGTGTCCACGTCGCGGTTGATCCGCTCTCATGCTGGACCGCCGCGGATTTCATCACTTAAGTTGCCACCTATTCGTACGCACCAGGAGAACAGCATGACGCCAAACCCCCACTCGATCATGCGACGCAAGCCGCTGGCCGACATCGAAGACGACATTGAGAAGACAGGTCTGTTCAAGAGTCTCGGGCTGTGGCAGCTCACCGCCATCGGCGTGGGCGGCATCGTCGGGATCGGGGTGTTCAGCCTGGCCGGGCTGGTCGCCAGCGGCCAGCCGGGAGGCGGCGGCGCGGGCCCGGCCGTCATCATCTCGTTCCTCATTGCCGGGCTGGCCAGCGCGGCCGCGGCCCTGTCCTATGCGGAGTTCGCGGGGATGATCCCCCGGGCGGGTTCCGCCTACACCTACGGTTATGTGGCGCTGGGGGAGATCGTCGGCTGGTTCATCGGCTGGGATCTGCTGCTGGAGTACATCGCCATCGTCGGTGTGGTCGCGATCGGCATCGCCAGTTACCTGACGCAATTCCTCGGGGGGATCGGCATTCACCTGCCCGCCTGGATGCTCGGAACCGCCGACCAGGGCGGCGTCATCAATCTGCCCGCGATCCTCATCTGTCTGCTGGTGACGTTCATCCTGAGCCGCGGCACCAAGACCCTGGGACGCTTCGAGATCGTCGCCGTCGGGCTCAAGATCCTGCTGATCTTGTTCATCGTCGGACTGGGGGTCTTCTACGTGAACCCGCAGAACTACACCCCCTTCATGCCGAACGGTTTCGGTTCGGTGTTCGCCGGTGCGGCCACCGTGTTCTTCGCGGTATTCGGCTACGACGCCATGAGCACCGCAGCCGAGGAGTCCACCGACGGCAAGAAGCACATGCCGAAGGCGATCATCTTGTCGCTGATCATTGCGATGGCCCTCTACTTCGCCGCCACGCTGGTGCTGACCGGCATGCAGAACTGGACGCAGATCGACACCGAGGCCGGCTTCGCCGTCGCGTTCACGTCGGTGGGGCTGCCCATCATCGCGACCGTCATCTCCGCATTCGCCGTCATCTCGATCATGACCGTCATGCTGACCTTCCTGCTGGGCGTCACTCGCGTCTGGTTCACGATGAGCCGCGACGGCCTCCTGCCGCGCTGGTTCGCCGCCACCGACCACCGCGGGACGCCGCAACGCGTCACCTGGATCGCGGGCGTCGCCGCCGCCGTGCTGGCAGGGGTCTTCCCGATCCGCCTGGTCGCCGACCTGACCAACATCGGGATCCTGTCGGCCTTCGTGGTGGTCTGCATCGCCGTGATCGCCCTGCGCTACACCAAGCCCGACATCCCCCGGACGTTCAAGCTGCCCGGCATGCCGTTCATCCCCGCGTTCGGGGTGCTGGCGTCCGCGTTCCTGATCACCCAACTCCATTACGAGACCTGGATCCGGTTCGGGGTGTGGCTCGTCATCGGGTTGGCGGTCTACTTCGGCTACAGCCGACACCACTCGGTGTTGAATCCCGACCGCAAGGTCGTCGAGGAAGGCTGAGGCCAGGCAGGCGTCGTCCCGCGCGGCCAGCGAGCGGGACGCCGCCGGCGTATCCACGATCACGTGGCAGACTCGCGGACACCGCGCAGCAAGGAGCACCAGAATGTCGAGCCACGTCGTCCCCGGTGGGGCGGTCGCCCCCGAGATCCACCGACGCTGGGAGCGCTGGCGCGAACGCCGCGATGCCGAGTTCGCCAAGCCGCACGGCTGGCTGAGCCTGACCGCCCTGCACTGGCTCGACGAGGATCCCACCGCCTACGACGGGCTCCCCGGGCTGTGGTGGGCCGATGAGGCGGGCATCCACCACGACCCGACACCCGACACCACCACAGACCGTCACCCGGACGCGGTCCTCATCGACGGCGAGCCCGTCAGCAGCGCGGGCCTGGTGTGGGATCGCAGCACCGACGCACCGACCGCCACCCTCGGTGACCAGCACCTCGAACTCATGGAACGCGGCGGCTTCTTCGCGATCCGCGTCCGCGACCCGCACGCCCCCGCGCTGGCGGCCTACACCGGCGTCCCGTTCTTCGACTACGACCCCGGCTGGCGGATCACTGGCCGCTACCGCGCCTACCCGCAGGCCGAGGAGCAGGCCATCGGCTCGGCGGCCGCCCGCGTGGAGATGTCGACCCGCGTCGTCGGCGAGGTGGACCTCGACATCGACGGCACCACCCAGACGCTCAAGGTCACCGGCGGCGACGGCACCTGGCTGGTGTCCTTCCGCGACGCCACCAGCGGGCGCGAGTCCGCCGGAGCCTGCCGTTGGGTCTGGTTGTCGACCGAACCCGCCGCCGACCTCGTCATCGACTTCAACTTCGCCGCGAACCCGCCCTGTGCCTTCTCCGACTACGGCACCTGCCCGCTGCCGCCCGCCGGGAACACGCTGACCGCCGCGGTCCGTGCGGGCGAGCGAAACCCGCGGGGATGACGCTCAGTCGGATCCGGTGATGTCGGCCGCGAGCGTGTCGTAGGTGCCCGTGGGGAAAGGCACCTCGACGTAGGTCTTGACGCGGCGGCGTTCCAGGAGAGCCGCGAGCTGTGGGCCGTGCAGGTCGAGGATGCGCGGCGTGCCAGTGCGGACGTTCTCCACGATCATGAGATGAAATCGGTCCGGCTCCCGGAGCGCCGCCTCCACCTGACGGGTCTCCAGCCACAGGTCCGTGCCGCGTGCGCTGCCCCCGCAGGCCTTCACCTCGATGAGGCGATCCCCGTCGATGTCGGTGGGGGCGTTGCGGTGGCGTGTGTCGGTGGCCGCACGGCCTGCGGCGGCCTCGTGAGCGAGCACCAAACGGATCGCCGCGTCCTCGATCTCGCGGTTCGACATGGTCGGCTCGGGTGGCACGGGAGGCACCTCTCCTAGTGCTGCATGTCGACGAAGCGGCTGAGAGCTCCCTGGAAAGCGACGGGGAGGATGTCGGTGGCGCCGTTGCGGTGCTTGGCGACGATGAAGTCGGCTTCGCCCGCGCGGGGGGACTGCTTGTCGTAGGCGTCCTCGCGGTGCAGCAGGATGACGACGTCGGCGTCCTGCTCCAGGGAGCCGGACTCACGCAGGTCGGACAGCATCGGCTTCTTGTCGGTGCGGGACTCGGGGCCACGGTTGAGCTGGGAGAGCGCCACGACGGGCAGCTCGAGTTCCTTGGCGAGCAGCTTGATCTGTCGGGAGAACTCCGAGACCTCCAACTGGCGTGATTCGACCTTCTTGCCCGAGGTCATCAACTGCATGTAGTCGATCACGATGAGCTTGAGATCCATGCGCTGCTTGAGGCGCCGCGCCTTGGAGCGGATCTCCATCATCGTCAGGTTGGGCGAATCGTCGATGTAGAGCGGCGCCCGGCTCACCTGGGCGGTCTTCGACGAGATCCGCGACCAGTACTCCTCGTTCATCTCGCCCTTGCGGATCGCACTCATCGGGACCCCCGACTCGGGTGCCAGCAGACGCATCACGATCTCGGACTTGGTCATCTCCAGGCTGAAGAACACGCTGCACAGGCCGTGCTTGATGGACGCCGCCCGCGCGAAGTCCAGACCGAGGGTCGACTTACCCATGCCGGGACGCGCGGCGATGATGATCATCTGGCCAGGGTGGAGGCCGTTGGTGAGGTGATCCAGGTCGATGAACCCCGTCGGGACGCCCGACATCTGACCGTGCTGGTCGAGCGCCTCGATCTCATCGAGGGTGACCTCCACCAGTTCTGACAGCGGCTGGTAATCCTCCGAGGCGCGGTTCTCGGCGACCTCGAAGATCGCCTGCTGGGCGGCGTCGACGATGTTCACCACATCGCCCTCGGCCTGGTAGCCCATCTGGGAGATCTTCATCGACGCGTCGACGAGGCGGCGCAGGATCGCCTTGTCGCGGACGATCTCCGCGTAATACGTCGCGTTCGCGGTGACGGAGACCGCGGAGACCAGTTCGTGCAGGTAGATGTGCCCGCCGATCTGGTTGATCTGCCCCTTCTTGCTCAGGTTGTCGGCGATCGTGATGGCGTCCACGGGCTCGCCGCGGCCGTACTGATCCATGATCGCGTCGTAGATGTACTCGTGGGCAGGGCGGTAGAAGTCGCGGCCCTTGAGGACCTCGGTGACCTCGCCGATGGCGTCCTTGCTCAGCAGCATCGCGCCCAGGACGCTCTGTTCGGCGGGCATGTCCTGGGGAGGCGTGCGATCGGAGCCACCCCCGCCGGACCGCTCGAACGGAACCACGTTGTCGGACCAAGATCCCTGCTGGTCCATCGACATCGGTCGCGTCCTCTCCCTGGATGAGTCCTCGGAAGCGACGATAGGTCGCCCTCCCGACAATCCCCGGCGCCGGTCGCGCGGCGGGGCGTTCACGGTGACGGGAAGTACCCGAAGGTAGCCCCCCGGCGGGGCATCGCCAAACTGGCGAGCGCCCGCGAGACGGCTCCGGCAACCCACCCCTGTGGACGACGTGTGGATAGTTGTGGACCCACGCCGCAGGGCCTGTGCACGACACGCCGAGAGGGTGGGACTAACCGGAAGGGCGACGTCGAGAAACCCATATTTACTAGGGGTGATGAAGGAGATTCGGCAACCTGGGGGAGAGTGGATGCAGTGGTTGCAGCGTGTCACCCGCAGGTTGACTTGTTGTGCCCCAGGGGAGTATTCGCGCGAGTTGTCCACAGCTTGAGGTCGCCCCTGTGGGTGACTGTTCGCCCTCACAGGAAGCGCGGCGGGGGCAAGTTTGGAGCGACGTGGCGCAGGGGAGAAGATGGAGGGCGCGGCCTGGGAAGCGCCGCCGGAATAAACCCCCGAGGGGTATAGTTGCGTCGAGCAGGAGGCACGACATGAACGAGAACATCGACGTCCCGGTGGTACCCGACGACGCCAGCACGCTCGCCGACCCCGCCGACGCCGCGGCATCCTCGGGCGGCGACTGCTGCCACCCCGACGACCCCGACAGCAGCCACCAGCACGGCTACATCACCGCCAAGGACAACTACATGCGGCGGCTGCGCCGCATCGAGGGTCAGGCGCGCGGCCTGCAGCGCATGGTCGAAGAAGAGAAGTACTGCATCGACATCCTCACCCAGGTGTCGGCGATGACCAAGGCGCTGCAGTCGGTCGCCCTCGAACTGCTCGAGGACCACATGGCCCACTGCGTCGTCGCCGCCGCCCGCGAAGGCGGCCAGGCCGCCGAAGACAAGATCCAAGAGGCCTCCGAGGCCATCGCACGCCTGGTCCGCAGCTGACCAGCGGGCACCGCACCACCACATCACGACAAGGAGTAACGATGGTTGATCTCAGCATCAAGGACGCCAACGCCACCGGCGGCGCCTGCAACTGCGGCTGCGGCGGGCACGGCGCCAAGGCCGAACAGGCCGCCCCCGCCACAGGGCTGGGCGCGGTCGTCGCCGACTACACCGTCAGCGGCATGACGTGTGGCCACTGCGTCTCCGCCGTCACCGAAGAGGTCTCCGCGATCCCCGGCGTCACCGACGTGACCGTCGACCTGGACTCCGGCTCGCTGAAGGTCGTCTCCGAGGCGGCCGTCGACTTCGACCGCATCGTCGAGGCCGTCGCCGAGGCCGGGGACTACACCGTCGCCTGACCCGCACCTCCGGACGCCGCCGCGTCAGCCTCGCCGCGTGCGGGGCGCCGCCCCGGCGTCCGGACGGCGCCCCACCGCGCCACCGCCTCCGAGGCGGCTCGCGCATCGAGGTGTCACCCATCCCACCGCCAGGACCGGTCCGTCCCCGCCCACGCTCGCGTGGGCGACCACACGCCGGTCCTCCGCACGAAGGAGAACCCACCATGGCCCCCCAGGCCACCCCACCCGCGACCGCCCCGGCTGAGCCCGAACGGCGCGCTTCGCTCGAACTCGACATCAGCGGCATGACGTGCGCCTCCTGCGCCGCCCGCGTCGAGAAGAAACTCAACAAGGTCGACGGCGTCACCGCCTCGGTCAACTACGCGACCGAGAAGGCCACAATCCTCGCGCCGACCGGGCTCAGCATCGACGACCTCATCGGCGTCGTCGAGAAGACCGGCTACGGCGCCAAGCGTCCCGACCCGGCCGCCCCCGAGCCCGACCGGGTCGCCCCGCTGCGCCGCGACCTGACGCTGTCCGCCACGCTCGCGGTGCCCGTCATCGCGCTCGCGATGATCCCCGCGCTGCAGTTCCCCGGCTGGACGTGGGCCTCCCTCGCACTGGCCACCCCGGTCTACTTCTGGGCCGCCCGCCGGTTCCACCGTTCCGCCTGGGTGAACCTGCGCCACGGCGCCACCACCATGGACACCCTCATCTCGCTGGGCACCTCGGCCGCCTACTGGTACTCGGTGTGGGCGCTGCTGTTCACCCACGCGGGCGAATTGCACTACACGCACCCCTTCGAGTTCACGATCGGCCGCGCGGACGGCGCCTCGATCTACTTCGAGGCTGTCGTCGCCATCATCACCTTCCTGCTCGCCGGACGCTGGTTCGAGGCCCGCGCCCGCACCCAGAGCTCCGCCGCGCTGCGCGCCCTGCTCACGCTGGGGGCCTCCGAGGCGACGATCCTGCGCGGCGGCGTCGAGGAACGCGTCCCGATCGACTTCCTCAAGCTCGGGGATGAGTTCGTGGTCCGACCCGGGGAGAAGATCGCCACCGACGGCGTCGTCGTCTCCGGCGGCTCCGCGGTCGACGAGTCGATGGTCACCGGCGAATCGCTGCCCGTCGACAAGCTGCCCGGCGACCCCGTGATCGGCGCCACCCTGAACGCCAACGGACGCCTCGTCGTCCGCGCCACCGCGCTCGGCGAGGACACCGAACTGTCCCGCATGGCGCGCATGGTCGAAGAGGCCCAGACCCGCAAGGCCCCCGTGCAGGCGCTCGCCGACACGATCTCCGGCGTGTTCGTCCCGATCGTGCTCATCATCGCCTTGATCACGTTCGCGGGCTGGCAGCTCGCCGGCGAACCCCTGCTGTTCGCAGCGACCGCCGCCGTGGCCGTCCTCATCATCGCCTGCCCGTGCGCCCTCGGCCTGGCCACCCCCACCGCCCTGCTCGTCGGCACCGGACGCGGCGCCACGCTCGGCGTCATCATCGCCGGACCCGACGTGCTGGAGCGCGCCAAGTCCGTCGGCGTCATCGCCCTGGACAAGACCGGCACCGTCACCACGGGCGCCCTCGACGTCGTCGGCGTCACCCCCGGGGCCGGCGTGACCGACGCCGAGGTGCTCGGCTGGGCGGCCGCCGCCGAATCCGGTTCGGAGCACCCGCTCGCCGCCGCGATCGTCGCCGCCCTTCCCGAGGCGCCGCGTCCCCTCGACTCCTTCGAGAACGTGCCCGGCGAAGGCGTGCGCGCCGTCATCGGCGGGGTCGCCGTCCGCGTCAGCCGTCCCGACGCCGTCACCGGGCTCCCCGCCGACCTGGCGGCCGCCGTGGACGCCGCCCAAGGGCGCGGCGAGACCGCCGTCGTCGTGACCCGTGCCGAGACCCCCGTCGGCGTCGTCGCGCTCGCCGACACCGTGAAGCCCACCTCGAAGGAGGCCATCGCGCGGTTCGTGGCGCTGGGTCTCACACCCGTCCTGCTCACCGGCGACAACGAGCGCGCCGCCCGCGCCGTGGCCGCCGAGGTAGGCATCGAGCAGGTCATGGCCGAGGTCCGCCCGGACGGCAAGGTGGCCGCCATCCGCGCCCTGCAGGAGGCGCATGGGCGGGTCGCCATGGTGGGGGATGGCGTCAACGATGCGGCCGCGCTCGCTGCGTCCGACCTCGGCATCGCCATGGGGTCGGGGACCGATGCCGCCAAGGAGGCCGCCGGGATCGTCGTCATGCGTCCCGACCTGATGCTGGTGGTGGATGCCCTGCGGCTCTCCCGCTCCACGTTGGCGACCATCCGGGTCAACCTGTTCTGGGCGTTCGCCTACAACGTGGCCGCGATCCCGCTGGCCGCGCTCGGCATGCTCACCCCGATGATCGCCGGTGCGGCGATGGCGTTCAGCTCCGTGTTCGTCGTCTCCAACTCGCTGCTGCTGCGCCGCTTCCGTCCGCTCACCGTCTAGGGACGCCGCCCGCGCGGCACCTCGCCCTGCGGGTGCGTCGCGCCAGACACGCAACATGAGTTATACCAGTACTACTGATACGACTTCGAGGAGGATTCATGGCGACTGCCACCACCGTGGCGTGGACGCTCGGGGGCGCCGTCGCGGGCCTGGCCGGCTGGGCGACCTGGGGGGTGTGGAACAACCTGACGGCTTTCCCGCGGGGCCGGGCGTCCGTCCGCCGGGCGGGCTTCGCCGCACGCCAGGTCGACCTCGACGGGGTCCGCGTCGCCTACGGCGAAGGCCCCGACAACGGACCCGCGCTGCTGCTCATCCACGGCCAGTCCACGGACTGGCTCAGCTATGCGCCCGTCCTGCCCCAGCTGGCCCGCCGCTACCACGTGTACGCCGTCGACTGCCTGGGGCACGGCGCATCCGCCCGTGCCCCGCAGTTGTACTCGGCGGCCGCTCACGGGGCGTTCCTGGGGCGCTTTCTTGACGAGGTCATCGGCAGGCCGACGCTGGTGAGTGGGCACTCCTCCGGCGGCCACCTGGCCGCCTGGCTGGCTGCTCACCACGGCGGCGTCTGCGGCGTCCTGCTGGAAGACCCGCCGTTCTTCACCACGACCCTGCCGCGTGCCCTGACCACCTGGAACTACGTCGACCTGGCGACCATGGCGCACACCTTCCTGGCTGAGGGCGGCACCGACTGGGTCGCCTACGTCAACGAACACCAGCGCATCTGGCAGTTCTTCGGAGGCTCCGCGGACTGGTTCACACGCATGGGCCGCGCCTATCACCGCAGGCACCGAGACGAACCGACCGTGTACTGGGCGATGCCGCCGATGATGAACGAGTCCGTCCGCGGTGCCGCCACCTACGATCCCCGCTTCGGGGACGCCTTCTACACCGGTTCCTGGGATGAGGGCTGGGATCAGGCCGCCACCTTGGCCTCCCTCGGCGTCCCGGCGACGCTCGTCCACACCAAGGTCGCCTACGACGACGACGGCATCCTGATGGCCGCCATGGGCCACGAGGAGGCAGCACGGGCGCGCGCCCTCCTCCGCGACGTCCGGTTCGTCACCACCCAGACCGGTCACGGCTTCCACCTGGAGGACCCGGCGCGTTTCGTCGCGTTGGTCGACGAGCTGGCGGCACGGGCATGACGCCCGGCTTCACCGTGCCCGAGGGGCCGGCGCCCGAGGGACGCCTCGCCGCGACCGTCAAGGTAGGGGCCAAGGGCCAGATCGTCATCCCCCAGGATGCCCGCGACATGTTCGGGATCCGCCCGGGCGATACCCTGCTGCTGCTCGCCGACGCCGACCGCGGAATCGCCATCGTCCGTCGCGACGTGTTCGCCCAGTTCACCGACGCCGCCCTCGATCACCTCAGCGGTGACCACCCATCCCCACACCAGGAGCACGCCCATGACTGACATGACGACCCGACCGACCCTGCCTCCCCCCGGCGCTCACCCCACGACGGGCGGCTCCCTGGGGGCGCTGGTCGTCAGCAACATCATCGGCGGCATCGGCGTCGCCTCGGGGATCGCCGTCGGCGCCCTCCTCATCGGACAGCTCTGGGGCAACGAGTATGCGGGCGTCGGGCAGGGGCTGACGGTGCTCGGCGCCGGGGTGGCGGCCGTCCCACTGGCTCACCTCGCCGCCCGCCGCGGCCGCCGCGTCTCGCTCCGACTGGGCTATCTGATCGCCCTGGCAGGCGCGGCGCTGATCGTCGCCGGGGCCACCCTCGGCTGGCTGCCCGTCGTCCTCCTCGGCCTCGCCGCGTTCGGGTTCGCCAGCGCCACGAACCTGCAATCCCGCTACGCCGCCGCCGAACTCGCGGGCCCGCATTCCCGCGGGCGCACCCTGTCCTTCGTCGTGTGGGCCACCACCCTCGGCTCGGTGATCGGACCGAACCTCACCTCGCTCGCAGCGGGCCTGGGGCCGCGCATCGGCGTCGAGCCGCTGGCGGCGCCCTATCTGTTCTCCGCGATCGGGTTCGGCTTGGCCGCCCTCGCCGTCACGCTGCTGTACCGCGCCCCCGCCACGCTCACGACGTCCGCACCCGTGGGCTCGCTCCATCCGGCGGCCGCGCGAGGTGGCAGCTTCGCTGCGCTCGGCTGGGCCCTTCGGCACCCGCTCGCACGCTTCGGCGTCGTACTGCTGGTGGTCTCCCACGCCGTCATGGTCGCCATCATGACGATGACGCCCCTGCACCTCTCCGCAGGCGAGCACAACCTCGTGCTGATCGGCGGGATCGTCAGCCTCCACATCCTCGGCATGTACGCGCTCAGCCCGCTGTTCGGCTGGACCTCCGATCAGTTCGGGCCCCTGCGCACCGGGGTGGCGGGACTGATCATCCTGGCCGCCGCCGTGGTGCTCGCGATGCTCGCCGGCCACGACGCGGTCTGGGTGGGGGCATCCCTGGTGCTGCTCGGGGTCGGCTGGTCTGCCGCGACGATCGCCGCCTCCTCCCTGCTCGCCGGGGTGGACGCCGGAGAGCTGCGCGTCCCGCTGCAGGGGGCCACCGACGCCCTGATGAACTACGCGGGCGCCTTCGCGGCGCTGGCGTCGGCCCCGCTGCTCGCCTGGTTCGGGTTCGGTGGGCTGTCGCTGGTGGCTGGCCTGCTGCTCGTCCCGGGGGCGGTTCTGGGCTGGGGCGCTCACCGCTGGATGCGCAGCACCGCACCCGTGCGGTAGCCACCGACCCGCCCCGTTCGTGGCGACATGACCCCGGCGTCGAGCGGGCTACTGGCGCTCGACGCCGCCCTCCCCGCATGGATGGATTCACGCCGTGGCCGTTGCTAGCGTGGCCTCATGGAGCGAGGCGGATCCCCCCGTACTGAGACGACCCTTCAGCCGTGAAGAGCGGCGGATGCGGCTTCGTCATCATGCTCATTGCTGCCGCGCTCATCGGGGGCGCGATCGTTTTGCAGATTCTTGTGTGGCTGGCCGAGCACGCTCCGCCGTGGCACATCGTCGTCATCGCGCTGTTGGTCGGCTCCCCCCTTCTGTGGGGGCTGTTCGTCATCGGGTGGCATCAGGTGGAGACGCTTCTGGAGAACCGCCGCAAGCCCGCCCCGTGGCTGGCGGACCCAGCGCCGGCCAGCCAGGACGCCCCGCCCTCCCCGGGGGACGAAACGGAGCCCCCGCCCACGCTCGGCTGAGCCGCAGGCTCAGCCCGTCACCCCGTCCAGGTAGAACCAGCGGCCGTCCTCGACCACGAACCGGCTCCGCTCCCGGAGAACGCCGGAACCCTGCGGCGAGACCCACGCGGCGGCGAAGGTGACGGTGCCCTCGTCCTCCCAGGCCTGACCATGCGTCGTCGCTGTGATGCCGAGGCCCGTCCAGGTCGTCTCCGCGTCCAGGAGCAGCGTCTCCGGACGGGTGGTCGGGTGCCACGTGGCGGACAGGTAGTCGCGCAGCCCCAGCGCGAACGCGGTGTACCGCGACCGCATGAGCGCGACCGCCGTGGGCGGTCGGCGGGCGCCGCTGTGATAGCGCCCACAGCACCGCGCATACGACCTGCCGGTGCCACATGGGCACGCGGCGGCGTTCTCGAGCGGTGTCATGACGGGTCGGCGTGCATCGACTCAGGGATGGACTGCCCGGCGGCCAGGTCGCGGTACAGGGCGATCATCGCCTCGGATTGGCGCTGGATCGTCCACCACGACGCCATCTCGCGGCTGCGGGCGTGCGCACGCCCGGCGAACTCCGGGTCCTGCAGGCGGCGCAACATCGCCACGAGCTGGCGGGCCAGCGACTCCGGGGTCGGACGCGCGAGCATCCCGTTGACGTCCGGGTCCACCACCAGCCGCAGTTCGGGGTCGACGGTGACGATCGGCAGCCCCGCGTGGGCCGCCTCGTGCAGCACCAAGGCTTGTGTGTCGGACGTCGAGGGGAACGCGAACACATCGGCGGATGCGTAGTAGGGGCCCAGTTGCTGGCGCGGCACTTGTCCCACCAGCGTGACGCCGCCCCGCTTACGAGCCGCCCGCAGCTTCTGCGCCACGGTTGAGGACACCCGCCAGTCGCCGACGAACATCAACTCCGCGTTGGGGATGTCCTCGCGCACCCAGGCGAACGCGTCCACCAGCAAGGCGATGTTCTTCTCGGGGGCGATGCGCCCCACGTACAGGATCCGGGGCCCGGACGCGGGCGGCAAGGGGCGTCCCTGCGGCAGGGCGTCCACCCCGTTGGGTACCACGCGGATGTGGCTGCGCGGGGCCAGTTCGCGCACGCGCACGGCCGTCTTGTCCGACGGCGCGGTCACCAGTTCCGCGGCCTCCAGCATGTCTTGGGCGGCCTCCAGCAGATTGCGGCGCGACAAGGCCGTGAGCCGTCGACGCAGCAACCCCGACACCACCAGGCGGCCGTCGGAGAGCCACCTGCGCATGTCCTGCATCTGCGGTCGTTTCATGCCCTTCGTGGACACCTTCAGCAGCTGGTAGAAGGCGTCCAGGAACGGCGTCAGCATGGCGTAATGGTCGGCGTAGGCCTCGAAATCGGTGTGCCACGTCACCATGAGGGGGCACTCGGCGCGATCGGCCGCCCACACCCCCAGCAGGCCGATCGGCCCCAGCCCTTGAACGTGGATGACGTCGGGCGGGTCGGCGGCGAACGCGTCGAGGGCCCGCTCGAACCCGCTGCCCCCAGCGACGGCCATCGGGAGGCCGGGAAGCTTGATGGAGGGCAGCCGGAGCTCGGAGCGCAGCGGATGGTTCTTGAACGGGTTCGGCCCCGGCGTCGCGGGGGCCACCACCTGCACGTGGCAGCCGTCGTCGAGCAGTTCCTTCTCCAAGAACTGCACGGCATACAGCAGGCCACTGGGGGCTGGCCCGTAGTTGTCGGTGAACAGCGCCACCCGCAGTGGACGCGGACCGGGGCGGGGGGCGGTCGCGGTGCGGTCGGACGTGCGGGGTCGGGCGCGTGCGGGTTCGGCGGGTTCCATCCCGGCTGAGTCTAGGCGAGCCCGCCCCGCCCGGTCGTGCCCCCAGCGAATGACTCCCACCCGCCGGGTGGGGCATCTCCGCCGAGGACTGAGCCTGACTCCGCCGAGGACTGAGCTTCTGCCCATCGAGGACTGAGCCTGGCGGTGCTGAGGCCACCGTGATGGCCGGCCCCCGAGAAAGCAGGTCTTGACCCTTCCCGACGACGGCGACTCCCACCAGGCGTTCGTCGTCCCGCGCCTGTTCGGCCACCTGCGCCCGCGTGGCCCGCGCGCGCCGCGATGGCCGGTGCGGAAGCGGCGTCGTCCAGTACCCGACGACCAGCGCCCAGCGCACGGCGTCCTCGACGTGCGAGCGGGCGGCCCGCGCGGTGGTCGTCTCCGGCTCCCGGCGGGTGGTCATGCCCCCGCGGTGGTGTCGGATGCCGCGCCGTCGGCGTCGTCGACGACGCGGGGGAGTTCCGCCCACCGACCGCGCCACCACCGCCAGCCCAGCAGGACCGCCTTGACCGCTTCGGCCAGTGCCAACGCCCAGAACGCGCCCGCGACGCCCCCGCCGAGGGTCTCGGCGAAGAGGAGGGAGGCGGGGGCCAGGACGACGACGCTGGTGGCGATGGAGTAGGCCATCGGAACGGTGACGTCCCCGGCGGAACGCAGCGCCCCGTACAGGATCGTCGTGATGGCGGCCAGCGGCAGCAGCACGATGCTCACCGCGAGCCCCTGGGTTCCCAGCGCGACCGCGGCGGCGTTGAGCCCGACGAGCGGCAGCAGCGTCGGCCCGCCCAGCCACAAGGCGACCGCGAGCACGAGGGAGGCGGTGACGGTGATGATCAGCGTCGTGCGCGTCTGGCGGCGGGCGTGCGCCACGTCTCTGTCGCCGACGTCCCAGCCGACGATCGTCTCGTTGCCCTGGGAGAAGGCGAGCGTGACGCCGGTGACCAGGGCGGTGAGCGTCAGGGCGAAGCTCTGCGCGTTGGTGGCGTCGCGCCCCAGTGCGTTCACCGCCGACGCCCCCACCAGGACGGCGACGTTGAACACCGAGTTCTCGATCACCGTCGGGACGGACAGCCGGGCCATCGTCCAGCTCCGGGCCCCCGCCTCCCTCGGTGGCAGCGGGGTGAAGATGCCGATGCGTGCGACCCGGCGGACCAGCCATGCCAGCAGCACCACGACGGACGCTCGGACGATGAGGGTCGGCAGCGCCGAGCCGATGACCCCGAGATCCAGCACGAACAAGAAGGTGTAGAGCAGGGTCAGGTCGATGACGTTGATGAGGATCGCGGGAATCAGCAGGTCGATGGTGCGGCCGAACGCACGCAGGACCGAGTAGGCGACCATCTGGTAGGCGTAGAAGGCGACGCCCGCCGCGGCCACCCAGATGTAGACCTGTGCGTCGGGACGCACCGCCGGGTCGGCGCGCAGCCAATCCAGGAACAGCGGGGCACCCAGCGCCGCGACCACGCCCAGGGCGAGACCGAGCAGGGTGCTGGCTCGCAACGCGATGATGCTGGCGCGCTGCGCGGCGGGGATCGCGCCCGCACCCAACAACTGGGCCACGACGACCAAGGACCCGAAGCCGAACAGCACGGCGACGTCGTTGGCGACGCCGAAGATCCGGTTGGCGTTGCTGATCGCCGCGTTCAGGGCGTCCGATTGCATCAGCAAAAGCACCTGGTTGCCCAGGGCGCCCAGCAGCGCGAACAACGTGACGACCAGCAGGGGCCAGGTGAGCGCCAGGAGGCTGCGACGGGTGAAGACGGGCGGGCTGGTGCTCATGCGGCTCGCATTCAAGAAAGGTCGGTAAGGCTTACCTAACTATCCTAGGGTTGCGAGGGTCGTCCGCGATACGGCGGTGCTGCCGCGGCGGGCAGCACCGCCGCGGCTCAGGGTCACAGTGCGCCGTAGCGCTCCTTCGCCGCCTGAATCGCGGCCACATAGCCGCCGCGCTCGATCGCGTCGGCGTCGGTCACCGGGGGGAGCGCCATCATGCCGCGCACCTGCTCCAGCGACGTGAACCCCTTGCGGACCATCCAGGACTGCAGCCCGCCCACGAGTTCGGCGGTGTAGGCGCGGCCGTGGCGGACCAGCGCCGCCGTGCTCATCACGATGTCGGCGCCCGCCAGCAGGTAGCGGATGACGTCGTCGGCGGTCTCCACGCCCGTCGACCCCGCCAGGGACGCGGTGGTGTGGTTGCGCAGGGCCGCGATCCACGTGCGCGGCAGCCGACCCTCGTGCGAGGTCGACAGGTCGAAGGCCGAATCCAGGCCGAGGGTCTCGGGGTTCACGTCGGGCTGCAGGAACCGGTTGAACAGCACCAGCCCGGACGCCCCCGCGTCGAGGAGTTGCAACGCCATGTTGCCCGGGGAACTGAAGTAGGGCGACATCTTCACCGACACCGGGATCCCGACCGCGCTGGTCACCGCCGACACGATCTCCACGTGGCGGCGCTCGACGGCCTCACCGCTGGCGGCGGTGTCGCCGGGCACCAGGTAGATGTTCAGCTCGATGGCCGCAGCACCCGCATCGGCGAGTTCACGAGCGAACTCGACCCAGCCGCCCAGGTCCGCGCCGTTCAGGGAGGCGATCACCGGGACGTCCAGCGCCGAGGCCGAACGCTCCAGCAGCGACAGGTAGCTGTAGGCGGCCGACTTGGTGGTGATCGGGTTGGCCGGGAAGTAGTCCAGCGCCTCGGGGGAGGCGTTCTCGTGGGATTCGATCAGCGCCTCGTCACGGGCGACCTCGGCGCGCAGTTGCTCCTCGAACAGCGAGTACAGCACGACCGCGGACGCACCGCCATCGGCGAGGCCTTTCACGCCGTCCAGCGTCTGCGACAGCGGGCCCGCCGACGCCACGACCGGGTGCTTGAGCTCCAGGCCGAGGTAGGTGGTGGTCAGATCCATTGTTCACTCCTTCGCGTCGGTGGCGAACTCATCCGCGCCGCGAACCGACATGTCTTCGTAGTCGCGCCAGCGGCGGGCCACCTGCGCCTGGCCGAACTCCAGCATCCGCTCGGCGGCCTCGGGGTCGGACGCCTTGAGCATCCGGAATCGCAGTTCGTTCTCGTGATACGTCCGCAGCGGGAACCGCGGCCGCGGGGAATCGAGCAGGAACGGGTTCTTGCCGGCCATCCGCAGCACCGGGTTGTACCGCATCAGCGGCCAGTGCCCGGAGTTGACCGCCAGGTACTGCTGATCGAGGCCCTTCTTCATGTCGATGCCGTGGGCGATGCAGTGGCTGTAGGCCAGGATCAGGCTCGGCCCGTCGTAGGCCTCCGCCTCACGGAAGGCCTTCAGCGTCTGCTCGGGGTCGGCGCCCATCGCCACGCGGGCGACGTAGACGTTGCCGTAGCTGATCGCCTGCATCGCCAGGTCCTTGGAGATGGTCTCCTTGCCCGCCGAGGCGAACTTCGCGACGGCGCCCATCGGCGTCGCCTTGGACGCCTGACCGCCGGTGTTGGAGTACACCTCGGTGTCGAGCACCAGCACGTTGACGTTGCGCCCGGAGGCGAGCACGTGGTCCAGGCCGCCCGAGCCGATGTCGTAGGCCCAGCCGTCGCCGCCGACGATCCACACCGAACGGCGCAGCAGGTGGTCGCACACCGAACGCAGGTCTGCGGCGCGGATGCCGTCCATGCCCTCGAGGATCACCTTCAGCTCGTCGACGCGGGCGCGTTGCGCGCTCAGATCCGACTCGTACTTCTGCTCGGTGGTCAGGATCGTATCGACCAGCTCATCGTTGCCGATGTCCGGACGCAGCTGCTCCAGCCGGGTGCGGGCCAGCTCCGTTTGCAGGTCGGCCGCCAGCCGAAGCCCCAGCCCGAACTCGGCGTTGTCCTCGAACAGGGAGTTCGACCAGGCCGGGCCGCGACCGTACTTGTTGCGCGACCACGGCGTCGTGGGCAGGTTGCCGCCGTAGATCGAGCTGCAGCCCGTCGCGTTCGCGATGGAGGTGCGGCCACCGAACAGCTGGCTGAGCAGCTTGAGGTACGGGGTCTCGCCGCAGCCGGTGCAGGCCCCGGAGAACTCGAACAGCGGCTCCAGATACTGGACGCCCCGCACGGTCGCGAAGTCGACGCGGCTGCGGCGGTTGATCGGGATCGACTCGAAGAACTCGACGTTCGTGCGGGTCGGCTCGCGGTCGTCCACCAGCGCCAGGTTGATGGCCTTGCGGTTGGTGCCCCCGGGCACCTTCACCGGGCAGGCCTCCACGCACAGGCCGCACCCGGTGCAGTCCTCGGCGTACACCTGCAGCGTGTAGCGCGCCCCCGGCAGTCCGGCCGCGTTCAACTCGGCGGTCTGGAAGCCCTCGGGCATCCCCTCCAAAGCGGTCTCGGGGTAGTACTTGGCGCGCAGCACGGCGTGCGGGCACACGAAGGCGCAGTTGCCGCACTGGATGCAGGCGCCTTCGTCCCACACCGCGACGATGTCGGAGATGTTGCGCTTTTCGTACTGGGTGGTGCCGCTGGGGTAGGTGCCGTCCACGGGCAGCGCCGACACCGGCAGGGAATCGCCGTTGTCGAGCAGCATCTGGGCGGTCACGTCGCGGACGAACGCCGGTGCGCTGGCGGGCACCGGCGCGAGCCGCTGCTTGTCCGAGACGGGGGCGGCCGGAACCTCGACGCGGTGCAGGTGCGCGATGGCGGCATCGACCGCGTTCTCGTTCTTGGCGACCACGTCGGGACCGCGTCGGCCGTACGTCTTGCGGATCGACTGCTTGACGGCCTCGATGGCCGCGTCGCGCTCCATCACCTTGCTGATGGCGAAGAAGCAGGTCTGCAGCACGGTGTTGGTGCGGTTGCCCATGCCGGCGGTGCGGGCGACGGCGTTGGCGTCCACCGTCCACAGTTCGCAGTCGAGTTCGATGAGCCGACGCTGCATCGCTTCGGGCAGATGGCCGAACACTTCCTCGGCCGGGTAGTGGCTGTTGACCAGCACGACCGTGCCGCGGCGGGCCATCTTCAGCACGTCGACGCGCTCCAGGATCGACCAGTGGTGGACGCCGATGAACCCGGACGCGTTGACCAGGTAAGGCGCGGTGATCGGCTTCGGCCCGAAGCGCAAGTGGCTGACGGTCCGGCTGCCGGACTTCTTGGAGTCGTAGACGAAGTAGCCCTGGGCGAACGTGCCGTCCTGGCTGCCCAGGATCTTGATGGTGTTCTTGTTGGCGCCGACGGTGCCGTCGGAGCCGATGCCGAAGAACACCGCGCGCAGCGTGTCGGGGGATTCCACGTCGAGCTCGTGGTAGTCCAGGCTCAGCATCGTGACGTCATCATGGATGCCGACGGTGAACCGGGGACGCGGCGACGGCTTGGCCAGTTCGTCGAAGACCCCGATCACCATGCCGGGGGTGAACTCCTTGCTGGACAGCCCGTAGCGGCCGCCGATGACCCGCGGCAGGGTGGCGCGGCGTCCCGTCGAGACGGCCTCGGCCAGGGCCGAGGTGACGTCCAGGAACAGGGGCTCGCCGCCAGCACCGGGCTCCTTCGTCCGGTCCATGACCGCGATGGTCGACACGGTCTCGGGGATGGCGTCCAGCAGGGCCTCCACCGGCAGCGGGCGGTAGAGCCGCACCTGCAGGACGCCGACCTTGCGGCCGTCCGCCAGCAGGTGGTCGACCGCCTGCATCGCCGACTGAGCGCCCGAGCCCATGATGATGATGATCGCTTCGGCGTCCGGAGCGCCGTGGTACTCCATCAGGTGATACTGGCGGCCGGTCAGCTCGGCGAACTCGTCCATCGCCCCCTGAACGATGCCCGGAACCTTGTCGTAGTAGGGGTTGACCGTCTCGCGGCTCTGGAAGTAGGTGTCCGGGTTCTGCGCGGTGCCGCGAATGTAGGGGTGCTCGGGGCTCAGCGCGCGGTCGCGGTGCTCGATGATGAGCGACTCGGGCACGTAGGCGCGCAGGTCGTCGTCGCTGAGCATCTCCAGGGTGTTCAGCTCGTGGCTGGTGCGGAACCCGTCGAAGAAGTGGATGAACGGGACGCGGCTGCGCAGCGTCGCCAGCTGGCTGACGGCGGCCAGGTCGTGGCACTCCTGGACCGACGCGGAGCTGAGCAGCGCGAAGCCCGTCTGCCGCACGGCCATGACGTCTTGGTGGTCGCCGAAGATCGACAGCCCCTGGGCGGCCAGCGAACGGGCCGCCACGTGGAAGACCGTCGAGGTGAGCTCACCCGCGATCTTGTACATGTTCGGGATCATGAGCAGCAGGCCCTGGGAGGCGGTGAAGGTGGTGCTCATCGCGCCGCCCTGCAGCGCCCCGTGGAGGGCGCCCGCGGCGCCGCCCTCGGACTGCATCTGGACGACGGTGGGGCGGATGCCGAACACGTTCGTCTGTCCCTTGCCCGCCCACTCGTCGGCCAGTTCGGCCATCGTGGAACTGGGGGTGATGGGGTAGATGGAGCACAGCTCGTTCAGCCGGTAGGCCACCGAAGCGGCGGCCTCGTTGCCATCGATGATCGCTCGGGTCATGGTGTTGTCTTCCGTCCTTTACTCGCCGCTCAGCGTTCCGCGATCATGTCGATGGCGTGCACCGGGCACTGCTCGTAGCAGGTGCCGCAGCCGGTGCACTTGGCGTAGTCGTAGCGGTATCGGTTGCCCTTGCCGAGCTTGATGACGGCGTCCTCGGGGCAGGATCCCAGGCAGCCGTCGCACTCGATGCAGTTGCCGCAGCTCAGGCATCGCCATGCCTCGGTCCGGGCCTCGTCCTCGGTCAGGCCGCCGACGACCTCGTCGAAGGCCTTGCGTGCCGCGATCGCCAGTTCGGGCTGGGAGGTGCGTCGGTTGTCGCCCCAGTACCAGAGGTTGAGCTTGTCGAAGCTCGCCAGGTCGCGCTCTTCCTTGGGGATGGCGGGCATGTTGGACAGCCACAGGTCGATCATCTTGGCGGCCTTCTTGCCGTGGCCGACACCGACGGTCACCGTGCGCTCCGAGGGAACCGCGTCGCCGCCGGCGAAGATGCCGGGCACATCGGTCAGCAGCGTGGTGGGGTCGACGTTGACCGTGTCGCCGTCGAAGCTCATGCCGGGGATCGACTGCAGGAAGCCCGAGTCGGCCTCCTGGCCGAGCGCCAAGATGACGGTGTCGGCCTCCAAGGTCTCGAACCGGCCGGTGCCGCGGGCCTTGCCGGACTCGTCGAGTTCCATGATCTCGACCTGCATCTGACCTTCGTCGAACTGGTTGATGGTGCGCAGCCAGTTCATCTTCACGCCCTCGCGGACGGCCTCGGCGTGCTCCTCAGCGTGGGCGGGCATCTGTTCCTGGGTGCGGCGGTAGACGACGATCGACTCCTCGGCGCCGAGGCGGCGGGCGGTGCGGGCGGCGTCCATGGCGGTGTTGCCTGCGCCGTACACGGCGACCCGGCGGCCGATCAGGGGTCGATCCCCGGAGGCCACGTCGCGCAGGAAGCTGACGGCGTCGACGATGCGTCCGGCGTCCATGGTGGGAATGTCGACCCGCTTGGACAGGTGAGCGCCGATGGCGACGAAGACGGCGTCGAAGTGGCCGGCGCGCTGCTCGGCGAGCAGGTCGGTGACCTTGTGGTTCTGGACGAAGGTGACGCCCAGTTCGCGGATGCGGGCGATCTCGGCGTCCAGGACGTCGCGGGGCAGCCGGTATTCGGGGATGCCGTAGCGCATCATGCCGCCGGGGAGTTCGGAGCCGTCGTGGATCTCGACCTCGTGCCCCAGCATGGCGAGGTGGTAGGCGGCGGCCAGGCCGGAGGGGCCCGAGCCGATGATCAGGACGCGGCGTCCGGAACTGTGGGTGGGTTTGGTGAACTGCCAGCCGTGCTCGATGGCGGCGTCCCCGAGGAAGCGTTCGACCGAATGGATGGAGACGGCGCCGTCGAGTTCGATGCGGTTACAGGCCGTCTCGCACGGGTGGTAGCAGACGCGGCCGTGGATGGCGGGGAAGGGGTTGTTGCGGGTCAGCTCGCGCCAGGCGCCCAGGTCGTCCTTGGCCTTGACCAGGCGGAGCCACTCTTGGATGTTCTCGCCGGCCGGGCAGGCGTTGTTGCACGGCGGCAGGAGGTCGACGTAGATCGGCATGCGCAGCCGTACAGGGCCGACGCGACCGGCGCTGGTGCCCAGATCGGGCAGGTGCGTCAGGTTGCGGGTGGTGGGCTGGTCCATGCTCGACCTCCAGGTGGATGGGGCTCGTATCCCTCCTCACACTACTGCGCGTAGTAGCTCTTGGCAGGAAGGGCAAGCGTTTTCCAAGGAGATAATTTGGCAAGTCTCTTGATGCGTAAATCCGAGCGTGGTAAGGAAGCCCTGCCCCAGGGGCGGTCGGCCTCAGCGCCCGGAGCGGCGCACCATCCGCTCCATGCCTAGATCGCCCCAGTTGGGCCCCGAGTGCCCGCCGAATCCATCCAGGGCGAAGCCGTTGCGCTCGTAGAACCGCCGAGCCCCCGGGTTTCCCTGGATGACCCAGAGGTAAGCGTCGCGGTGATCCGGCAGGGCGGCGTCCAGCAACCGCTGCCCCAGGCCGGCGTTGCGCAGGCCTGGCATCACATAGAGCGTGTCCAGGCACCAGTCGACCCCCGCGGGCACGTGGCCGTCCCCGAACAGGTCGTGTTCCCATTCGCCGACCCCGGTGAATGAGGACGCCAGTCCGACGATCGCCCCGCGCGTGCTCCGGGCCACCACGTGCCGGGCTTCGGGCTCCTCATGCAGGTGGGCCGCCTCGGTGGCGGCGGCCAGATCGGCCAGCAGGTCGTCGCGGCGATCGGGGGCCGAGTTCCACAGGGCGGCCGCGTGCCCGGGGTCGGCCAGGTGGGCGTAGGCGACGTGCTGCATGGAGATGTGAGCGCGGACCGCGTCGTCGACGTCGGCGGCGGTCATGAGGGCGAGCGAGACGGGTTCGGGCACATCTCTCATCATCGCAAACGGCGCGGGCGCGGTCATCTCGGGTCCTGCAGCGGCGCCGTGGCAACAACGGATCACGGGAATACCCGCGGAGTCGATTTTCCGCGGGGGAGGCGGTTTCTGAGCGTGAAGTTGCCATGTGTTGCTGCAACCGGTGGGCAATGATCCCGGTTCATCTAGCGGGAGCGCCCCAGCCGTGCTCGAATCGGACTGACACGAGCAACGTACCCATGGTTGGGGGCGCGTTTCGAGCCTGCAGCAACTCTCCGAGGATGGGGGGACCGGGCCGTTGGCATCACGCCAGCTCGCGCGATTAAAGAGAAGGGCCGACAACGGTGTCTGACGAAAACAGCACCCCCGAGGGGGAGCCGCTCTGGGGAGCGAGTCGCGTCTCCGGAACCGACGACCTGATGGCTAACACGCCGCGGGGTGTTTCTATGGTCGATGGTGACGAGACTGACAACGAGGCGGACTTCGTTCCGCCGCGGGGGCGCCTAGGCGCTGCGATCGCGCTTGGTGCGTCGATGTCCATCGACAGTTCCGAGGGTGGCGTCTCCAAGACGTTCTTCCCCCAGATCATGGTGGCGTTCGGGCTGGGTGACTCCCAGCTCGGTCTGTTGAACGCGCTCGGCAACGCCGCGCGTATGCTCTTCGGCCCGATCTGGGCCATGCTCGCGGACAAGTTCGGCCGGAAGACCATTCTCTTTATCGTCACCGGCGTGTGGGGGCTGTGGACCATCGCGACTGGCTTCGCCTCCAGTTGGCCGATGCTCTTGGTTCTGTACTCCATCGCCCTCATCGGTACGGTGGCCTCCGAGCCCATCCTTAACGGCTTGTTGGGGTCGCTATACAAACGCTCAGAGCGTGGACGGGCCTTTGGTATCGTTCGCTCGGTCTCGGCCGCCCTGGGGTTCATTCTGACCCCCGCGCTGGGCCAGTTCGGCGGTAACCCCGATGGCTGGCGCTATGCGATGTTCACGATGGGCATCCTGTCCCTGGTCTCCGGCGTGTTGATCCTGATCTTTGTGCACGAACCCAAGGGTGCGACGCCCGAACAGGCTGCTGAGATCAAGGCCGAGGCCGGCATGTTCAAGTGGTCCGACGTGCCGAAGCTGTTCAAGATCCCGACGCTGGCACTTATGGCGCCCATGCTGCTCATGGTCACCTCCCTGGTGCTGTTCGGCTTCCAGAGTCAGGTGTGGGCCCGCGATCTCGGTTACGGTGTAACCAATGCGTCCTACCTCTACACGGTCATGCAGATCGCCATGACAATCTCAGCTCTTGTCGGAGGTTTCCTAGGGGACTTCTTCGCTCGGAAGTTCGGCCCCAAGGGTCGCATCATCTTGTTCCAGATCTACGGCGTCGCCTTCGCTGCGATCATCGCTTTGACCATGTACTTCGCGCACTGGTGGGATCCGGACGTCACCCCGGGCAACGGCCAGGTCGTCACCAACGACCCGAGCCTCATGTACTACGTCATGGTGTTCCTCATGGGCCTGATCTTCTCGATCGGCTTCTCCGGTTGCGTGCTCCCGATGATCTCGACCGTCACGCCCGTGCAGCTCTCGGCCACGGCCTTCGCTGTGCTGTTCTCCCTCATCCAGGGCGGCATCAACGTGGTCTACAACCTGGTGGTCGGTTCGGTCGCGCAGGCGCTGGGGGACCTCCAACTCACGATTCTGGTGGGCGTGTCACTTCCTTACGCACTCAACTCGATCTACTGGTTCCTCTTCTACAAGACCTACCCGAAGGACGTGAAGCTGCAGGATCAGCGCAGCGCCGCCATCGCCGCAGGCACCTTCTGATCGACTCGTCGCTTCGCGACGCACGATCCGCCACAGGGGCGGCCCCGCCGGAACACCACCGGCGGGGCCGTTCCGCGTCCGGGGCCGATCCGTAGCGCGCCACGGCAACAAGCGGACCAGGGCGCCCCATCCCTGGGCGCGCGCCGAGGCATCAGGTTGGATGAATCCCATGCACGCCGACACCGCGCTCACCGTCGATCGCACCCGCCGCGTCCTCACTGAACGGATCTGGCCGGCCGTCCACGGGGCAGCGATCCCGCTCACCCTGACCGCCCATCATCTTCCCGGGGAACCCGTCACTCCCCGGGAGGCGCTGGCGGCCGACTACGAGCCCTACGCGCTCGGGACGCCGTGGGGGCCCGCTTGGGCCACCACCTGGTTCCGGCTCCAGGGAGAAGTGCCCGTGGACTGGGCCGGGCGGCAGGTCGAGGTGGTGCTCGACCTGGGATTCAACACCGCCAGCCCCGGCTTCCAGGCCGAGGGCCTGGTGTATCGCCCCGATGGGCAACCGGTGAAGTCGATCAACCCCCGTAACCAGTGGATCCCCGTCACGCAGGACGCTGCCGGCGGGGAGATCATCGACCTCTACGTGGAGGCGGCCGCGAACCCGGTGATCCTCGGCGGTGACGCCTTCCTCCCCACGCGCGACGGCGACCTGGCGACGGCCTCCCGCGAACCGCTCTACGCTGTCCGCCGTGCCGAGGTCGCCCTCGTGGAGACCGAGGTCTTCGAACTGGCCCTCGACCTGGACGTGCTGTTCCAGCTCCAGGCGGAACTGCCGCCCACGGGTCCCCGCCGGTCCCGCATCCTCCAGGCGCTCGATGACGCCCTGGATGCCCTCGACCTGCAACACATCGCCGCGACCGCAGCCGCCGCCCGCGCGGCCCTGGCAGGCGTGCTGGCGGCCCCGGCCGAGGCGAGTGCCCACCGGATCTCCGCCGTCGGCCACGCCCACATCGACTCCGCGTGGCTGTGGCCGGTCCGCGAGACCATCCGCAAGGTCGCCCGGACCACCGCCAGCATGACCGAACTCATCGCGGACACCGACGACTTCCTCTACGGCATGTCGAGCGCCCAGCAGTACGCCTGGATCAAGAAACACCGCCCCGAGGTGTATGCGAAGGTCAAGGATGCCGTCGCCGCCGGGCGTTTCCTGCCGTTGGGCGGCATGTGGGTGGAGTCCGACACCACCATGCCCTCCGGCGAGGCGATGGCCCGGCAGTTCCTCTACGGCCAGCGGTTCTTCGAGGAGGAGTTCGGCCTCCGGTCCAGCGGGGTGTGGCTGCCCGATTCGTTCGGCTACTCGGCCGCCCTGCCGCAGCTCATCCGGCGGGCGGGCTTCTCCTGGTTCTTCACCCAGAAGATCTCCTGGAACCAGGTCAACGTCTTCCCGCACCACACCTTCGACTGGGAGGGGATCGACGGGTCCCGGATCTTCACCCACTTCCCCTCGATGGACACCTACACCTCCGAGCTCAGCGGCGCGGAGGTCGCCAAGGCGTCGCGGCAGTTCCGTGAAGCGCGGCTGGCGTCCGGCTCGATCGCGCCCACGGGATGGGGCGACGGCGGCGGCGGGTCGACCCGCGAGATGGTCGGCAGGGCCGCCCGGCTGGCCGACCTCGAGGGCTCCCCGCGGGTGTCCTGGGAACACCCGGACGCCTTCTACGCCCGTGCCCGGGCAGAACTCCCGCAGGCGCCCGTGTGGGTGGGGGAACTGTATCTGGAGATGCACCGGGGCACGTTGACCAGCCAGCACCGCACCAAGGCGGGCAACCGACGCAGCGAGCAACTCCTCGTCGAGGCCGAACTGTGGTGGGCCACCGCCGCCGTCCACCAGGGAGCGGACTACCCCCACGAGGCCCTGGACGCGCTGTGGCAGCAGACGCTGCTCCAACAGTTCCACGACATCCTGCCGGGCACGTCGATCGCCTGGGTCCACCGCGAGGCACTCGCCCAGTACGCCCGCATCGAGGCAGCGTCGCTGGACCTGATCGCGCAGGCACAAGCGATCCTGGCCGGTGGCGAGGACGCCGCGACGCAGAGCGCGCCGGTCGTGTTCAACGCGTCCCCCTATGCCGTGGACGGGATCCCGGGTCTGGGTGCGGGTGTCCCCGTTCCCCCCGGCGATGCCGCCACCGTGGACCCCACTGCGGAGGGCTGGACGCTGGCCAACGGCCGGGTCCGCGTCGTCCTGGACGCCGACGGGCTGATCGTGTCGGCCCTCGAGGTGGCGTCGCGTCGCGAGTTGATCCCCGCCGGAGCGGTGGCGAACCTGCTACAGGTGCATCCCGACTTCCCGAACCGGTGGGATGCCTGGGACGTGGACCGGTTCTATCGCAACCGTGTCAGGGACGTGCGCGGGCACACCGCCCTGAGTGCCGAGGTGATCGGGGGCGTGGCCACCGTGCGCGTCGAGCGGTCCTTCGGTGACTCGCGGGTCACGCAGACGCTGCGGCTGCGGCCGGGCTCCCCGACGTTGGAGATCGATCAGGTCACCGACTGGCGCGAGACGGAGAAGTTCCTCAAAGTGGCCTTCCCGCTCAGCATCGCGGCGGAGTCCACGCTGGCCGAGACCCAGTTCGGGGCGGTGCGCCGGGTCACCCACACCAACACCTCCTGGGAGGCGGCCAAGTTCGAGACCTCCATGCACCGCTACGTGCTCGCCGAGGAGGTCGGCTTCGGGGCGGCGCTGGTCACCGACTCGACGTACGGCTTCGACGTGACCCGCGACGTCCGCCAGGACGGTGCCGCCACCGACGTCACCACGACGCTGCGGCTGTCGCTGCTGCGCGCCCCGCGGTTCCCCGACCCGGAGACCGACCAGGGCGAGCAGCATCACCGCTACGGGCTGGTGATCGGTGCCGACCTCGACGCCGCGACCCGCGAGGGCTACACGCTCAACACCGACCGCCGCGTGCAAGGCGGGCATCCGGTGGCGCCGGTGGCGATCGCCTCCGCCGGGCTGGTCATCTCGGCGGTCAAGCTCGCCGCCGATCGCTCGGGTGATCTGATCGTGCGGCTGTACGAGCCGCACGGACGCCGCGCCTCCGGCACGCTGCAGTTCGCCCGCCCTGTCGCCGCCGTGCGGGAGGCGTCCCTCATCGAGGACCCGCTGGGGGGCGCGGTCGTCGAGGGCGGCGACACGGTTCGGGTCAGCCTGACACCGTTCGAGGTGCGCACCTACCGCGTCGCGCTCTGAGGCGCGGGCCCGCCCCCGTGGCAGCGGGGGCGAGCCGCGCGGGCTTTAGAAGTAGACGGCGACCGGGCGTCCGTTCGGGCCCGGCATCACGGAGATGTCGGTGTTGAACAGGGCGCTCAGGACGCCGTCTTGCATGATCGCCTCCGGCGAACCGAACTCGGCGATGCCGCCGTCCTTCATGGCGCAGATGTAGTCGGCGTAGGCGGCAGCGAAGTTGATGTCGTGCAGCACCACGATGATCGTCCGGTCGAACTCCGCGGCGGCGGCCCGCAGGTGACGCATCATCGTCACCGAGTGCGCGATGTCGAGGTTGTTCAGCGGCTCGTCCAGCAAGACGTAGTCGGTCTCCTGACACAGCACCATTGCCACATAGGCGCGCTGCCGCTGGCCACCGGAGAGCTGGTCGAGGTAGCGGCCCTCCAGATCGCGCAGGTCGAGGAAGTCGATGTAGCGGCTGATGATCTCCTCATCGGCGCGGTTGAGCCGGCCCTGGCTGTGGGGGAACCGGCCGAAGCCGACGAGCTGGCGCACCGTCAGCCGCGTGATGAAGTGGTTCTCCTGCCGCAGGATCGAGAGGATCTTCGCCAGGTCGCGGGACTTGGTGGAGGCGACGTCGTAGCCCGCCACCTCGATGCTGCCCTGATCCATGCCGAGCAGCCGGCCGATCATCGTCAGCATGGTCGACTTGCCCGCCCCGTTGGGCCCCACCAGCGCGGTGATACCGCCGGTGGGGATCTCCAGGTCGACCGGCCCGATCGCGACCTCGCTGCTGTAGCGCTTGAGGACATCGGTCAGCGTGATCACAGGCGTCCCTTCTTCAAGATGACGATGAGGAAGACGGTGCCGCCCACCAGTTCGATGATGATCGACACGACGCCGGACCCGTAGAAGATGAAGTTCATGATGAAGTAGGCGGCGCTCAGCACCACGAACCCCACGAGGGCGGCGACGGGGAAGATGTAGCGGTGGTCGAAAGTGTCGGCGAACTGATAGGCCAGCGTCGCGACGAGGAACCCCAGGAACGTCAGCGGCCCCACCAGGGCGGTTGACGTCGCGATCAGTGCCGAGGCGGCAACGAGGACGATGATCGTCGTCCGGCGGTGGTTGACGCCGAGGTTCACCGCGGCGTCGCGGCCCAGGCTGAGCGTGTTCAGCGAGCGGGACATGAACCACAGCACGCCGCCCGCGACCACGATGAGCGGGATCGCGACCGGGAAGTAGGCGGCGTTGGCGTTGGAGACCGAGCCGAACATGCGCGCGGCCAGTACATCGAACTCGCTGGGGGTGAGCAGGCGCTGCATGAACGAGGACACCGATCCGAGCCCGCCGCCGATGACGATGCCGATCAGCAGCATCACCTGCAGGTTCGCATAGCGGCCCGAGAGCAGCCAGCCGTACAGGGCGCACGCCAGGCCCATCATCGCGCCCACCTGGACGATGAACGCGGTGACGCCGGTGAAGGAGATCAGCCCGGCGAGGCCGAACAGGTACACCGACGTGGTCTGGATGGCCCGGTACAGCGACTCGAAGCCCATGATCGACGGCGTCAGGATCCGGTTGTTGGTCACCGTCTGGAAGGCGACGGTGGCCAGGGCCTGACAGATCGCGACGAGCGCCATCACGAAGACGGCGACCCCGCGGTGCTGGGCGATGAGCCAAAAGCCGCTCGTCCCGAACGGCATCGGGTTGGCCCAGGCGATCAGCCCGAACCCGAACAGCGCCGCCAGCCCGACCAGCACGGCGACGGTCACCCAGTAGCGGCGCTGGGCGCGGGCCGTGGAGAAGGCACTCGCGCGGCGTTCGGGTCGCGGCCGTTCCACGTCGGAGGTGGCGGGGGAGAGGGTGGTCGTGGCCATGCTCACCTCGCTCCCAGGCGGCGCTGCTGCAGCAGCAGCGCGATGAAGACGGCGGCCCCCACGATCCCGAGGATCAGGGAGACCGGCACCTCGAACGGCATGATGATTGTCCGGGCGAGGATGTCGCACACGGTGACGATGCCGATGCCGAGCAGGGCGACCCACGGGAGGTTGCTGCGCAGGTCGTCGCCCCGGACCATGGAGACGATGTTGGGCACGATGAGACCCAGGAACGGCAGGTTCCCCACCACGACGGTGACGACGCCGGTGGCGATGGCGATCAGGCCGGTGCCCATCAAGACGATGCGGTTGTAGTCGAGGCCCACGTTGGTGGCGATGTCCTCGCCCAGGCCCGCCACGGTGAGTCGGTCGGCGACCACGAAGATAGCGACGACGACGGCGACGACGATCCACAGCACCTCGTACTGGCCCTCGATGACGCCGACGAAGCTGCCCGCGAACCACACGCCGAGGTTCTGCAGCATGTTGGTCTGCAGCGCCACGAAGGTGGACACGGAGCCGACCACCGCGCCGAGCATGATGCCGACGATCGGGACGATCAGCGAGGAACGGAGCGTCACCCGGCGCAGGAACGCGAAGAAGACCATCGTCCCGACGAAGGCGAAGATGACCGCCCCGACCATCCGCACCAGCAGTGGCGGGTTGGGGAACACGATCATCGTGGTGAGCAGCCCGAGCCCGGCCCATTCGGTGGTGCCGGTCGTGGTGGGCTCGACGAAGCGGTTCTGGGTCAGCAACTGCATGACCAGCCCCGACATCGCCATGGCTGCACCCGCCAGCACCAACGCAATGGTGCGGGGGACGCGGGTGATGGCGAACATCCGCCAGCCGTCGTCCGCGCCGAAGATGTCGTAGACACCCACGAACAGGGACGCGACGAGCAGTGCTCCGACGACGACGATCCCGATGAGCAGGCGCCAGTCGAGCAGCCGAGACCCCGCGCGGGTGGCGCGGGGCTCGGCTGTCGTGGTGCCCGTCATCGGGGCCGCCGGTTGATCAACGATCGGTCGCTCGTGATACGACGGCTACTTCGCGGCCGCGAACTTGGCGGCCAGATCCTCGAAGAACGTCGTGTAGGTCTGGATGCCTTCGTTGGTGTACGTGTCGGCCGGCATGTAGACGACCTGTCCCTTGGTGACGGCGGTCACGTTGGCCAGGGCTGCGGAGTCCTGGATCACCTTGGCGGCGGGGACGTAGCTCGGATCGTCGGCGCTCACGGCGGCGTCGCGGTCCATGACCAGGATCCAGTCGGGGTTCGCCGCGGCGATGGTCTCCACGGAGATGTCGTCGCCCTGGTGGTCGTTGGTGGCGCCCGCGACGTCCAGCGCGTGGGTCAGGCCGAGGATGTCGAAGACCGGCCCGAGGGTACGGCCGACGGTCGGGGCGATGTAGCCGATCTTGCCGCCGGAGGAGTTCACGGCGATGACCTTCTGGCTCGGGTCGTAAGCGGCCTTCGCGGCGGTGATCGACGCGTCGAGCTTGGCGTTCAGCGCGGTCGCCTCGGCCTCCTTGCCGAAGATGGTGCCCAGCGTGGTGGTCTGGCGCTTCAGCTCGGAGTCGAAGGCCTCGCCGTCGCGGGGGTCGAGCAGGATCTGCGCGGCGCCCGGTGCGCGGGAGGCGATGTCGTCGTACTTGCCGGCGAAGCGCTGGCCGTTGATGATCAGGTCGGGCTCGGCCGCGGTGATGAGCTCCAGCTTGGGCTCGTTGTGGGTGCCGATGTCGATGATCGACTCGTCCTTGGCGTACTTGTTCGTCGACGGCATCAGGGAGCGCGCGGCGGCCTTGGGCTTGATGTCCCAGTCGGCCAGCGTCTGGAAGGTGCGGTTGTCGAGGGCGACGACGGAGGTCGGCGGGGTCTTGACCGTGACGGTCCCCTTGTTGTCGGTCACCGTGACGGTGGCCTGTGCTGCGGGGGTGGACGCCGAGGGGGTGGCGGCGGAGCTCGCACATCCGGTGAGGAGGATGGCAAGGGCTGCGGCGGGGGCCAGCGCGCGGCCGACGAGGCGGTTCATGGATCTCCCAACGATCGAGTTAAGGGTTGCCTTAGTAAGGATCACCTAAACATGATTCGAGGACCCGTCGCAAACGGGGTTGCACTATTCGCGCCGACTACCTTGCGTAAATCGAGGGGGCGCTCAGCCCAGCACCAACTCGCGGTCGCAGCGGGAACGGACATCGGGATCGTGCGTGATCACCAGCAGCGGAGAGCCGGCCGCCTGGGCCCAGATGTCGTCCAGCAGAGCGGTGGCCGTCTCGGCGTCCAGATGCTCGGTGGGCTCATCGAGCACGAGGATCTGGTAATCGCCCACCACCAGGCGCGACAGCGCCAGCCGGCGCTCCTCCCCGCCCGACAGTGACGCCCCCAACTCCCCGACGGCACGATCGGGGTCGACGTCGAGCCGGACGCGCGCCAGCGCCTCCTCGACGCGAGGACGGTCGGCGGTCTTGTCGCCGATCATCACGTTCTCGGCAACCGAGGTGGAGAAGATGTGGGCGTCCTGAGCGAGATAACCGATCCGTCCCCGGGTCTCGACGCCGCCGCCGGCCGGGGGAATCAGTCCCAGCAGGGTCGCGGCGAGGGTCGTCTTGCCGACGCCCGACGGCCCCACGATCGCCAGCGACTCCCCGGCCGCCACCTCGAACGACAGCCCGCCCAGCAACGGCTCGGCACCTGGCCAGCCGAGGGTCAGGTCGCGCACGCTCACGCGCGGCGCTTCGTCGGTAGGGGAGGCGTCCAGGTCGCCGCGGCCCACCGGCTCAGCGGTGAGGATCTCCGTGACCCGCGCCAGCGCGACCCGGGAGCGGGTGTGGGTCTGGGCGGCCTTCGTGAAGTCGGCGAAGACCTCGTGCAACGCCAGCGGCAGCAGCACCAGCACCGCCAGCATGGTGTGGTCCAGGTCGCCTGCCCGCACCTGGGCCGCGCCCAGGGCGAGCGTCGCCATCACCGACGCGCCCGCGGCCAGCGTCTGGATGCCGGTGGCCAGGCCCCGGGTCCACGCGGCGCGCTCCTCGAAGCCCCGGAGGGCGTCGTCGGCGGCGGCGACGCGCGCCAGCGCCCGGTCCTGCGCCGAGTAGGCGACCAGGTCGGTGGCGGTGCGGCCCACCTCGTGCACGGCGTCGGCGAGCGCGCCGCGCCCGGAGATGGCGGCCTCATCGGCCCGCGAGGAGATCCGGGCCGCAAGCCACGGCGCGGCGACGCCGGCGATCAGTGCGCTGGCCAGCAGCGCGACGGCCGCGGGCCAGGAGAACACCGAGACGACCGCGGAGGCGGCCAGCAGCACGAACAACCCCGACAGGAAGGGGATGGCCACCCGGACGACCGCATCCAGGACGGCGTCCACGTCGGCGACGACGCGGGTCAGCAGGTCGCCGCGCCGGCGCCCCAGCAGCGTCGTCCGGGCCAGGGCCCGGTAGGTGTCCAGTCGCAGTGCCGACTGCAGCCGCAGGCCCAGGTCGTGCCCCACCAGCCGCTCCGTGTAGCGGGCGACACCACGGCTGATGCCGAAGGCGCGCACCAGCACGGCGGCCGCCGTCAGGTACATCACCGGCGGGTGCTCGGCCGCGCGCGAGAGCAGCCAGCCCGACACGCCCATCAGGGCCACCGAACTCAGCGACGCCGCCGACGCCAGCACCAAGGCCAGCAGGAACCGCCCCCAGCCGCGAGGGACCGATCCGATCAGCCGCCGGACGAGCGCGCTCATGCGGAGACCTCCTCGTGGACGCCGATCGGGACGACACGATCCGCTTCGGCGAGGACGGCGGGGCGGTGTGAGACGACCACGACGGTGACCCCGCTGCCGCGCAGGCTCCGCAGCAAGGTGGCCTCGGCGGTGGCGTCCAGGCCTGCGGTGGGCTCGTCCAAGAGCAGGATCTGGGCCCCGGCATCGATGCGGAGCAGCGCACGGGCCGTCGCGACCCGGCGACGCTCGCCGGCCGAGAGGCCCTCCCCGTCGTCACCCACCGGACGGGCGGCGTCGAGGTCGGGGGCACCTGCGCGGCGAAGCGCGTCGCTGATCCTGGCGTCGTTCGCGCCCGGGTCCCCGAGGGCCACGTTGTCGGCGATGGTGCCGCTGATCATGCCGGGCTCTTGCCCGACGAAGGCGACCCGCTCCCGGTCGGGGAGCTGCAGGCTTCCTTCGGTCGGCGTCAGGAAGCCCATGAGGGCGTTCAGGACGGTGGTCTTGCCGCCGCCGGAGGGCCCCACCAGGGCGACGAACTCGCCCGGTGCCACGTCGAGGTTCACCCCGCTGACTGCGGCGGACGCGGCGCCCGGATACGTGTGTCCCAACCCGCGGGCGGAGAGCACGGCCCCGTTCGTCGCCGCCGCCGCCGGGGAGGCCTCCTGGGCGCGCGCGTGGGCGGCGTCGATGACCGCGAAGGCCTGATCGGCGGCGGCCATGCCGTCGGCCGCGTCGTGATAGTGGACGCCGACCTGACGCACCGGCAGGAACACTTCGGGGGCGAGGACGAGCACGAACAGCGCCGTGGTGAGGCTCATCCCGCTCTCCACGACGCGGAACCCGACGGTGACGGCGATGACGGCCACCGACAGCGTCGCCAGCAGCTCCAGCACGAAGGCGGAGAGGAACGACACCCGCAGCGTCCCCATCGTCTCGGCGCGGTGGGCGTCCTCCGACCGCGTCAAGCCGATCTCCTGGGCGCGAGCACGGCCGAACACCTGCAGCGTCGGCAGGCCGGAGACCAGGTCGGCGAAGTGGTGGGCGAGGCGCTGCTGGGTGCGCCAGCGCCGGCGCGTGTGGGCCTCGGTCGTCCAGCCGACCAGTGCCATGAAGACCGGGATGAGGGGGACGGTCAGCGCGACGATGACCGCCGAGGACAGGTCGGCGGTGGCGATCGCGATGCCGGTGATCAGCGGCACCGTGCAGGCGAGCGCCAGCTGGGGAAGGTACTTGGAATAGAAGCCGTCGAGGGCG
>RRZT010441256.1_pt1 | contig 33814 bp, 26 predicted proteins | sample 2165551 | NCBI WGS metagenome assembly RRZT01 (sample SAMN10456910, study PRJNA506462) | wastewater metagenome | biome: wastewater; feature: sludge; material: wastewater sludge; isolation source: wastewater sludge with Escherichia coli K12::gfp cells carrying plasmid... | place: USA: Moscow, Idaho...
CTGATGCGGATGCAGGCCCAAGCTGCTGCCGCCACCCCGGTGCCACCTGCGGGGGTGTGAGATGCCGACCAAGATCGTCATCGACACCGAGGACCTGCGCGGCGCGTCGCAGTACCTGCAGGGCGCCCTCGATCAGCTCGCGCAGATTCGGCTGTCGGTGGTGCAGGTTGGTGCGACCCTCGACGCAACCCCGGACGTGGCCACCCGGCGCCAACAGCTGCTGGCCGGCCTGGAGCGCCTCGGGGCCGCCCTCGCCGACGACCACGCCGGTCTGGTCCACGAGGTGCTCGAGATCGAGGGTGACGAAGGACCGCCTCCGGCCACCACGACCCCGACCGCGCCCCCGCAGGCGAGCCCGGGTCAGCACTCGCTGGGCTGGCTCGGCCAGGTGCTCACCCCCAATTCGGCGGCCATCGTCATGGGGTGGGTCACCTCCGGTGCGCTGTCGGCGGGGGAGGGCCTGTCGCCGGCGCCTGAGCCGTGGGACAAACCGTGGGTCAACCCCGACGGTTCGGTCCCGCCCGGCCCGACCAAGGCAGGCGCTAGCTCGAGTTCGACCTCGACGTCCACCGGCTTCGGCGCCAAGTGGGAGACGCGGGGTGAGACCGGCGATGGTGACGTGGGCGCCTCCGGCTCGGCGAGTGCCGAGGTGTCCGGGTGGGCCTATGGCGAGGCCCATGCCGGCTCCGACGGCAAGGGCGGCTACGGCGCGGGCGCCTCGGCCAGCGCGGGTGCGTCGATGACCGTCCATGTGGAGGGTGAGGCCCACGCTGGGCCGGTCAGCGCGAAGGGCTCGGCCGATGCCACCGCCGCCGTGCAGGCCGAGGGTGAGGTCGACGCCTCGATCGGTCCCGATGGTGCGAAGGTGGGTGGGCATGCGAAAGCCCAGGCCGAGGCCACGGCCAGCGCCCAGGGCACGGTCGGGGTCGGCCCGGCATACGCCTCCGGGCACGCCGAGGCCCAAGCCGGCGCGCACGCTCAGGTCGAGGGGCAGGCACACCTCGGCACAGACGGGGCCGGAGTCGACGCAGGCTATGGAGCCTTCGCCGGAGCACGGGCCTCGGCCGGCGTCGAGGCCGGGATGCAGGGCGGGACCGCCGCCAAGGGGGAGGTCGGGGTCCGGGCCGGAGTGGGTGTCGAGGGTCACTTCTCGGCGCACGCCGGCGGCGACGGCATCGGCTTCAGCCTCGGCATCGGCGCGGCCCTGGGGATCGGGGCCGGTTTCGACATCGACGTGAACCTCTCGTGGGACGATGTCAACCCGCTCGACGCGGCGGAGTCGATCATCGACGGCGTCGAGTCCGCCGGAGGGGCCATCGCCGACTTCGTCGAGGATCCCATCGGATCGGTGGCGGATGCCGGCGCCGGGATCGCCGACCAGGCCGAGGCCGTCGGCGACTGGGCCGCCGAGGCCTACCAGGACACCGCCGAGTGGGTCTCGCAGGCCTATGCCGACGCGTCCGACTGGGTGGGCGAGGCGTCCGATGACGCCAGCGCATGGGCCAGCGAGGCCTTCGACGATGCGAGCGACTGGGTGGGCGAGGCCGGCGAATGGGTGGTCGACCAGAGCGAGGACCTCATCGGCGCCGGTGCAGGGGCCGTCGGCGATGCCGGTGCGTGGGCAACGGACCAGGCCGCGCTGCCCTCAGACCCGGCACCATCGGTCGGCGCTGCACTCGGCGTCGATTGGCCGCCGGTGCCGACCCCGGCGCCGCCCTGCCCGCTGCCGGCGCCGGTCCTGCAGCAGCCCCCAGCGGTCCCGATGACCGACCCCAGCGCCGCCGTCGATCTGAGCCCAGCGTGGGCCGGGCTGCTGCCCGCTCCTGCCCACTAGTCCCTGACCCGCCGCACTCGACGTGGCCAACACAGACGGAGCTGACATGGATCTGGCATTCCCGAGCGCGGACTTCCCGGCGCAGCCCGCGTTGCGCCTCGTGGCGCCGCAGGGGTGGGTCTACGTCGACCTGCCGGACGCGGTCGTCGCGGCGGCCGACCCGCACTCGCCGAAGGAGTGCACCACCAACCTCTTGGTGACGATCACCCGGGTGATCGGGGAGGCCGATCTCGCCGCCGTGGTGCAGCGCCAGATCGCCACCGCCACAAGCCAGCTCGGCGGCTCACTGGACCGGCAGGAGCGCGAGCCCATGGCCGGCCGGGACGCGATCTGGTCGGCGCTGTCCTATCCGATCCGAGCCGATCGACCGATCCCGCTCTTCCAGGCTCAGGCCACGGTGCTGGTCCCGCGGCGGGAACGGGTGACCGATGCGGTGACGCTGGTGGCGACCTGCGCGCAGTCGGTCGCTGCCCACTACTCGCCGCTGTTCCGGGCCAGCTTCCAGACCCTGGCGATCGCCGAGTGAGCCGAGGTGGGCCAAGGGCTCAGTCGGGGCAGGCTACCTGCACATAGTCGACCGGTCCGCGGGTGACCAGATAGCCACGTCCAGCCGGGAATCGACGAGATGCCTTGCGCGGGAAACGAACTCCGAAGAGGTCACCGTCGATGTCGACGGCTGGGTCGAGCACGATGGCGTGTTTGGCCTTGCGGATCTCGGTGACCCAACCACCGAAGGCGCGGTGCGCGGTGTGCGTCTGGAGCGCCACCACCAGCACGAGACCGAGGTCCCGACCGCGCCGCACCAGGGTCACGAGTGAGTTGGCGCCCAAGGTGTCGACGAGTTCGTCACCATCGTCGACGACGACCAACCACGGGGGTATGCCGCCGGCGCTGCCGGCTCCCGCGCCGTCGGGACCCGCGCTGTCGGGACCCGCGCCGCTGGCCTGCCGCTCGCGCAGCACGTCCTCCAGCTGCCGGGCCAGGGTGTCGCAGCCGTCGACGCCACGCCCCACCTCGCGCCACCAGGGCGCGTCGAGCAAGGCGGTGCGCCGGGGGGCCAGCAGGTAGGCCTCCACACCAGGCTGCGCGGCGACGAGCCCAGCGGTCACGACATGCAGGGCCGTGGTGCGACCTGACCGGGCCGGGCCGAGGGCGACGAAGACCGGGTTGTCCACGAGATCGATGGACATCGGGCGATAGCTGTCTCCCGACACCCCGAAGGGCACTGCGGCAAGGGTGGGCGGGCCGATCGTCACGGTGCGCAACGAGATCCGGTCCGGCAAGGGTTCGACCGGGGGTGGACGGAGCCGGGCCGCAGGGCCGGTGCGAGCGGCCAGGCGATCCTGCACTGCGGCGGCGAGCCCCTCGAGGGCCTGCGCCTGCCCCGGCCCGGTCGCATCGGCACCCAGCACCCCGATCTGCACTTCGGTGCCCTTGAGGAAGCCGCGGCCCGGGGCGAGGGTGACCTCGGCGAGTGCGGTCGGTAGGCCGAGGGAGGCGTACTCGTCGCCTTCGGCCATCCGCAGCACGAGCCGTTCGGTGATGGCGCTGGACAGGGTCGTCGGCACGGCGTTGCGCCGGTCGGCGGTGAGCACGAAGGTGAGGCCGACCGCGCGACCCTGGGCGACCAGCCGGTCGACGCGTTCCAGCAGCTCGCCGCGGTCGACGTTGAGATAGGTCTGCCGGAAGGCGCCGTAGCCATCCAAGAGGACGACAAGATAGGGCAATGTGCCACCGCCAGAGCGGTATTCGGCCAGTGATGCGGCATTGGCACGGCCCAACAGCTCGGTTCGCTCGGCCACTGCGGTCTCGAGCATCGCCACCAGTCGGTCGACCCGTTCCGGATCGTCGGCGCTGATCACCCCACCGACCTGGGGGAGGCGTGCCAGTTGCGCCAGGCCGCGGCCGGCGAAGTCGAGCGCGTAGACATGCACGAGGTCGGGGTCGGCGCGGACCGCGAGAGCGGCAGCGACGCAGCGCAACAGTTGGCTCTTGCCGGTGCCGCTCGTGCCGTAGGCAAGGAGGTGACCTTGGGTGGCCGGGTCGTACCAAGCCAGCCGTTGGGTCTGCTGGTCGGGCAGATCGACCATGCCGAGCGGGATGGCGATCTCGGACGAGCCCGCCGGTGGCGCCGACGTATCCAGACTCAGCAAGTCGACATGCGTCGGCAGCGGATCCAGCCACGGCTTGGGCTGATCGGGGATGCCGGCCAGCACGTGCGCCTGCCGGATCGCGGCGACCAAGCGCTGCAGATCGGTGGGCCGCTCGTCCGCTACGTCGCGTGGGCCGCGCGGCCCGGCGGCCTCGCGGAGCCCGGAGCGCACCTCGAACGGGGTCACCGTGGTCGGCTGCCGGGTCGAACCTCCTTGTTGGCTGCGGGCATTCGCGTATGCCGATTGCACCAGGGCGATGTCGCTGTGCCCCCGGCGCAGATAGCCGCGCCCGGGCAGGCCCTTGGGGATACGCGCGGCGTCGGGGCGGTCGAGCACGTCGTTGCTGTCCTGCTCGTCGGCGACCCGCAGGATGATCCGCAGATTGGTGTTGGCCCGGATGTTGTCGTCGACGACACCGGAGGGCCGTTGGGTGGCCAACATGAGATGCACGCCGAGCGACCGGCCCCGCTGCGCGATGTCGATGACACCCGCGACGAACTCGGGCACCTCCTTCTTGAGGAAGGCGAACTCGTCGAAGACGATGAACAGGTTCGCCGGCGACTCGGCGGGGTAGCGCGCCTCGAGTTCGGGCAGGTCCTTGCAGCCGTGTTCGCGCAGGATCTCCTCGCGGCGGCGCAACTCGGCGTTGAGCGAGACGAGGGCGCGGCCGGCCAGGTGCGCGTCGAGGTCGGTGAAGAACCCGACGGTGTGCGGCAACGCGACACAGTCCTTGAACGCGGCGCCACCCTTGTAGTCCACGAGCACGAAGGTGAGCGTCGAGGCCGGGTAGGTGGCCGCGAGCGAGCCGATGAAGGCCTGCAGGAGCTCACTCTTGCCGGCGCCGGTCGTGCCGGCGGTGAGTCCGTGCGGGCCGTCGCGGCGCAGATCGACGGTGACCGGCCCGGCAGCACCCTCGCCGATCGGGGCACCGAGGTCACCGGTGCCGGCATACCGGGCCCACCGTGCCCGGACCGCCGCGGCATCGGGGTCGGGCAGTTCGAGCAGGTCGAGCAGCAACACCCGCCGCGGCACTTCCCCAGAGGTCGATGATGCGGTCGCGTCCTGCAGGGGGGCCAGGCGCCGGGCCAACTCGGTCGCGAGGGCGGTGGCGAGTCCGTCGACGACGATGCCCGACACGGTGTCGCCGGTGCCGGTCACCGTGACGGCACCGTCGTTGCCGTGTTCACCGACTCGCACCACGGCTCGGCATTCGCCGGGCAGTTGCTCGGGGGTGGGCGCTGCGACGATGCAGGTCACGGCGAACTGGGGGCCCTCGGCGAGCAGCCTCGACAGGGACGAGTGCGGGATCGGCACCGCACCGGGGATCACCACGAGCACCGCCGGATGAGGGCGCTCTGCTCCGACGCCCCGCTCGGCCTGGATCCGGCGCATCGTGATGAGGTCGTCGACCACTCCGAAGAGGGCGCGCACGTCGTCGACATCGCTCGCGACCGACCGACCCCCCGGCAAGCCGTGCAGCAGCGTCTCGGTGTGCGGCAGCCAACGCAGCCAGCCCCACTCCGCTGCAGCCTGCTCCGTCGTCGGCAGCAGCCCGACGATCGCGAGGTCGCGTGGGCTGTGCAGGCAGGCCGCCTGCACGACCAGCCATCGGGCCAGCCCGTCGCGCATCGCTGGGTTCCCGGCCAGACCGAGCACCCCGGTCACCGGCAGACCGACGTCCACCGGCACCGAGGGATCGATCGCGTGGGCCTGCGCCAAGGCCCGGGCCCGAGCCTGATCGATGGTCTCGGTCGGAGTCAGCCCGGCGCTGCCGCCGGCGTAGGCGCCCGGCTCGGGCGGGGGCGCCGCGACCTCGACGACGAGGGCGCTGGGCAGGTCGGCCGTGCCGACCCGCACGGTCAGGAAGTCGGTGTCCGTGGCCCGTCGTTCCCAGAGCCGGGGGCTGCGTGAGCGCACCCAGTCGGCAAGCTCGGCCATGTTCGGCGCGGCGGCTCGTCGAGCGGCCAGCAACGCCGCGTAGGTCTGGTGCACGTCGGCCTCGAGATCGACCAGAGCGCTGTCGTATGCCGCGCGCGCCGCGGCATACTCCTTGCGGCCGCTCTTGCGGTCCTCCCACACTGACACGCCGAGCACGATCGGGCCCATGAGGGCGAACAGCAGCATGATCGGGCCCAGGAAGTAGGCCATCAGCCCACCCATGATGACCGGGATGATCGAGGCACTGAGCGGGATCTTGCGCCTGGGTGGCTGCATCGGCGGCGCCGGCACCCGGATGTGGCGGGGCACCAGGGGCACCGCGACGCGGGGCGGCCGCGAATAGACTTCCCGCCCGTCGCCGCGGGTCAGGTGGGCGGTGACGACCGGGCCCCTTGCGACCGCCTCGACCGACAGCAGGGTGGTGCCCACCTCGATGACCTGACCGGGGCGCAGCGTCGTCGGCTCGGTGAGTCGCCGGCCGTCGAGGAAGGTGCCATTCGTCGACCCCGCGTCACTGGCCACGACCTCCTTCGAGCCGACTCCCAGGTGCAGGTGCCGCCGGCTGGCCTGCGGGTCACCGAGGTTGATGTCGGCCGAATCGTCGCGACCGAGCAGGTAGCCGCTGCCCGCGCGCAACGGGAAGCGCTGACCGGCCCGCGGCCCGCCGACGACGGCCAGCACGTAGCTGGCCGGCTGGTCGGGCGAGCCCGCCGCGAGGTCGTCGGACGGTCGGCCCGGCGCGGCGAGGTGCACCTGATCGCCGTGGCACAGCTGCGCATCGCGCAACGGTGCCTGGAGGGCGATCGGGGCCGCGGTGCGCGACACCCATGCCGTTATCGGCTCAATGGCACCGACGGCTCGGGCCAGGGCCGCGACGATCTCGGCACCCGGGGCGGCCGGGTCGGCCTCGACGCGCATCTCGACCGGCGCACCGCCCTCGGTCGTCACGACGAGAAGGAGTTCCACGGGGCGTCCCTTTCGGGTGAGGGTGCGGGCCGGTCAGGGCCGCGCGGCGCACGACGGTGTGCTTGGACTGCTCATCAGACCCGTCGAGGTGACCGAGACGAGCTGATAGCAGTTGAGGCCGGCCGGGGGTGAGTCGATGAAGCAATGCGGATAGCTGGTACCGCACCGGTATGCGTCCGAGCGGGGGATCGTCGCAACGGAACTCCGCGGACCGCCCTCGGTCGATCGGTAGATCCGGTACTCCACGACGCCCGCGGTCGGTGACTCCCGCCAGACGACGCTGATCTCGCCCATCGCCTTCGGCGCGGCATACACCTCGGCCGGTGGCGCGGGGGGTGCCGGTGGTGGCGGGGGGGTGGCGATCGGCGGAGCAGTGGTGCCCGGCGGGGGCTTGGCCGTCGTCGGCCGGGTCGTGGCCGGTGCCGAGGGGGTCACCGCAGTGGTCGAGGCGCTCGGTGTCGAGGTCGGGCTCGCCGCCGGGGTGCTGGTCGTCGGGCCGTTGTCGGTCGCCTCGGTGGACGTCACGAAGATGGTGCTCGTCGCAGTCGCGGCCACGGGCGCCGCGGAGCCACGCGCCACGAGCTGCCAGACCCCGACGGCGCCCGCGACGAGGGCCAACACCACGAGAGGGACGAGCACACGGACCCGGCGGCCGGCGGGCCTACCCGGCGGGGCGGCCGGGATGACCGGCGTCTGGATCGGATGGGCCCGGCCCCCGAGCATCGTGGCTTCGCCCCCGGTCGCCATGGGCTGCGGCGATCCGCTGAACGAGGGCGGCAGGATCGTGCCCACCGGGGGCGGTGGGCCGGTCGTGCTGGAGCGAGGCAGGACTGACGGCGAGCTCTCGCCCGGCCCGGCCACCAGCTCGCTGACCATCTCGGTGATCGGCCACCCGGCCGCCTGCTGGGCCTGCTGCAGCAGCCGCCCGAAGTCGGCGGCGGTCTGGGGCCGTGCCGCGGGGTCCTTGGCCATCGCGGCGAGGATCGCGTCGCGCACGGCTGGTGGCACGTCCGGGCGCCCCGGATCCGGGGGTGGTCGCGTGAGCACCTCGGTGACGAAGCCGGCCAGTCCGGTCGCGCCGGTGTGGCCGAAGGCGGGAGTGCCGCGCAGCAGCTGGTAGAGGGTGGAGCCGAGGGTGTAGATGTCACTGCGCACATCGGCGGCCTGCCCGCGCAGCACCTCGGGCGCGGCGTGGCTCGGGGTGTATGCCGCGGTGAGTCCGGTCGCCGCGCCTCCGGCGAGGGTGGAGATGCCGAAGTCGGCCAGGGCCGGTTCGCCGAAGCTCGTGACGAGGATGTTCTCCGGTTTGACGTCGCGGTGCAGCACGTCGCGACGATGTGCGGCGTGCAACGCGCCTGCGATCTTCACGCCGATCCGGGCGACGTCCGGCACCGGCATCGGCCCGCTGCGCTGCAGGCGGTCGGCCAACGAGCCGCCCTCGCAGTAGGCCATGGTGAGGTAGGGGCGACCGTCCTCGAGGAAGCCCGAGTCGAGCACGGTGATGATGTTCGGGTGGCCGGTGAGCCGCCCGGTCGTCGCACACTCCCGCTGGAACCGGCTACGCGCCGCTTCGTCGGTCAGGCCCGAGTCGAGGATCTTCACCGCGACCCAGCGGTCGTAGGCGCTCTGGTGGGCCCGCCACACCGTGCCGAAGCCGCCGCGACCGATCGGCCGGAAGTCGTCGTAGCCAGGAATCCGCGGCAGCCCGGGCTCGCCGCCGGCGCCGCTCGTCGTCACGCGCTCAGGGTAGCGCCGGGGTGTCTGGGGGCGACTCCCCCAACCGGCGGATCCGGCCGCACGCCGAGGCTGCCGGCCGCCGCCGCACGCCGCGGCCGGGCCTGCAGCGGGCATCGGCCGAACGGCCACATTCGCCGCGGAATGCGCTCCACGGGCCGGTCGGGTTGGCGGCCGACCGGCCCGCATGGCTACCCTCCAAGGGTGGGGAGGGCTTCGCAGACGTTCACGTGCTTCTTGCGTGAGGACATCGCACCGAGACTGCGAGAGCTGGGTTTCAAGGGCTCCGGCAAGCGGTTCAGCCTCCCCGACAACGACCACTATGCGGTGGTCTCCTTCCACACCAGGCGCACCGGCTTCCCCGACCGGGTGCGTTTCACCCTCAACGTGAGCATCGTCGAGAAGGCCACCTGGGAGCGGGCCCGCGAGGCCACCCCGGCCCTGCCGGCCCAGCCGAGCGCAGCCGCGAGTTACGGGCTCGACGACGGCATGTGGTGGTGTCCGGTCGGCACCATCGTCGGGGGGCACGAGCGGTGGTGGACCCTCGACGCGGACGGCGCCCGCCGGGATTTCCTGGCTCGCGAGGTGTTGGGCGCCATCGAGGACGCGGTGCTGCCGACCCTGCGTGAGCGGCTGATCGGCTGATCGACGCCGCGCCCAACCGGTGCGGGTCTGTCATGCTGAGCCGGCACCATCGCTGGTCCCGCCCCGCAGTCGCCCAGCCCCTGCACCCCCCGCACCCCCCCGCCCAGCAGTCGCCCAGGAGTCGCCCCGATGTCCGCTGCGTCAGCCACGCCGGCGTCATCGCCGTCGGGCCCGACTCCGGCGTCCCGGTGGGGGCCAAGCCTCGGGCCGGGTCCCGAGCTGCCGATGGCCCGGCAGCTGTCCATCCGGGAGCTGTTGATCTTCGCGTCGGGTGACCTCTTCGGAGGCGGCGCCGCCGCGACACTGGCGCTCTTCTACCTCTACTACCTCACCAACGTCGTGGGCATCCCACCGGGCATCGCCGGCACGACGGTGGTCGCCTCGAAGATCTGGGATGCGGTCAACCACCCGATCATGGGTCTCATCACCGACCGCACCCGCTCCCGGTGGGGCCGGCGGCGGCCGTGGATCTTCGGCGGAGCCCTTCTACTGCCGCCGGCCCTTGCGGCGCTGTGGGCGCCGATCGGCGACTGGGAGAGCCTGTCCTCGAAGGTGACCTTTGTCGTCGTCGCGCACCTGGCCTGGACGACGATCGCGAGCATCGTCGCGGTGCCCTATGGGTCGTTGTCGACCGAGCTGACGACCAACGCCGACGAGCGCAGCCAGGTCAACGTGCTGCGGATGGGCTTCGCGACCTTCTCCGCGGTCGGCTGCAACGTCGTGATGAACCTCGTCGTCAACGCCTACACGGCCGGGCACTTGTCGATGCAGGGTCTCTACCTCGTGTTGTTCGCCGGCTTCGGCTCGTTCTTCTCCATCCCCATGCTGCTGGTGGCCCGCTTCACCCACGAGCGGGCACCGGTGAGCGAGCATGCGATGCATGGCTCCTGGCGCACCCTCATCGCTCCGTTGCGGGTGCGCTCCTTCCGCCAACTCACGGTGCTCTACCTGTGCCCCGCGGTGACCATCGACGTGGTCAGCCACGTCATCCTCTATTACGTCCTGTATGCCGTGCCCGGCGTCAGCTCGACGACGTTCGCGGGCATCTTCGCCGCGGTCACCCTCGTGATGCTCCCCATCCTCATCAAGCTGGTGAGCCGGGTCGACAAGAGCGTGATCTACCGCCGCGGCATCCCCATCGGCATCGTCGCGATGGTCGGTATCGCCTTCTATCCCGCGGGTCAGCCGGTGTGGCCGGTCTACGTCCTGGCCGGCATCCTCGCGCTGGGACTTGCTGCCTCGGAGATCATGGTGTGGACGATCTTCCCCGACGTGGTCGACGACGGTGAGCTGGCTCAGGGGGAGCGCAACGCCGGCTCGTTCAGCGGGCTGATGTTCCTCATCCGCACGGTGGCGTCGGCGGGCGCCTCCTTCCTCGTTGGGTGGGTGCTGCAGTTCACCGGCTACCAGGCGACCCACCACGGTCAGGGCACCGTGCCGCAACCAGAGTCGGCGCTCTGGGGCATCCGGCTGGTCATGCTCATCGCCGTCGTCGTGTTCATGGGCACCGCCTTCTTCGTCGCCCGGCGTTTCGTGCTCACCCACGCCCGATGTGCCGACCTGCAGCAGGAGCTGGAGGCGGCGCGCTCCCTGCGCCACACCGTCGCCGCGGAAGCCGCGCTCGCGCGCGACGAGCAGGCGCCCGACGAGCAGGCGCCCGACGAGCCGGTGCGCGCCGAGCGGTCCGGCGCCGAGCCGGGCCGCGCCGAGCGGTCGGGCGTCCAACCGCCTGGCGACGAGGGCGATCATGGGGCGCAGCGCGAGCGGTAGCGCACGATCCACCGCCGGACAGATTGCGGCGAAGGACACACGTGAGGACCGCCATTTCAGGCCCTAGGTCCATGTGCCGCTGATCCTTTCGGCTCTAGGGTGAGAGCGGCGGATCCGCACGGTCGTGAGACCAGCAGGGTGCACGGACCGAGGGGCGGACCCAGCCCTAGGAGCGTGCGTCATGTCGGCAGCACCTCGGACCGTGGTGGTGCTCGGCGCGGCCGGGCGGGACTTCCACAACGTCAACGTCGTCTATCGCGACGATCCGGACCATCGGGTGGTGGCCTTCACCGCCACCCAGATCCCCGACATCGAGGGGCGCCGTTACCCGCCGGAGTTGGCCGGGCCCCTCTACCCGGAGGGCATCCCGATCGTCGCCGAGTCCGACATCGTGGCGCTCATCGAGAGCCGCGGGATCGACCTGGCCGTCTTCGCCTACTCCGACGTGCCACACGACCGGGTCATGCATCTGGCCTCGCAATGCCTCGCGGCCGGCGCCGACTTCACGATGCTCTCGGGGCGGCATACCATGCTGCGTTCGTCCAAGCCGGTCATCGCGGTGACCGCGGTGCGCACCGGGGTCGGCAAGAGCCAGACGACCCGGTTCCTGGCCAAGCTGCTGCGCGACCAGGGCCTGCGGGTCGTCGCGGTGCGCCACCCGATGCCATACGGCGATCTCGCCGCGCAGATCTGCCAGCGCTTCGCGGCATACGAGGACCTGGATCGCGCCGACTGCACGATCGAGGAGCGTGAGGAGTACGAGCCGCACATCGACGCCGGCGTCGTGGTCTACGCCGGGGTCGACTACGAGCAGATCCTGCGGGCCGCCGAGCAGGAGGCCGATGTCATCCTCTGGGACGGCGGGAACAACGACCTGCCCTTCTACACCCCGGACCTGCATGTCTGCCTCGTCGACCCGCTGCGACCCGGCGACGAGCGGCGCTACCACCCCGGCGAGGCGAACGTCCGGATGGCCGACCTGGTCATCGTCAACAAGTGCGACGCGGCCCGCCCCGAGGACGTCGAGCTCGTCGAGGCGTCGGTGCGGGAGATGAACCCGGCCGCCGAGATCCACCGCTGCGACAGCCCGGTCACCGTCGATGACCCGGCGGCGGTCGCCGGGCGGCCGGTCATCGTCGTCGAGGACGGGCCGACCCTCACGCACGGGTCGATGACCTTCGGGGCCGGGGTGATCGGCGCCAGCTCCGCGCGTGCCACGACGATCGTCGACCCGAGCCCGTATGCCGTGGGGTCCATCGCCACGACGTACGCGAAGTACCCGAACGCCCGGGGCGTGCTGCCGGCCATGGGCTACAGCGCCGCCCAGGTGGCCGACCTCGCCGCGACCATCGAGGCGACCCCCGGCGAGGTCGTCGTCAGCGGCACCCCCGTCGACCTCACCCGCGTGTTGAGTGTCAGCAAACCGATTGTGCGAGCCCGCTATTCGCTGCGTGAACGCGAGCCGGGCCGGCTCGCCGCAGCCGTCACCAGGGCATTGGAGAAGGTCCGATGAACGCCGTCATGAGAGCCGATCGCATCCTCGTCTTCGACGGGAGGGTGCCGCCGGGGTCGCAACGACCGCTGGAGAACTATCTGCGTGAGGCGCGCGGCTACTACGAGTCGCCCGGGGGGATCCGGGTGCGGTTGTGGTGGGATCGCACCGACCCGGATCGGTTCCGCGAGGTCATCGAGTATGCCGATGCCGCCGACGAGGAGGCCGACGACGAACGGGTGCGCGCCGACCCGACGATGCGGGCCTACCTGACCCGGTGGCACGCCTTGCTCGCCGAGCCACCCCGGGTGCGTCGCTGGCGCGAGATCGACCTGCGCGAGTAGCCCGGACACCTCCTACCATGGCCCCGTGAGCGCTGACCCGCCGGGATATGTCATCGACTCAGACCCGGCCCGGGTCGATCTGACACTGGTGCACGGCTGGTTGTCCGAGCAGGCCTACTGGGCGCTCGGGCGCTCGCTGCAGACCCAGCGTCAGGCGCACGCCGGATCGCGAATGTACGGCGTCTACCGCGCCGCTGACGGCACTCAGGTGGCTATTGCCCGTGCGGTGACCGACGGTGCGACGTTCGCCTGGGTGTGCGATGTCTTCGTCGACAGTGCCGTCCGGGGCGTGGGCATCGGCACCTGGCTGGTGGGCGAGATCGTCGAGCGCCTCGAGATGGAGGGCGTGCTGCGGGTGGTGCTGGCCACCCGCGACGCCCACGAGGTGTATCGCCGGATCGGCTTCGAGCCACTGGCCAACCCGTCGACCTGGCTGGAGCGCGACCGGCGCCCCCAGCGCCCTGAGCCGGGCCAGTTCGGCTGACGGCCGTCGGAGAGCAGGTGGCTGGGGTGCGTGGGTGCGACCCGGACGCGGGGGGCGGCATACGATCCAGGCATGGGTCTGGACCTCACCAACCGGCATTTCGTCAAAGAACTCGACTTCACCTCGGCGGAGTGGCTGGGGCTCGTCGAGCTGACCGGGCGGCTCAAGGCGGCCCGCCGGGACGGTCGTGAGGAGCGCCAGCTGCTGGCCGGCAAGACCATCGCGTTGATCTTCGAGAAGACCTCGACCCGCACCCGGTGTGCCTTCGAGGTCGCCGCCTACCACCTCGGGGCGCAACTGACCTTCCTCGATCCGCACGGCAGTCAGATGGGGCACAAGGAGTCCATCGCCGACACCGCGCGGGTGCTCGGGCGGCTCTACGACGGGATCGAGTTCCGGGGCTCCCGGCACGCCGACTGCGAGACCCTTGCCGCGTATGCCGGGGTGCCCGTCTACAACGGCCTCACCGACACCTGGCACCCGACCCAGGCGCTGTGCGACATCGTGACCATGCTCGAGCACGCCGCGGCGCCGGCCGGGGAGATCAGCTACGCCTATGTCGGCGATGCGCGCTACAACATGGGCAACTCGCTGCTGGTCGCCGGTGCCATGACCGGCATGGACGTGCGGATCGTCGCCCCCCGCGCGCTGTGGCCGACCGACGAGATCGTCGGCCAGGCCCGGGGCGTGGCGCAGCAGACTGGGGCGCGGATCACCCTCACCGAGTCGCTGTCCGAGGGGGTGGCCGGCGTCGACTTCGTGCACACCGACGTCTGGGTGTCGATGGGCGAGCCCGACGACGTGTGGGCGCAACGCATCGAGTTGCTCACTCCCTACCGGGTGACCACCGAGGTCATGGCGGCCACTGGCAACCCCGAGGCCAAGTTCATGCACTGCCTGCCCTCCTACCACAACCGGCAGACGTCGGTCGGCGAGCGGGTCTTCCAGGAGTTCGGGATCGACTGCATGGAGGTCACCGACGAGGTCTTCGAGTCCTCCGCCTCGATCGTCTTCGACCAGAGCGAGAACCGGATGCACACGATCAAGGCCGTTCTCGCCGCCACCCTCGCCGGACACGCGGTGTGACCTCGGCGGGTGCGTCGGGCGACCCGGCGCTCACGATCGTGGTCGCCGCGGCGATCCTCGATGACCTGACCCGCCCGCGGCGGCTGTGCGCCGCCCGACGGGTCGCTCCGGTCGAACTCGCCGGGCGGTGGGAGCTGCCCGGCGGCAAGGTGGAGCCGGGGGAGTCCCCCGCCCAGGCGCTGCACCGCGAGCTCGCCGAGGAACTCGGTGTCACGGTCGTCCTCGGCGACCGGCTGACCGGCCCCGGCGCCGGGGGAGTGCCGGACGCCTGGGCGGTGTCCGGAGCGCTGGTGCTGCTCGTGTGGACGGCGCAGCTCACCCCGGGGCAGCTACCCCGGGCCGGGCGCGATCACGACGAGGTGCGCTGGATCGGCATACCGGAGTGCGCCGAGCTGCCCTGGCTCCCCGCCGACCGACCGGTCGTGGACGCGCTGCAGGTGTGGGCGGCGAAGGCGGGGCTCGCGGGCTGAGAGAATGGCCCTTATGCCTTCGCCGTCCCAGCAGCAACCCGACCCCAGCAGCCGTGCCACGGGCGGTGAGCCGGCTCGCGATGACATCCGCAGTCGCGATGACATCCGCAGTCGCAACGACATCCGGAATGTCGCCATCGTCGCGCACGTCGACCACGGCAAGACCACGCTCGTGGACAAGATGCTCTGGCAGGGCGGGGCCTTCGGGGCCCACCAGCATGTCGAGGAGCGCGCGATGGACTCCGGGGATCTGGAGCGCGAGAAGGGCATCACGATCCTCGCCAAGAACACCGCGATCCACTACAACGGCCCCTCGGCCGTCGCGGCCGGTCATCCCGACGGGGTGACGATCAACATCATCGACACTCCCGGCCACGCCGACTTCGGCGGCGAGGTCGAGCGTGGGCTGTCGATGGTCGACGGGGTGGTGCTGCTCGTGGACGCCTCCGAGGGTCCGTTGCCGCAGACCCGCTTCGTGTTGCGCAAGGCGTTGACCGCCCAGTTGCCCGTCGTGCTGTGCATCAACAAGGTGGACCGCCCGGACGCCCGGATCGCCGAGGTCGTCGACGAGGTCTACGAGTTGTTCATGGACCTGCTCGAAGGCTCCGACGACGAGCGCCACCACGACGCGGCCCTGGAGTTCCCGATCGTCTACGCGTCGGCGAAGGCGGGCCGGGCCAGCCTGCAGCGGCCGGCGGACGGCGGGCTGCCCGACGGGCCCGACCTCGAGCCGCTCTTCGCGACGATCATGTCGACCGTCCCGGCGCCGGTCTACGTCGCCGATGCCCCGTTGCAGGCGCATGTCACCAACCTCGATTCGAGCAACTTCCTCGGGCGGCTGGCGCTCCTGCGGGTGCACAACGGCACGATCCGCAAGGGCCAGCAGGTCGCCTGGATCCGCCGCGACGGCACGGTGAGCAAGGTGAAGGTCACCGAGTTGCTCATGACCGAGGGCCTGGAGCGCAAGCCGCTGGGCCCCGACCAGACCGCCGGCCCCGGTGACATCATCGCCATCGCCGGGATCGGCGACATCATGATCGGCGAGACCCTCGCCGACCCCGACGACCCGCGCCCGCTGCCGCTCATCACCGTCGACGAACCGGCCATCTCGATGACCATCGGCACGAACACCTCACCCCTGGCCGGGCGGGTGCGCGGCGCCAAGGTCACCGCCCGGCTGGTCAAGGACCGGATCGAGCGCGAACTCGTCGGCAACGTCTCGATCCGGGTGTTGCCCACCGAGCGCCCGGACACCTGGGAGGTGCAGGGGCGCGGCGAGCTGGCTCTGGCGATCCTCGTCGAGCAGATGCGCCGCGAGGGTTTCGAGCTGACCGTGGGCAAGCCACAGGTCGTCACCCGGGTCGTCGACGGGGCGGTCCACGAGCCGATGGAGCGGCTCACCGTCGACATCCCCGAGGAGTTCCTGGGCACGGTCACCCAACTGATGGCCGCGCGCAAGGGGCAGATGGAGCAGATGACCAACCACGGCACCGGCTGGGTGCGCATCGAGTTCACCGTGCCCTCCCGCGGGCTGATCGGCTTCCGCACCGAGTTCCTCACCGAGACCAGGGGCACCGGCATCGCCCACCACGTCTTCGACGGGTATGCCGCGTGGGCCGGCCCGATCACGACCCGCCTGACCGGCTCGCTCGTCGCGGACCGCACCGGCGCGGCGACCTCCTACGCGATGTTCAACCTGCAGGAGCGGGGCACCCTTTTCGTCGAGCCGACGACAGAGGTCTACGAGGGCATGATCGTCGGGGAGAACTCTCGGGCCGACGACATGGACGTCAATATCACCAAGGAGCGCAAACTCACCAACGTGCGCTCCTCGACCGCGGAGGTGCTCGAGCGGCTGGTGCCGCCGCGGCGCCTCTCGCTCGAGCAGTCCCTGGAATTCTGTCGCGAGGACGAATGCGTCGAGGTGACCCCGGAGGCGGTGCGCATCCGCAAGGTCGTGCTCGATCAGGTCGAACGCGGCCGGACCGCCTCCCGGGCCCGGTCGGCTGCCAAATCCGGCGGGTGAGCGGTGGGGGAGCGACCCCGATCAGTACCCGGGCAGCCGGTGCGCGGTGCTGGCCGTCGCGTTCGGCCGGTCGGCCGTCGGGCGGTGGCGGCGCTGTGCGGCATACCCCTGCTCGTGGCGTGCGCCGGGCCGGCGAGCGGACCGTCCCCGACACCGCGCTCCGGCGGCACCCTGCGCCTGCTCACCGACCGGGCCATCGCCCGGCTCGACCCGCAGCGGCTCACCCCGGGGGTGGAAGCCGCGCTCGTCCTGCGCACCGTGACCCGCACGCTGACCGGCTACCCGGCCGGCGGGGTCGGCGGCGCCGCCGCCCTGCGGGGTGATCTCGCGAGCGACACGGGGCAGGCCGCCGAGGGCGGCAAGCAGTGGAGCTTCACCGTCCGTGATGGGGTGCGCTGGGAGGACGGCGCCCCGGTGACCTGCGAGGACGTCCGCTACGGCGTGAGCCGGTCCTTCGACCGCGACCAGATCGGCGGCGGCCTGCCCTATCCGGCGACCTTGTTGGACATCCCGGTCGTCAAGGATCCGGCGGGCGCGGACGTGTCGGCGTATGCCGGTCCCTATCTGGGCACCGGGCAGGACTACTTCGACGAGGCCGTGGCCTGCGACGGCCCGCGGATCACCTTCCGGCTCAAACTCGCGCTGCCGGACTTCCCGGCGATCGTCGCGTTACCGGTCTTCGCCCCCTACCGAGCCACCGTCGACCGGGGTGCGCAGGGCGGCTTGGACGTACATTCGTGCGGTCCCTATCGGTTGGCCGCCCCCTGGGCCCCCGGGGCCGGCGGTCGGTTCGTCCGCAACCCGAACTGGGCCTCCGACAGCGATCCGTTGCGGCGGGCCTACCCCGACGTCATCGAGGTGCAGGAGAACGTCCCCGTCGACCAGGTGGTCGCTCGCATCTCCGGCGACAGTGGAGCGGACGTCGCGGCGTTGAGTCTCACCGACCTGCCCCCGGCGTGGCATCGCCAGCTGACCCAGGCCGGGTTGAGCGCCCGGATGAGCAACCCCAGATCGGGTGCGGTCGAACTGCTCCACCCCAACTTCACGGTGCGCCCGATGTCCGAGCCGCTCGCGCGCCAGGCGCTCGCGATGGCCACGGATCGGGTGGCGTTCGCGGCGGCATACGGGCCCGGTGTGCTCACTCCGACCTTCTCGGCACTGGCCTTCGACGTGCCCGGTGCGGGGCAGACCAGCCCGTTCGACACCCCCCTGACCGGCGATCCGGATGCCGCCCGAGCCCGGCTCGTCGATGCCGGGCTCGCCCTGCCCGTGCCGGTGCGGGTCGCCTACCGCAGTTCCCCCGGTGCCGACGCCGCCTTCGCGGCGCTGCTGCCCGGCTGGCAGCGGGCCGGTTTCGCTCCCGTTCTGCACCCGGTGTCGGGGGACTACCTCCAGGTGATCTCCCGGCCCGCGGCCGGCCAGGCCTACGACGTGTTCCGCTCCGTCTGGTATGCCGACTACCCCTCGGCCGGCGCGGTGCTGCCCCTGCTCTTCGACGGCCGCAGCAACCTCAGCGCCGAAGGCACCGGGCGTGACTACGGCTCCTTCGACGACGCCGGGGTCAACACGGCCATGGAGAGCGCCGGGGCACTGCTGGACCCGGCCGCGCGGTCCGCGGCGTGGGGCGAGGTCGACCTGCGGATCGCCCGGCTCGGGGGGCACATCGCCCTCGGTGAACGGCGGCGCCTCTTCGTTCACGGCTCGGCCGTTCTGGGGTATGCCGACAACCCCCTCTTGTGGGGTTGGCCCGACCTGGCCGAAATATCCGTTGCGAAGTGACCCGATTGGGTCACGATTTCGACACAGCCCGCCTCGGGGGTGACTTCCGGCCGTCTGCGGACTTAGGGTGGTGGCCGCCTGCCCGGTCGCATCAGGCCTTGCCGCGACGGACCGGCGATGCGACCAGTCGACACCACAGATGGGAGCGTTCGCGTTGGTTTCTCCGAGGGAGAGCGGTGCCCCGCAGCGACCCGGGATGGATCTGACCGGGTCTTCCGCGGCGACCACCATCGAGGCCGGCACGCCGGTCAGCCCCGTGCCGGTGTCCAAGGCCATCGAGGGCCGTTCGCTCGGGGCCATCGCGTGGATGCGCCTCAAACGCGACAAGTTGACCATGGCCGCCCTGAGCGTCGCGGCCTTCTTCATCCTCGTCGCGATCACGGCACCCCTGCTCACGAAGCTGGGCGCCCTCGACCCGTACAACGGCAACACCGCGCTCGTGCGCGGCATCGGGTCCACGCCCACGAAGCCGTGGAACGGCATCGACGGCGAGCACTGGTTCGGTGTCGAGCCGGGCACCGGACGTGACCTCTTCTCCCGGGTCGTGCTGGGCATCTCGACGTCGTTCACCATCGCGCTCGGCGCGACGATCCTGGCCTGCCTCATCGGAGTGGTCATGGGCATCGTGGCCGGGGCCGGTGGGGGCAAGCTCGACATGCTCATCGGCCGGTTCATCGACTTCGTCCTGTCGTTCCCGTCCACCCTCATGCTCATCGCCATGTCGCTGGTCATCATCCGCGCCATCGGTGGCCTCATCACGCCGGCCGAGCCCACGGGCAATCTGCCCCGCCAGATCTACCTCGTGCTCTTCCTCGGGCTGTTCGGCTGGCCCGGACTGGCCCGGGTGATCCGCGGGCAGGTGTTGTCACTGCGCGAACGGGAGTTCATCGAGGCTGCGCGGTCCATCGGCTCGGGTCGGCTGCGGCTCTACTTCACCGAGATCCTGCCCAACCTCTGGGCTCCGATCCTCGTCTTCGCGAGCCTGATCTTCCCGGCCAACATCGGTGCCGAGGCGGCGTTGTCCTTCCTGGGCGTGGGTATCCAGCCACCGTTGCCCTCGCTGGGCAGCATCCTGTCCGACTCGGTGAACTACGCAGCGGCGGCCCCGGGCTTCTTCTTCATCCCCGGCTGTGTGCTGATCTTCGCCGTGCTGAGCTTCAACCTGCTCGGCGACGGACTGCGCGACGTGCTGGACCCCAAGGCCGGCCGGTCGTGACCGCCGCCATCCCCCAGATTTCCGGGTGCCGCACGGCATCCGGAACCCCGCGTCGCAAGATCTGCGATGCACTAAGAGGAGTAAAGGAGGGCGTATGACGCCTTTCAGCAAGCGAACGGTGTCCGCCATCGGCGCCGTGGCCGCCGTGGGGCTGGCGGCCTGCTCCAGCGGTGGGACCACCCCCGGGGCAACCGCCGGCGGCAGCTCGTCAGCGCCAGCCGCCAGCAAGGGCGGCACGCTGCAGTATGTGACCTTCAAGGGATCCTCGAAGTGGGACCCGAACGTCATCTACATCGGCGCACACATCGAGTTCGCCAATCGCGTCTTCGCCCGCACCCTGACCACCTTCAAGCCCGGCGACAAGCTGGAGCTGGCCGCCGACATGGCGACCGACACCGGCAAGAGCTCCGAGGGCGGCAAGGTCTGGGAGTTCACCCTGCGCGACGGCATCAAGTGGGAGGACGGCCAGGAGGTCAAGTGTGAGGACGTGAAGTACGGCGTCTCCAAGACCTTCGATGCCGGCTACGCGGGTGGCCCGCAGTACGCCAAGCAGTTCCTCGACGTGCCCAAGGTCGACGGCAAGACGACCTACGAAGGCCCGTACAAGGGCACTGCCCAGGCCGACTTCGACAAGTCGATCGTCTGCGACGGCAAGAAGATCACATTCAAGCTCAACCAGCCGGTGGCCGACTTCAACTGGGCCGTGACGATGACCGCCTTCGCGGCGGCTCGTAAGGACAAGGACCAGGGCAAGCAGGGCTGGCTCAACATCTTCTCCAACGGTCCGTACAAGCTCGAGGGCGGTAAGTGGGACCCGGCCAAGGGTGGCACCTTCGTGCGCAACGACAACTGGGACCCCAAGAGCGACGACCTGCGCAAGGCCTACCCGGACAAGATCGTCTGGACCCAGGGCGTGGACACGGCGATCATCTACGACCGGTTGATCGCCGACGCCGGTGACGACAAGTTCATGGTCACCGACCGCACCGCGCCGGCCGCCAAGCAGGCCGCAGTGCTCACCGGCCCGGCCAAGGCGCGCACCATCAACCCGACCGCGCCCTACGTCGACTACCTGTCGTTCAACATGAAGCGCATGACGAACCTCAAGGTGCGCCAGGCCTTCCAGATCGCGACCGACCGCGACGCCTACATCGCCGCCGGCGGTGGCCCCACCACGGGCACGCCGGCCACCGGCATCATCAACCCGGACGTCAAGGGCTACAAGCAGTTCGACCCGTTCCAGGGCGCCCCGGCCACCGGTGACCCGGCCAAGGCCAAGGCCCTGCTGACCGAGGCCGGCGTGACCATGCCGGTGGCGGTCAAGGTCGTCTACCCGCAGACCCCGACCGCCGACAAGGCGTTCAGCGCGATGAAGGCCAAGTGGGATGCGGCTGGGTTCAGCGTGACCATCGAGGCCCAGCCCGACACCGACTACTACGGGAACGTCCAGGACCCGACCAAGTCCAAGGACTACGACGTCATGTGGGCCGGCTGGGGCGCCGACTGGCCGGCCGCCTCGACGGTGATCCCGCCGCTGTTCGACAGCCGGATCAACCTCACCGCGGAGAGCAACGGTAGCGACTACGGGCAGTACGACGACGCCGCCGCCAACAAACTCATGGACGAGGCGCTCGCCACGGCCGACCTCGAGGCTCAGGCCAAGAAGTGGGGCGACCTGGACGAGAAGATCGTCAAGACCGACGCCGCGGTGGTGCCGCTGCAGGTCCAGAAGTTCATCTTCACCTACGGTTCGGGTGTCAAGAACTTCCAGATCTCGTCCGGGCTCGGTGGCTTCGTCGACATGGCGAACGTCGCCGTCCAGTGACACCAGGCACCACCAGTACCACCCAGCACCACGGCGATCGGCAACGAGTCATCACCGATCGTGACCTCTCGAAGTAACGAGCGCACGTGAGCTGTCCGGGGGCGCTACCGCGCCCCCGGACAGCCTCGCGTCGAACCAACGGCAGGAGTGGCTCTCCACATGCTGGTCTTCACGGTGCGCCGACTGGTCTCGGCCCTTGTCATGCTCTTCATCGTCAGCGTCGCTACCTTCGTGCTCTTCTACGCGCTGCCGAACAATCCGGCCCGGCTGGCCTGTGGTCAGCGCTGCACCCCCGAGATCATCGCCAACCTCAGCCACACCCTCGGCTACGACCAGCCGATCACCAAGCAGTACACGGACTTCGTCGGCGGGCTGGTCCGCGAGCGCAAGTTCCCCGACGACCCGGTCCAGGAGCGCAACGCCCCACAGACCATCGTCCGGTGCGCCGCGCCGTGCCTGGGCTACTCCTACGCCCAGAACACCCAGGTCACCGAGCTGGTGAAGAAGGCGTTGCCGATCACCGTGTCCATCGCCCTCGTCGCCTTCATCATGTGGACCACCTCCGGGGTGTTGCTGGGCATCCTCGCGGCGCTGCGCAAGGGCACCATCATCGACCGTGGGTTGGTCGGGCTCTCGCTCATCGGCTTCTCGTTGCCGACCTTCTTCATCGGCCTGCTGCTGCAGCAGTTCGTGGCGATCAAGTTCCAGTTGTGGCCGTTGCCCAACTGGGTGCCACTCACCGACAATCCCGCGGCGTGGCTGCAGAATCTCGTGCTGCCGTCGATGACGTTGGCCATCATCTACGCCGCCACCTACGTCCGACTCACCCGGGCCTACATGCTCGAGACGATGACCGAGGACTACGTGCGCACCGCCCGGGCCAAGGGGCTGGCCGAGCGCGCGGTGATCTTCAAACACGGGCTGCGCGCCGCGCTGACGCCCATCGTCACGCAAGCCGGCCTCGACCTCGGGGTGCTGCTGGGCGGGGCTGTCATCACCGAGACGATCTTCAACTTCAACGGCATCGGCAAGCTCGCCCTCGACGGGGTGCGCAACCTCGACCTAGCGATCATCGTGCCGCTGGTGCTCATCGCCTCGACCTTCGTCATCCTGGCCAACCTCATCGTGGACCTGCTGTATGCCGCGATCGACCCCCGGGTGCGGCTGGCATGAGCACCCAACCCGCCACCGCCACCATGTCCGACCGCCCAGCGAGCGATGACCAGCCGTTCCTGTCGGTCCGCGATCTCACCGTGCACTTCCCGACCGACGACGGCTTGGTCAAGGCGGTCGACGGCATCAGCTTCGACCTGCGTCGCGGCAAGACCCTCGGCATCGTCGGGGAGTCCGGCTCCGGCAAGTCGGTGACGAACCAGGCGATCTTCGGCCTGCACCGCCGCTCCCGAGCCATCGCCACCGGCGAGATCTGGCTCGACGGCAAGGAATTGCTCGGCATGCCCGACGAACAGCTGCGTCAGCTGCGCGGGCAGACGATGGCGATGATCTTCCAGGACCCGCTCTCGGCGATGCACCCCTTCTACACCGTCGGCCACCAGATCGTCGAGGCGATCCGGGTGCACGACCGGGGCATCTCCAAGGACGCCGCCCGCACTCGCACGATCGAGATGCTCGAGTTGGTCGGTATCCCCGACCCCAAGCGGCGCTTCGACCGCTACCCGCACGAGTTCTCCGGAGGCATGCGCCAGCGCGCGATGATCGCCATGGCCCTAGTCAACAACCCGAAACTGCTCGTCGCGGACGAGCCCACTACAGCGCTCGACGTCACCGTCCAGGCTCAGATCCTGCAGCTCATGAAGGACATGCAGCAGGAGTTCGGCACCTCGATCATCATGATCACCCACGACCTCGGGGTCGTTGCCGAGAGCGCCGACGACGTCATGGTCATGTACGGCGGCAAGGCCGTCGAGAAGTCGAGCACCCACGAGTGTTTCAAGGACCCGCAACACCCATACACCTGGGGGCTGCTGAAGTCGATGCCTCGTCTGGACCAGACCCGCACCGAACGACTCGACCCGATCCCGGGCAACCCCCCCTCGCTCATCAACGTGCCCAGTGGGTGTGCGTTCCACCCCCGCTGCGTCTACCGCGACCAGGTCTCCGGCGACCAGTGCGCGGGTGTCGTGCCGATGCTGGCCGACCACGTGTTGGGGCACTCGGTGCGCTGTCACCTGACCAGTGAGCAACGGGGAATCCTACGACCGGTGGAGGGTCGATGAGCAGCCCGACGGACAGCCAGACCGCTCCCGCCGCCCAATCGGGTGCCGGTGCGGCCACCGACGACCGCCCCGTGGTCATGCGGGTGACCAAGCTGTCGAAGTTCTTCAAGCAGACCAAACCCGGCCTGATCCGGCGCCCGGACGACCCGGTGCGTGCGGTCAACGAGATCTCGCTGACCATTCACCAGGGCGAGACGGTCGGGCTCGTCGGCGAGTCCGGCTGCGGCAAGTCGACCGCGGGTCGCACGATGCTGCGGCTGCTGGAGCCGACCAGCGGCACGATCGAGTTCCAAGGCAAGGACATCACCCACGTCGGCGGCCGGGAGCTGACCCAGCTGCGGCGCAAGATGCAGATGATCTTCCAGGACCCGTACGGCTCGCTCAATCCGCGGCATACCGTCGGGAAGATCCTCTCCGCGCCGTTCGAGATCCAGAAGGTCAAGCCCGAGGGCGGGGTGAAGCAGACCGTCCAGGGGCTCATGGAGCGGGTCGGGCTCAACCCCGAGCACTACAACCGCTACCCGCACGAGTTCTCCGGCGGTCAGCGCCAACGCATCGGGGTGGCCCGGGCCGTGGCGTTGCGTCCGGAGCTCATCGTCTGCGACGAGCCGGTCTCCGCGCTGGACGTCTCGATCCAGGCACAGGTCGTCAACCTGCTGGAAGACATCCAGACCGACTTCGGGCTGTCCTACATCTTCATCGCCCACGACCTGTCCGTGGTGCGGCACATCTCCGACCGGGTCATCGTCATGTATCTCGGCCGGGTCATGGAGGACTCCGCCCGCGACGAGCTCTACGAGCGACCGATGCACCCCTACACCCACGCCCTGTTGTCCGCCGTGCCGATCCCCGACCCGGACAAGGGCGAGCAGCGCGAGCGGATCCTGCTCAAGGGTGACCTGCCCAGCCCGCAGCACCCACCGTCGGGCTGTGTCTTCCGCACCCGCTGCCCCAAGGCTCAGCAGCGCTGCACCGACGAGATCCCGCAAGCGCGTGAACTCTCGCCCGGCCACCGGGTGGCCTGTCACTTCCCGGAGGAGCGGGTCGTGCTTTGATGGTGGACTGATGGCCCGCCTGCTGTTCGTCCACGCCCACCCCGACGACGAGACCCTCGCGACCGGGGTGGCCATCGCCCACTACGTCTCGCGCGGTCACGACGTGCACGTGCTGACCTGCACACTCGGCGACGAGGGCGAGGTCATCCCGCAGGCCCTGGCGCACCTGCGCGCGGACCCCGACGCGTTGGCCGACTTCCGCCGCCGGGAACTGGCCGACGCAATGGCCCGGCTCGGCGCGCGGCATACCGTGCTCGGGGCGGGCGCGCACGGCCACGCCCCGTGGCGCGACAGCGGGATGGCCGGCTCGCCCAGCGCCGATCACCCGCGCGCATTCGCGGCCGCCGACCCTCGTGAGCCCGGGGCGCTCATCGCGCACGTGCTGCACGAGCTGCGACCCGACGTGCTCGTCACCTACGACGTCGGTGGTAGCTACGGGCACCCCGACCACATCCAGACCCGCCGGGCCGTGGTCGCCGCGCTGGCGCAGCTGCCGATCGACCAGTTTCCCGGGCGGCTCTTCGAGGTGGTGACGCCGTTGTCCTGGGCGCGCGAGGATCGCGCCTGGCTCGCCGGTGTCGTCGCCGCTCCCGGCGTGCACGTGCCCACCCTCGATGAGCCGTATGCCGTGTCCGTGGTCCCCGACGACGAACTCGACGCGTTCGCCACCCATGTCGTCGTCGACGAGCAGGCCCGCGACCGCCAGGCGCATGCCTTGGCCGCCCATCGCACCCAGGTGGTGGTGCACGACGGCTACTACGAACTGTCCAACCGGATCGCCCACCGGCTGCCCGGCCGGGAGGCCTACGTGCGCCTCGACCCGCAGACCGGGGGGCGGTTGCCGCGCGAGGACGAGGCCTGGGTGTCCGGGCTGTGGCACGAGCGGTGGCCCGAAGGGTGATGTCCGTGCCCGCTGAGCTTCCCGCTGAGCTTCCCGCTCGCCTGCCCGCTGACCTGCCCGCTGACCTGCCGGTGGATCGGGTGTGGTCCGAGCCCGACGTCGCGGCATTCCGCCAGGCGCTCGGCCGGTTCCCGACCGGGGTGTGCGTCGTCACCTGCCTCGCCGATGGCCACGACCATGCGATGACGGCCAACTCGCTCACGTCGGTCTCCCTCGAGCCGCTGCTCGTGCTCGTCTGCGTCGAGACCGAGACCCGCTTCCACGAGGCGGTGTTGAGCGCGGGGGAATGGGCGGTGAGCGTCCTGACCGCCACGGCGCGCCCGGCCGCTGCGTGGCTGGCGACCCGGGGTCGGCCGCTGGCGGGGCAACTCGACCCGGTTGCGCACCACCGCGGGCGGCATACCGGCGCGGCCCTGCTCGACGACGCCCTGGCCTGGCTGGAGGTGCGCACCGTCGCGGTGCATCCCGCCGGAGACCACAGCATCGTCGTCGGCGAGGTGCTCGGGCTGGGGATGAGCGACGGGCCTGACAGCGCGCTGACCTTCTTCCGGGGGCGTTATGGCCGGCTGGACTGAACCCGCCCGGCGCGTGCGCGCGGCCGCGGGCGCCGGCGCCGGCGCGCGGCATACCGATGCCGACTGACCCACGGGGTCTGCGCGCCGACGCGCCGCTGTTGGACGCCTGGCTGCGGTTCGGCGAGCGGCCCCCGACGCCGTTCACCATCCCCGGCCACAAGCAACGGCTCGATCTCGTCGGCGACGTCGTCGCCGGTGACGTGCCCCTCTACGCCGGCCTGGACTCGATGCGCCTGCACGCCGGGGTGCTCGCCGACGCCGAAGCCCGGGCGGCCCGGCTGTGGGGGGCCGACGTCTGCCGCTTCTCGACCGGTGGCTCGACGCACGCGAACCAGGCCGTGGCACTGGCGGTGGCCGGCGACGGCGAGCGCGTCATCGTCAGCCGCACCCTGCACCGGTCGCTGCTGCTCGGGCTCGTGCTGGCCGGTCTCACGCCGATCTGGGTGCGCCCGCAGGTCGACCCAGCGACCGGCCTGCCGCTCGGGGTGGCTCCGGAGTCGGTCCGTCGGGCGCTGCGGGCGCACCCCGACGCTCGAGCCGTCTTCGTCGGCGATCCCTCCTACGTGGGCACCGTCGGTGACGTCGCCGGCCTGGCCGACGTGGCGCACAGCCACGGCATCCCCCTCGTCGTCGACGCAGCCTGGGCCGCGCACTTCGGCTTCCACCCACTGCTGCCGCCACACCCGCTGCAATCGGGCGCCGACGTCATGGTGACGAGCGCCCACAAGTGCCTGCCGGCCTACAGCCAGGCGGCTCTCGTGCTGGCCCGCACCGAGCGCATCGACCCGGCCCGCCTCGACGCCGGTGTCGAGGCGACCGCGACGACCAGCCCGGCCGGGGCGATCCTGGCCAGCATCGACGCTGCCCGGGCCCTGCTGGCCCGCGACGGGGCGACCCTGCTCGGCGCGGTCATCGAGGCGCCCGGGCCCGGGCCCGGTTGGCCGAGGTCGAGGGTCTCGTCGTCCTCGGCGCGCCACCATCCGGCCGGGGGGCCGCAGCCGACCTGGTCGTCGATCCGCTGAAACTCACTCTCGTGCTCTCCGGCACCGGCGCCGACGCACCGCGGTCGAGCGTGACCTGCTCGCGGCCGGCCTGCCGGTGGAGTCGGCCGACCGGGACGTCGTCGTCGCCGTCGTCACCCTCGCCGACACGGCCGGGACGGTCGCCCGGCTCACCACCGCGCTCGTCGACTCACTGCACCGCCGCCGGGGTATGCCACGCCCGGTGCTGGGCCCCGCGGCATACCGGGTGGACGCCGAGCCGGCGCTGCCGCCGCGACGGGCCTTCTTCGCCGCGTCGCAGACCGTTCCCATCGATGCGGCCCGCGGCCGGGTCAGCGCCGAGCTCGTCGCGCCCTACCCGCCCGGCATCCCCGTGCTGGCGCCTGGCGAGCGCGTCACCGACGCGACGTTGCTGGCCCTGGCCCAGGCTCGGCAGGCCGGCGTGCGGATCGCGTATGCCGCCGACCCCTCCCTGGCCACCCTGCGCGTCGTCACCCGGGACTGACTGCTCGGGCCGGCCCGGCGGTCCGCGAGCCGTGTCGGTGGAGGCGGATCGGCGGGCCCGCGGCTACCGTGGTCGCACCATCGACCGAGGAGGGGTATGCCGCTGCTGCGGGAGTGGGCGCGGATCGTCGTACGGCTGCTCGTCGCCGCGACGGTGCTCGGCGGCGGTTATCTGGCGCTGGCCTGGTGGACCGGCCGGCAGATCGCGCCGTCGGTGAGCGTCGAAGGGGTCGCCATCGGCGGTCTGACCCCCGAGCAGGCCCAGGAGCGACTGCAGCGCGACCTGGGTCCACGAGCCGCGGCGGCGGTGCAGGTGCAGGTCGCCGCGACCGGATCGAGCTTCGCCATCGACCCGGCCGCGGCGGGACTGCGGCTGGATCTGCCGGCGACCGTCTCGGGACTGTCCGGTTTCACGCTCGACCCCGCGATCGTCTGGTCGCGGCTGACCGGGCGGGTCGAGCGCCCCGTCGTCGCGAGCATCGACCGGCAACGGCTGGCCGCGGCGATCGCCGCTGCTGCGACCGGCGTCGAGCGCGCCCCCGTCGACGCGGCCCTGGCGTTCACCGGCGGTCAGGCGGTGCCGACGGCGGCCCAACCGGGGCTGAAAGTATCGGTCGACGACCTCACCGCGACCATCGCCTCGGGCTGGCCCCGGGTCACGACGGTCAGCGCACCGACGACCCGGATCGAGCCGGCGATCCCGCAGGCTGCCCTCGACACCGTGCTGCGCGACCTCGTCACCCCGGCGCTGTCCGGCCCGGTGACCGTCGTCGTCGGGGAGCGCTCGGCCACCCTCACCACCGCCGAGATCGCCGGTCTGCTCACCGTGACCCCGGAGGGCGGCCGGCTGCAGGCCACCCTCGACGCGCCCAAGACCCTCGCCCTGCTCACCCAGGTCACGGCGCCCTTCGTCACCCTCCCGCGAGAGGCCGCCTTCGACATCGGCCCGGGCGGCGTGCCGGTGCTGCGGCCGTCCGTCGACGGCACGAGCATCGACACCAGCAAGGCCGCCGACCTGCTGCGGGTCGCGCTGACCTCCACCGACCGACGGGTCGTGCTCCCGACGACGGTGGCGCCCCCGAAACTCACCACCGAGGCCGCCACCGCGTTGGGCGTCAAGGAGATCGTCGCAAGCTTCGATTCGGCCTTCCCCGACGACGGTGGCCGCACCGCCAACATCACCCTGGCCAGCAACACCATCAACGGCACACTGATCCGCCCGGGCGAGACCTTCAGCATGAACGGCATCCTCGGCCAGCGCACCCCGGAGAAGGGCTACGCCTCCGCCAACGTCATCGTCAACAACCGGCTCACGAAGTCGACCGGCGGTGGCATCTCCCAGGTCTCGACGGTCATCCTCAACCTCGCCTGGTTCTCCGGGATGCAGCTGACCGAGTTCCATCCGCACTCGTTCTACATCTCCCGATACCCCGCCGGCCGGGAGGCGACGATCGACTGGCCCAGCCTCGACAACCGCTGGACGAACACCACCCCCTACGGGGCGCTCGTGCAGCTGTGGGTGGCCGACAGCCAGGTGCACGGCCGGATCTGGAGCACGAAGGTCTACGACGTCGAGGCGGTCGCCGGACCGCGCACCAACCCGCGCCCGGGCACGACGGTGAGAAGCTCGTCGCCCGGTTGTGTCTCGCAGAATCTCATTCCGGGCTTCGACATCACCGTGCAGCGGGTGCTGCGCCAAGGTGGCGCGATCGTCAAGCAGGAGAGCTACACCACCCGCTACCTGGCGGCCGACCAGGTGATCTGCTCCGGCTGAGGCACCTCGCGCTCGGCCGCGCCGCTAACAGTGCCCCGGTGCGCTGGCCGGGTGCAGGTAGACGTGCCCGTGGTGCGGGGTGAACCCCATTCCCCGGTATGCCGCGACCGCCCCGGTGTTAGTGCGCTCCACCTGCAGGTAGACCGCGGCGACGTCGGGCAGGGCGCCGGCCCGCAGGTCGTCGGCCAGGGCCGCGACGATCGCCGTCGCCCACCCACGGTGTCGGTGCGCCGGGTCGACCCACATCGCGTGCACCCCGGCCCAGCCGTCGTGCACGGACACCCGAGCACTGGCCAACGGGACCTGCTCGTCATCCTCGGCCCGGGTGGGATCGGTGACCGCATAGAAGCGCTGGCCGGGGGAGCCGGTGAGGATCGCCCGCGCGACCGCGGTATGCCGCGTCGGGACGCTGCGGTAGCGACCGAAGGCCGTCAGCCACGCCGGGTCGGGATCCGCAGACCAGCTCACCTGGCCGGCCGGACCCGCGGGCCGGTCGCTGCCGGTCGGCAGGTCGCGCACCGCGGCGGTCATCGCCAGCGTGGGGTATGCCGCGTCGGCCCCCGAGCGCGTCACCAACTCCACCAGGTCGCCGTCGTAGGGCTGGCCGTCGACGTCGGTGGGCAGGGCGAAGGCGACGGGGAGGGCGCGGGCGGCATACCAGGTTGTCGTCGTGGTGACGGCAAGCTCCGGCGGCATACCCGGATCGCCAAGGCACAGAGCCGAATTGCCACGGCTGGTGAAGCCCTCGGCGGCCCGCAGCAGCCACTGGCCGAGGGGTTCCTGCTCCGGCGCCGGCCAGCCCTGCGCCATGACGATCTCCAGCTCGGCCACCTCGGCCGGCACGCCGCGGCGCCGTGCGGACGGCGTCGGTGCGCTGCTGCTGGGTGCAGTCATGGGACTCCTTCCGACACGTCGGACCCAGGGCCCACGAGGGGCCCGCGAATGGGCATACTAGGCGCCATGACCTACGTGATCTCTCAGCCGTGCGTCGACCTCAAGGACAAGGCGTGCATCGAGGAGTGCCCCGTCGACTGCATCTACGAAGGGGAGCGGATGCTCTACATCCACCCCGACGAGTGCGTCGACTGCGGAGCGTGTGAGCCGGTGTGCCCCGTCGAGGCGATCTACTACGAGGACGACGTGCCTGCGGAGTGGTCGGACTTCTACAAGGCCAACGTGGAGTTCTTCGAAGACCTCGGCAGCCCCGGCGGCGCCGCCAAGCTCGGCCTCATCGCCAAGGACCACCCGTTGGTCGCCGCGCTGCCGCCGCAGGAGTCGGAGCACTGATCCGGCCCCCGCAGCTGCCCGATTTCCCCTGGGATTCGCTGCTCCCGGCCAAGGCTCGTGCGGCCGCCCACCCCGACGGCATCGTCGACCTGTCGGTCGGCACCCCCGTCGACCCGACCCCGGACGTCGTGCGCGCTGCTCTCGTGGCAGCCGCCGACTCCCCGGGGTATCCGCTGACCGCCGGCACGCCGGCGTTGCGAGAGGCGATCTGCGCCTGGTTCGCGCGGCGGCGGGGCGTGCCGGGTCTGCACCCCGACGCGGTGCTGCCGACGATCGGCAGCAAGGAGCTCGTCGCCTGGCTGCCGACCCTGCTCGGGCTGGGGCCCGGTGACCGGGTGGGCATCCCCCCGGTCGCCTACCCCACCTACGACGTGGGCGCCCGCCTGGCCGGGGCCACTCCGGTCGTCGTCGCCGGCCTCGCTGCGCTCGGGCCGGTCACCCCGTCGAGTGCTCCGAAGGTGTTGTGGCTCAACAGCCCGGGCAACCCCACCGGCGGGGTGCTGCCGGTCGAGCACCTGGCCAAGGTGGTCGGCTGGGCCCGGCGCCATGGCGTCGTCGTCGCCTCCGACGAGTGCTACGCCGAGCTGGACTGGCGCCCCGACAACCCGAAGGCGCGCGGCACCGGGCACGCGACGAACCGGCATACCACCCCGAGCATCCTCGACCCGGCCGTATGCGGCGACAGCCACGAGGGTCTGTTGGCCGTGTATTCGCTGTCCAAGCAGTCGAATCTGGCCGGCTACCGGGCGGCCTTCGTCGCGGGTGACCCGGCGCTCGTCGGGTCGTTGCTGCAGACCCGCCGGCATGCCGGGATGATGCTGCCCGATCCGGTGCAGGCGGCGATGGTCGCGGCGTTGACCGACGACGAGCACGTCGCGCAGCAGCGCCTGCGCTACGGCGTGCGCCGGGAGACCCTGATCGAGGCGCTGGCCGTGGCCGGGTTGCGGATCGCCGACCCGAGCGATTCCGCGGCCGGGCTCTACCTGTGGGTCACCGCCGACGAGGACTGCTGGACCACGGTGGCCCGCCTGGCGGACCTGGGCATCCTCGTCGCACCCGGCTCCTTCTACGGCGCCGGCGGGGCCCGTCACGTGCGGGTCGCGCTGACCGCCACCGACGAACGGATCGAGGCGGCCGCCTGGCGGCTGCAGGAGGCCACCGACACCGGCCGCTGACCGGTCAGGTACCGTCGAAGCATTCCTGACGGAAGGACGCCCCATGAGCACCGTCACCGAACCACCGGTCCGATCCGCCGATCTTGCCGTCGGCCAGACCCACGCGGCCCTGCCGATCGTGCCGTCCAGCGAGGGCGAGCCGGGCCTGAACGTCGGGGCGCTGCTCAAGGACACCGGGCACGTCACCTTCGACCTGGGCTTCGTCAACACCGCCGCGTGCCGCAGCGCGATCACCTTCATCGACGGCGACATCGGCATCCTGCGGTATCGCGGCTACCCGATCGAGCAGCTGGCCGCGCAGTCGACGTTCGTCGAAGCGGCATACCTGCTCATCTACGGCGAGCTGCCCAGCCAGCGCGAACTGGCCGACTGGGAGGACCGGATCCGCCACCACACGATGCTGCACGAGGACTTCCGGGCCTTCTTCAACGGATTCCCGCGCGACGCGCACCCGATGCCCGTGCTCTCCTCCGCGGTGAGTGCCCTGTCGACCTTCTACCAGGACTCCCTCGACCCGTTCGACCCGGAGCAGATCGAGATCTCGACCGTGCGGCTGATGGCCAAACTGCCGACGATCGCGGCATACGCCTTCAAGAAGAGCGTCGGGCAACCGTTCCTCTACCCGGACAATTCGCTGTCCTACACCGAGAACTTCCTGCGGATGACCTTCGGGTTCCCGTCCGAGCCCTACGAGGTCGACCCGGTGCAGGCCCGGGCCCTGGATCTGTTGCTGTTGCTGCACGCCGACCACGAGCAGAACTGCTCGACCTCGACGGTGCGGCTGGTGGGCTCCTCGCACGCCAACCTCTTCGCGTCGATCTCGGCCGGCATCAACGCGCTCTTCGGACCGCTGCACGGCGGCGCCAACCAGGCGGTCCTGGAGATGCTCACCTCGCTGCGTGAGTCGGGGGAGTCGCCTAAGGCGTTCATGGACCGGGTCAAGAACAAGGACGGCGTGCGCCTCATGGGCTTCGGTCACCGGGTCTACAAGAACTACGACCCGCGGGCCTCGCTCATCAAGAAGGCCGCCGACGACGTGCTGTCCAAACTCGGCGTGCACGACCCGCTGCTCGGCCTGGCTCAAGAGCTGGAGGCCATCGCCCTGGCCGACGACTACTTCGTCGAACGGCGGCTCTACCCGAACGTCGACTTCTACACCGGGCTGATCTACAAGGCGATGGGCTTCCCGACCCGGATGTTCACGGTGCTCTTCGCGCTCGGGCGACTGCCCGGCTGGATCGCCCAATGGCGCGAGCTCATGGCCGACTCCGAGACCAAGATCGGCCGACCCCGGCAGGTCTACATCGGTCATCCGGCCCGCGACTACCGGCCGATGTGGAAACGCAGTGGCGGTGGTCGCTTCGGGTCGTCCTACCCCCTGGGGTCAGCGCTCGGCCGCGGAGAGTGACTGCGGGCCGAAGAACAGCGTTCGGTCCCGATCGATCACCAAGGCTGCCCCGGTCACCGAGTTGCGGCAGGTCACCCCGTCGGTGCGGCTGACACACGCGAACCGCCCATTGCGCAGCGCATACCCATAGGGCAG
>RRZT011508738.1_pt1 | contig 33721 bp, 32 predicted proteins | sample 2165551 | NCBI WGS metagenome assembly RRZT01 (sample SAMN10456910, study PRJNA506462) | wastewater metagenome | biome: wastewater; feature: sludge; material: wastewater sludge; isolation source: wastewater sludge with Escherichia coli K12::gfp cells carrying plasmid... | place: USA: Moscow, Idaho...
GTTGAACATCCGTTTCATATTGTCAAAAGACAATTTGGTTATACCAAAGTCCGTTACCGAGGATTGTTCAAGAATGCACAACAGCTCTACTTGTTGTTTGCTCTGGCTAATCTCTACCATGCTCGTAAGGTGTTGATGCCAGCCACGGGATAATTCCGTCCAAATACCCCTGGAAATCAGCATCTGGAGACAGAATAGTGTGGAATCTACTAAGAATTACAGCTATTAATCGTACAATAATGCCAATATTGGCTAGTTTGCCGATAGCTTTGTCACCAAGACTGAAATAAATGACTTAATCAGAGCTTTCTTAAGGCTATGTCACAACTGATTGTTGAAAATGGCTTATAGAATCGCATGGTTTATTTATAATCAATTGGTTATGTGGTTTTATGGTAATCAAAAAGTCATTTATTATCAGGGTACTGAAAAAATCAACAGTTAATTATTACATAGCCTTTCTTAACTACATGACTCCATCATTGACAGCACATATCATTTTCATCAAAGTCAGTAAACGTTTAGGGAGTCGCATCCAAGTTATCAGCGACCGCCACCCGGTTGCGGCCATTTTTCTTCGCTTCATACATTGCGGCGTCTGCACGCTCAAGTAATGTTTCGAGGTGATCGTCTTTTCTCAACATCGCCATTCCAAGACTAATAGTTATATCGATGTTAAATTTATTTGCGTGGAAAGGAGTGCCGGCAATCCCGTTACGTATTCGTTCCGCGATAATCTTTGCCAGCACTAAGTCGGAATTTTCCAGGATAATGACGAACTCTTCTCCGCCGAACCGGCCAATCATGTCGAAGCTGCGAATTGCCGCTTGAATTCGCTTTGCTGTATGCTTGAGCACGATATCGCCGACGAGATGGCCATAGGTATCGTTGACTTTCTTGAAGTAATCCAGATCCGCCATCATCACACACAAGGGACTGCCATTTTGCTTCGCCTTGTTGACTTGGCGCTCAAGAGTATCCATGAGACTGCTGTAACTCAATACGCCAGTGAGGTGATCGGTCGCAACTTTTTGGTGTAACTGAGATGCTTCCTCGCTCAGTTTATCCATTGTCTTCTGCAACTCATCAACCTCAACCAGATGGTAGCCTTTTACAGTCAGATACAGGTTTAGTGAGGTAATTTTAAAAACACAATCCACAAGTGGCCATACGGTCTTTGGATCGAACTTGCATTGAACCAAGAGGCTATCGACCAACGCTTGTTGTATAAGGCAAAGTTGTAAATGCAGAACTCCCAAAGGAACTCTTTTGTGGGCCCATGCCACAGCAACACCTAATCGATCTTCAAAATACTTGGGCGTATCGAAATTTTGGCCGAACCCGCACAAGTAATCAATCCAGGATTCCTTAAAGGATTCGACCCCAATATTTTCATTTATCAGCAAGACATCTTCATAGATAGAGAGAGCATCAAGGCAAGAACTTACCAGGGTCTCGGCTTTCCCTTCTATAAATTCGCTCCGAAGGCGCTCCGCGTGCTTACCGTGTTCCGCTTCTAATCCCAATAATGAAATAGTTTTCTGGATTCGTTTGCAATCAAATCCGAGCGCTATGCAGTTAGGTACGATCTCAGCATTCATTATTTCTTAGAAGATTTGCACGATAGTAGCCGCCGAACTCATTTGCCATCTTGGAAGGATACCAAAAAGGCAGATGCAACCATATGCGCAGATAAAACTCTGCTTATTCAACAATCATTATGTCGCAAGCGCTATTATGCACGACATGCCTGATAACACTGCTCAGTCGCTCGCCATGCTTTCCCATCACAATAAGATCGAAATTAAGTTTCTCTGTCCATTTCTGTATCATAGTCGGCGGATAACCCAATTCAACCACCCGTGAGATGATGTCATCTTTCCTTTCCACGCCCAGCTTTGCGATTTCCTTAGTAGCCTGATCATAGAATTCAGAACGATAACGCTTGATCTTCTCATCAGTCACACCGAGCTTGCGAAGCTGTTCATGATTCGGAATTTGAAATGCATGTAACAAACAGATCATTGCATTTTGAGACAGTTCGCACGCCTTGCGGATCGCAGTGGCCGATTGTTCAGAGAAATCAACAAGCACACCGATTTTGCTATATGGCACAACAGCATTTCTCTTGACTATTAAAACTGGCCGATTTCCTCTGTCAAGGACATTCTCAGCAGTGGTGCCAACAAACATTTCGTGAGCAAAATGCTCACCATGACTTCCGAGGATAATCAGATCAGAATCGCAGGATTCCGCCGATTTGATAATGCCGTCTTCCACTTCGGCAATTTTGACACGGGGTAGAATCGTTATTGGGTGCTCGGATTCTACTTCGTCGATATAATAGTGAAGTTGCGCATATATAGAATTAGTGAGTTTTTCCTCAACAACATGCCGAGAATCTGGCAAAAAATTGCTGAGCGCGTCTACTGATGCCGAGGTAATGACATGAAGAACTTCGAGCGCGGCCCGGTGTTCCGCTGCCAGCAACACTGCCCGATCGAATGCTCTTTTCTCATATTGAGAGAAGTCTGTTGCGACTAAAATTTGTTTCATTCTCTGATTATTCCTCTCACCACTTCGAGATTACGTAGTTTATGAGTGCATTCAACAAAATGAATGGGCCAAGTTATTATAAAATGAGTGCCGTATCCATGTTGAGGCCAACCTTTCTACGAATTTGGTCAGCTTGCCCGATATTCTAAATGTGACTCACACAGTCGAATGAGGAAGCTTCAAATGCAAATTCTATACGAAACATAAAAATATTATTGCAGCATTCGTTTGCGCACCCATAACTCGTACGAATACAATTATAGTAAACTGTCTGCGTCAATATTGAATATAGCATGGCATTAGCACTACTTTGGGTTAACGCCAGGATTTTATTGAAGACGCTTAGCGAAAAAAACTAAAGAAAGTAGGCACCTATTCGCAGATCTTCATCGCACAGAATAGACCTTTCTGATCTGTTTGATTTTTGTCTTTTCGTCGTTTTAAAGTTTTTTCCGTCAAGAATCATTTTTTGCAAAGCCACTTGGCTCTACTTGAGTTTTTGTGCTTTATTATGCCCATTGTATAAAAAATTGTGGAAGCCTTATATTTCTTATTTCTTTCGAGCATTATTCTTTCACATATAAGCTTAGAAAAGAGACAAAATGTTAATTAATAGATACTTAATATACAACAGCTCCCAAAAATCATTGACACGCTATTAAGTCATGCTTCTTTGACGCATGTGCCTCTGAAATTTTTTGATCGCAGATAGGTGGAAATTATGGATAGATTAAACGTTGTGCAAAAGCTCATTAAATCTCATCTTGTGAAAGGAGAGATGATTGCTGGTTCTGAAATCGGTCTTAAAATAGATCAAGCGCTAATTCAAGATGCCACAGGGACATTAGTCCAATTGGAACTGGAAGCCATGGGACTTAAGAAAGCAATGACAGAAGTAGCTGTCCAATATATTGACCATAATCTTCTTCAGACTGACTTCAAAAACGCCGACGATCATCTTTTTCTACAGTCTGCAGCTGCAAAATTCGGCATGTGGTTTTCACGTCCCGGAAATGGCGTTAGTCACCCTGTACATCAACAGCATTTTGGCAAACCAGGGAAAACACTGATAGGAAGTGATAGCCACACTCCAGCAGCAGGCGCTTTAGGAATGCTTGCTTTGGGATCTGGCGGTCTGGATGTTGCGTTCGCGATTGCAGGGGAACCATTGTACATTAATATGCCTAAGGTGCTTGGCGTAAAGCTTACGGGAATGCTTTCTGACTGGGTTAGCGCAAAGGATGTTGTCCTTGAGATGCTGAGAAGATATGACGTAAATGGATGCAGAGGAATGATCATAGAGTACCATGGTGAAGGTCTTAATATGCTAAGCACAATGGACAGGCATGTCATAGCCAACATGGGAACAGAGATGGGCGCCACTTCTACAGTATTTCCAAGTGATGAAGAAACAAGGAGATATCTAAAGATTCAGGGACGAGAAAAGGACTGGGTTGAGCTTAAAGCAGATAATGAATGCAGTTATGATTTCGAGGACAAAATAGACTTAGCTAAAGTAGAACCATTGATAGCCTGCCCTTCAAGTCCTGGAAATGTGATTCCAGTAAAGGAAGTTGAGGGAAAAGAAGTGCATCAATGCGTCATCGGGTCCTCAGCTAATCCTGGATTGAGAGATTTCTGGGTCGTAGCTGAGATAGTCAAGGGACGAAAGGTCCATGATAGAGTTTCTTTGGATGTAAACCCAAGTTCAAGACAAATGCTTGAGAATCTCACCAGCATGGGCTCTTTCAAGAGCCTTGTTCATGCTGGTGCACGGTTGCATCAGACGGGATGCATGGGTTGCATCGGAATGGGACAGGCGCCGGCTACAAATACAATAAGCTTGAGAACAATGCCAAGAAACTTTCCAGGACGCTCAGGAACACTTGACGATCAGGTATACCTTTGCAGCCCCGAGACTGCAGCAGCATCAGCACTTGCCGGAGTAATAACTGACCCAAGAAATCTCGGAAAGTTATATGGTATAAATTATCCTAAATTTCAGCAGCCCGAGACGGAGATAATCAATACTGACCTGTTGCTTGCTCCTTCTGAAGAAGGAAGCAAGGTTAATTTGCGCAAAGGCCCTAATATTAAAGAGTTGCCTTACCTTGAACCTCTGAGAAATAAATATCAAGTTCCTGTAGTGCTGAAAGTGGCAGATAATATTTCTACAGATGAAATACTTCGCGCGGGAGCAGAGGTGCTGCCATTGAGAAGCAACATTCCAGAAATAAGCAAGTGGACTTATTTTATTCTTGACGAAAAATATTATGATCGTGCTCTCGAGGCGAAAAACAAGAATGGTGGGCACATTACGATTGCAGGTGAAAATTATGCGCAAGGATCGAGTCGTGAACACGCAGCGCTCGCTCCAAGATATTTGGGACAAGTAGCTGTTGTTGCCAAAAGCTATGCACGAATTGGTTGGCAAAATCTTGCCAATTTCGGAATACTGCCTCTTGAGTTTGATAATCCAGAAGATTATGACAAAATAAATCAGGGAGATGATTTGGTTCTGGAAAACTTACATGAGTCATTGAAAAGAAATCTTACCATAGTGTTAAGAAACAAGACCTCAGGTACTGATATCAAGGTAAAACATAATTTAAGCGAAAGACAAGCTGATATCGTGATTCAAGGCGGAGTGATAAATCACTTCAATATTTGCAACGGCGGGAAGATCTGCTAATTGTAAGTGTTAATTGTCGTCTAATGGGATCCTCCTGGCCGTTCTACTCGACAGAACCCAGACAGGTGCCCCCGATTTTGCATGCTCTCCTAACGGCGGAAGGTTGTTGTAAGGTTGATCCGGATGCCAAGCAGTCATGGGTTAGTTTTTACATTTTTGCGACACGTCATCAGTTTATGTCGTCCGCAGCGACAGGTCAATCAAATATGTCGCAAATTTAATGTTTCTGCGACATGTCAATCAGACATTAAAGCGGAAATGCATCACATCACCGTCCTTGACGACATATTCCTTGCCTTCGAGGCGCATCTTGCCAGCTTCCTTGGCACCTTGTTCGCCGTTATAGGTAATAAAATCCTCATAGCTGGTCACCTCGGCGCGAATGAATCCTTTTTCAAAATCGGTATGGATCACTCCGGCTGCCTGCGGCGCTGTATCGCCTTTGTGGATGGTCCAAGCTCTGACTTCTTTGACACCCGCAGTAAAATAAGTCTGCAGTCCGAGCAGTTCGTAGCCCGCGCGCACTAGGCGATTAAGCCCGGGTTCTTCCAGATTAAGATCGGCTAAGAATATTTTCTTGTCTTCATCGGATAATTCCACGATTTCTGCTTCAAGCGCCGCACATATCGCTACGACTGGCGCGCCTTCTGTGGCAGCGTATTCTTCTACGCGGGTTAATAACGGATTATTTACAAAGCCATGGTCATTCACATTTGCCACGTAAATGGCCGGTTTCGCGGTCAATAAGCACAGCGGTTGCAGTAAGAGCTTTTGTTCTTTATCCAAGTCCAGCGTTCTGGCGGGTTTACCTTGGTTGAGATGTGTTTGTGCCTGTTCCAGTAAAGCACATAATTTGATTGCATCTTTGTTACCGGATTTAGCCACCTTAGCTTCACGTTGCAATGCTTTTTCGATTGTGGCCAGATCGGCCAGCAACAGCTCGGTCTGTATAACCTCTATATCCGAGATCGGATCGACCTTGCCTGCGACATGCACAACATTATCGTCGGTAAAGCAGCGCACCATATTGACGATACCATCGGTTTCGCGGATATTGGCCAGAAATTTGTTGCCAAGTCCTTCTCCTTTGGATGCGCCTGCAACTAGTCCGGCGATATCCACGAATTCGACAATTGCCGGTTGCACCTTCTGTGGCTTGACGATCTCGCTAAGTTTCTGCAATCGTGGGTCGGGTACTTCGACAATACCGACGTTCGGATCAATGGTGCAGAAAGGATAATTTTCAGCGGCAATGCCAGCCTTGGTCAAAGCATTGAACAAGGTGGATTTACCGACATTGGGAAGACCTACGATTCCGCATTTTAGACTCATGGTCTGATTCTCGTGAATAGGGGTTAAATAATGATTGTGTGAAAGCTTTACCGAATTGTTATGCCTTGGTATGTAATTTCAGCATGGCGGCTTCACAGGCGCCTTGTGCAATAAGCGGCCAGACATCCAGGCTTCTTGCGATAGCTTCATCAATTAGCGGTGCTTCTTCTTTTCTCGGTGGATGTAGTACATAACTTACGACGGCGCCACGATCACCCGGATGACCGATGCCAATGCGCAGCCTCCAAAAGTCCTGGGTACCTAATTTTGCTGCAATATCCTTGAGACCGTTATGTCCGCCCAAGCCTCCACCCTTTTTTAGCTTGACGGCACCGGGCAGTAGATCCAGTTCATCATGAATCACGATGATTTCGGTCGCCTGGATTTTATAAAACTGACACAAAGCAGCTACAGATTGTCCGCTTCGATTCATATAGGTCTGCGGTTCCAACAACCATACATCCCTATCATTTTGGCGGATCTGTGCACATAAACCGTGGAATCGAGCCTCCAGCTTCAGAGGCGCATGCAGCATTTGAGATAATCGATCTACCCACTCAAAACCGGCATTATGGCGTGTCCCTGCATATTCTCTGCCAGGATTACCCAATCCAACAATAAGTTTCATGAGGTGAGGTTAAAATACAACAGTGTGAATTAATCCAGTTACTCCAAGTGAATTCAGAAATGAAAAATCCGCCGGTATGTTGTTTAATTCCGGCAGATGAGTAAATTTCCAAGGTAGCTTAAGTATTTTTTCTACTGAGGCTACTCTTTTTCAGGCTCTGCTTCCTCACCGGCGGCTTCTTCAGAGAGTACTGATCTTGGGATCACAATCGTTGCTACAGGTAAATCATCGCCTTTGGCCAACGCCACTATCTCGACGTCTTTAGGCAATACCAAGTCACTCAAATGCAGTGTATGCCCTGCGGTAAGTTCTGCCAGATCGACTGAAATAAATTCAGGTAAATTACCTGGAAAGCAAGTGACATCCACTTCATTCAAAATATGAGTAACGATTCCACCGGAGGTTTTTACACCCGGTGAGGTTTCTGCATTGATAAAGTGCAATGGAACTTTCATGTGTATTTTCTTGTTCTTGTCGACTCTCTGAAAATCCACATGTAATACCAATTTTTTGAAAGGATGCATTTGCACATCGCGTAATAACACGGGCTCTTTTTCCCCTGCCACACTTAAAGTGAGAATGGATGCATGAAATGCTTCCAGTCTGAGTTTGTGAAACAACTCATTATGATCCATCTCTATTGATTGCGGTTTTTGATCACCACCATAAATGATTGCTGGCACTTTACCAGAACCACGCAGGCGGCGGCTCGCACCCTTGCCCTGCAATGTGCGCTTGTCGGCACTGATTTCTATTTTCATTTCTGCTACTCCATGTTGATGGTTTGTTCGCGACCAAACAAACCGGTTAAAAAAGGATTCGGTCTATTCCATAAATAAAGAGCTTAATGAGCTTTCGTTGCTGATGCGTAACATAGTTTCCGCCAGCAGATTAGCGATGCTTAACTGACAAATGCGATCACAAGTTATCGCATCTTCGCGCAGCGGTATCGTATCCGTGACCACCAGCTTGTCCAAAGCTGAGTTCTGAATGCGTTCCACCGCACTGCCCGACAGAACGGCATGGGTCGAGTAGGCCAATACTGTGCGTGCGCCGTGCTCTTTTAATGCTTTGGCTGCTTCGCACAGCGTATTTGCAGTATCTACCAGATCGTCGATTATGACGCAGGTACGATCCTTGACTTCACCGATGATATTCATCACTTTCGCTTCATTGGGTTTAGGGCGACGCTTATCGATAATAGCCAAATCACATTCCAGACGCTTGGCCAGATGCCGGGCACGCACCACTCCACCAACATCCGGCGATACCACGATCAGATTCTGATAATTATGTTTCCAGATATCTCCAAGCAAAATGGGCATGCCATAAATATTGTCAACAGGGACATCAAAAAAACCCTGGATTTGATCTGAATGCAGATCCATAGTCAATAATCGGTCAATGCCAACCGTAGCCAGCATATTTGCGACTACTTTGGCAGTGATCGGCACACGCACTGAGCGAGGCCTTCTGTCTTGCCGTGCATAACCGAAATATGGGATCGCAGCAGTAATTCGACCCGCAGATGCTCGTTTTAAAGCATCGACCATGACTAATATTTCCATCAGGCTATCATTGGTCGGTGCGCAGGTGGATTGCAGCACAAAAACATCCTTTCCACGAACATTCTTAAGGATTTCCACCATAATTTCGCCGTCACTGAAACGCCCTACAATTGCTCGTCCCAGATGGATGTTGAGATGCTTGACAACATCATGGGCCAATTTAGGGTGCGCGGTTCCGGTAAAAACCATCAAACTGTCATAAGACATGTTTTTTCTTCGTTCTTTGAGCAAATTAGCTGGAAAATGGAACGCCGACTTGTTTTTTCAAATGCGTTATTTTCAGCGATCCGCTTTTAGGTTTAACTACTATTTATTCACTAATCCATTGAGATTGAGTGAAATTCATACAAACTGGCAGGGGAGGTAGGGATCGAACCTACGAATGCCGGAATCAAAATCCGGTGCCTTACCACTTGGCGACTCCCCTATATCTTTATTTCATTGTCTGTTGCATCGGATGGCAATCCAATCCTCTTGCCATAAAGCCTGTCATACTATCAGGAATGCATTCGAAAACAGCTTGGGCTGCGGCTTCAGATGCAAATTCGGCAAAAACGCAAGCACCTGACCCACTCATCGCCGTTATTGTAGTATTTTCTTGCTGCTTTAGCCACTCTAAACATCGCGCAACTTCCGGATATAATCGGCAAACAACCCATTCCAAGTCATTATGGCCCTGCAAGACAGAAAAGGGCGGTATTTTGATAGGAATCGTGTTGCGTGTCAATTCTTTACTCGTGAAAATTTCAGCGGTTGATACTTGTACCGGTGGTACCAGAACTACATACCAAGCGGGCGGTAATTTAATGCAGGTTAATTTTTCACCTATTCCTTCAGCGAAAGCATTTTCTCCAAAAATAAATACCGGGACGTCAGCACCGAGCTTAAGCCCTAATTCGAGTAATTGTTGTCTGCTCAAATTAGCCTTCCACAAATGATTCAATGCCAGCAGTGTCGTGGCCGCATCCGAGCTGCCGCCTCCTAAACCGCCTCCCATGGGAATTCGTTTCTGCAAAAAAATGTCGATTCCTTGCTTAGTTCTTGTTGCTTGCTTTAGCAATTTAGCTGCGCGAACGCAAAGATCTTTTTCTTCGGGTATACCGGCAGTGGGATTATGTAGTTTGATTATGTCATCTGTTCGCAATCTGAAACTTAAGTTATCCGAAAAATCGATAAAACGGAAAACTGTTTGTAATAAATGATAACCATCCTGTCTGCGGCCAACGACATGTAGAAAAAGATTCAGCTTGGCAGGAGCAGAAAATGTAAGCATGAATAGTAAAATGAATAAGAGGGTGTCTGTGTTTTATATGGAAAAATTACTCAAGCTGCCAATTGTCGACTACCAGTCTGATTCTTAAGTTGTCATAGAACAAATTGATCACGCGGGGGAGCGTTAGGGAATTCAACGGGGCTGGAGTGAAGCTACTATAATGAATATGCCAGCCATCTTGACGGATGGCGTTAACTTGATCTTTTCTATCCAGATCCTTTTCTGCAGCTGTAAGTGGCGAATGTTCTCCCTGAATCCAGTACTGTAGGCCATCCAATGGCAAACGCCATCCTAAGATTTCTTCCGTTAGACTCTCCACATCGGTAGCATAGAATGCCTCTAGTTTTGAGGTAATTAAGCGTACTCCTTCATCATCTTTCGTAATTTCTGCGACGGCTTGGCCTAAGGGCGTGAATAGTAAAATCTCATCGCTGGTAGTCAAGTGTTGCCAGCGAAAGCTGCCGGAAAAGCTTTGGTTCTTATCCTGGATGGATATCCTACCCAGGATATTGAAATCACTAGCGGGAATATTTTGAGCACTGGCAGCAAGCGGTTCGGTGAAAATAGTCGTTGCAATCGCATCAGATGGTGGTTGGTTCGGCAATGTTCTGCAGCCTGGAGCGAGTAGGATGAAGCAGCTGATCAAAAATCCCAGAATAACATTCATTTGATGAGCATTGATCCGGTTCACTGGTAATTTAGAATTTTCAAATTCAATACAAAAATTAGTCGATTTCAATTCGTTAATTACCAATGTACCAATGCGCAAGAATACTTAGTTATTTATAGTTTTATTGGTTTGGTGATAATCGGGCAGAACAATATTGAGTTCCAGTGTTTCTTGATTCTCGTCTTGTTCAAAATTGACTGATATCGCGTCTTGTTCCACATTAACGTATTTACGGATAACGTCTAAAAGCTCTTTCTGCAATTGCGGCAAATAAGAAGGTTGATGGCGATAAGTACGCTCATGCGCGACAAGAATTTGTAGCCTTTCTTTGGCAAGCGATGCGGTCTTAGGTTTAGATGACCTGAAATAGTCCAGTAAGCTCATTTTCTTCCTCCGAAAAGCCTCCTGAGAAACCCCTGCTTACCATCAATAAATCGATGTGCCAGTTTTTCTCCTAAATAACGCGCGACGACATCGGCATAAGCCTGACCAGCTTCACTTTTTTCGTCCAGGATGACTGGTATACCTGCATTTGATGCGGATAAGACGGATTTTGACTCAGGAATAATGCCTAATAGTTCTAAGGATAAGATTTCTTGTACATCCTCCAAGCTTAGCATTTCACCTAATTTTACTCGGTCGGCATCATACCGGGTTAACAATAAATATTCCTTGATAGGCTCTTCATTTCTTTCAGCGCGGCGTGATTTACTCGACAAAATACCCAACATGCGATCCGAATCCCGGACCGAAGAAATTTCCGGATTGGTAACGACAAAAGCATCGTCGGCAAAATAAAGTGCTAAATTGGCGCCTTTCTCAATGCCCGCGGGCGAATCGCAAACAATGTATCCAAAATCCTTGGATAACTCATCTAGTACTTTGCCTACGCCCTCGTGTGTCAGTGCGTCTTTATCGCGCGTTTGCGAAGCTGGCAGGATATAGAGAAGATTACAGTTTTTGTCACGAATAAGTGCTTGATTGAGGCTGGCCTCTCCATTGATAACATTAATAAAATCATAAACAACACGACGCTCGCAGCCGAGAATCAAGTCTAGATTTCGCAAGCCTACATCAAAATCAATCACCGCTGTTTTGTGACCTCTTTTCGCCAACCCCATGGCAATTGCTGCGCTTGTTGTTGTTTTGCCAACGCCGCCCTTGCCCGACGTCACGACTATAATTCTTGCCAATTGAGCCTCCTTTGCTATTTGGTTTTAAGCAATCTCTTTAATGATCAATGCGTGATTCTGTAAATATATTTGTACCGGATTGTTGTATGTTTGCTTGTTTAAATCTTCACTGGTTTTATAGTCTCCCGCGATAGAGATAAGCTCTGCTTGCAAATCAAAGCAAAATATTCTGGCGGCTGTATTGCCATGTACACCTGCTAGGGCGCGACCTCGCAAGGTATTATAGACGTGTATGTTGCCCTCGGCCATAATTTCGGCACCCGCACTGACTTGAGATAAGATGATCAAATCCCCGGATGCGTAGATACGCTGCCCGGAGCGAATCGGCTGAGTAACTAATATCGTTGTAGCAGATACCGGTGGAATTGCAGCTGGTTGCACGGGTTCCTTGGGTTCTTTGATTGCGGCTACTTCCGGCTGCGTGAGGGGTTGTTGGGTACTTTCCTGTTTTTGTGTCTCACCAATGATGATTGAGTTACCCAGTTCGCGTACCGTGTCGATTGGAAGTGATAGAGCCCGTGCTTGCTTGTTTTGTTGTTCATTACCTCCGCGAATACCGACAGGGAAAAACCCAACTCTTCGCAAAAGTTGCGCGAGCTGAGCAAAATCCAAATCCAGATTCAATTTATTTAGCTCACGCAAATCGATCATCAAAGGCGAGTCTTTGAAAAAATCCGGTGCCAGATTAATTTTCTCGTACAGCGTTTGCTCTATTGCAATCATGTCATTCGTATAAAGAATAAGTATAGGTGCAAAAAAGGTGCTGCTTTTAAATTCAAGGGTTGGAGAAGTATTTACCATTTTTTAGAGCGCATTGTAGCACCATGAGGACTATATCAGGATTCATTGTTATGTGATTAATGGCTTTTTTATCATGAAGTTGATTATAAGTCCTATTTATGAGAAAGTTCAGTCAATGACTTTCTTTTTTGTAAGACGTTGTAATGTTTCAAGCAAAATTTCATTATCAGGCTCTTTTTCTAAAGCAGATCGCCAAATATTTATGGCATCGTCCTTAGCACCTTGTACCCAAAGTACTTCACCCAAGTGTGCTGCAATTTCCGCATCTGGGCGGGCAGTAAATGCTAAGTTTAAGTAATTTAAACCCTCCGCTAGATTACCCATGCGGTAGTAGACCCAGCCCAAACTATCCATGATATATGGATCCTCTGGAGCAAGCTCAACTGCTTTTCTTATCAGTTTGAGCGCTTCCGGTAATTCAATGCCGCGTTCAGCGAAGCTGTAACCCAGGGCATTGTAAGCATGAGCATTGTCAGGTTTAAGTTTTATCAGCTTGCGCAAATCCTGTTCGAGAATTTTAAATTTTCCTAGCTTGTCGGCGGCCAGTGCACGATCATAAAGCAGTTCAGGATAATCAGGCAGTTTCTTCAGACCTTCGTTAAGCAGATCATATACTTCTTGATATGCTTTTGATCTGCGCAGAATTTGTGCTTCCGCCAGAATCAAATGGGCAGCTTGCTGATCATTGGCGGCCGGAAGTTTTTGTAGGTGTTCACGCGCTTCTTTCAGATAGCCTTGGGTTGCCAACAAATCTGCGTAGCGTATTTGTGCAGGTAAATAACGTCCTCCGCTTTTTACCATCTGATAGGAGTCCATTGCCATTTCAGGGCGATTCGTTTCCTCATAAATCTGCCCTAAGTGAAAGTGCACAGCATTGGTGTCTTTGTATCCCAGACTCAGTGCTTTTTTAAAACTTGTTTCGGTGACATCAAAGTCACCCATTTCTGTAGCTAAAAGTCCGGCAGCCAGCATGATTTCTGCATCGTCCGGATTCTTATCCATTAACCACTGCAATTGTTCTCGCGCCGTATCAGTTTCATTGCTGATTATTAATACCCGGGTATATGCGATCCGCACTTCATTACTTTCGGGGTATTTTTTTAGATAGTGGCGATAAAATTGAGCCGCGTCGTTAGTTGAGATGCGCTGTAATATTCGTCCATTATGAATTGCGGCGATCTCCCAATCTGGACGCAGTGCCAGTGCGCTTTGCATTTCTTCGGATGCCAGTTGATGCTGATTGGCAAACCAAGCTGCCTGAGAAATGGCAAAATGAACTTCAGGGAGATTTTTGTAGGGTTGAGATAGTTGTTGTATTAACAGCAACGTTGCTGCTTTATCTGAATTCCGTGATAGCAATTGGTTAAGTTGCATAAATGCATTGCCTAACCCGTCTTTTTCCGAAGCCAGTAATTTTTCAAGATGAGGTTGAGCGGCATCCAATTTGCCAAGATTGACCAATAATGCTGCAATAGTTTGGCGGGCATCCACTGAATCCGGCTCAAGCTGAATCCACATTGTTGCCGCTTGTTCGGCAGCAAAAGAGTTGCCTGCGTGCAGGGCAATTTCTGTTGCACGCTTAGCAATCCGAGGATCGCGCGTGGTTTTGGCCAGCTTGACATATCGGTTTACCGCAATATCCAGACTGCCGCGCTGTAATGCTGTTTCGCCGATCAGGAAATCGAATAAGATTGGTGCGGTCAGTTCTTGCTTGGGTAAGTTAGCTTGACTACTGTCTTCCTGCTCATTGGGCTCCCCTATGCTTTCTATTTCCTTGTTTGCGGGTATCTGCGCGCAGGCAGTCAGTCCAGATAGCAATAACACACATAGAAGTTTAAATTTCATGAGAAATCCGATTGATTTTTAAAATAAGATAAATCGTGCAGCCTGTTCATTTTCATGGCTCATAATTAGATCCACAAACCTAAGTTTATTATTGTTTCTTCAGTAGCGTCTCGGATTCATTGCTCGATCGTTTTTAGCATAATGCGTATATTCTACTTTTTTACTTGTTATAAAGTGAATGAATCATTATTTAGCATAAGTTGTATCGAATGTCATCACGAAAAATAAGAATGAGATAGTACGCAAGGAATTATTGATGAATTTATGTTTAGGAGATGCTGAGAACGACATTAAATCATGAAAGTTCATAATTGTACCGGCTTACACTAAAATTCAAGCATACTACTGCATGAATTTTATCCATTGTTATTTCCAATCTTGACACTCTTGAATAATTCTTACGTTAAATTAATTATTGTCTATTTGTTGGGGGTGCTGACTGTGCTTGGTTTTGCACCTTTTTATCTGTTTCCGGTTCCGGTGATTACGCTCGCTGTATTGTTCGGTTATTGTCACAATAGCCCATCCCCGATCAAAAGCGCAACACTAGGGTTTTGTTTTGGTATGGGACTGTTCAGTGCTGGCGTCACATGGATTTATGTCAGTTTGCACGATTTTGGTGCAATGCCGATGCCCATCGCGATTGTCGCATTGATTATACTCTGTGCTTATCTGTCGCTCTTCCCCGCTTCGGGGCTGTGGTTATTGGCTAAACTTCGTTTGACTTCATCATTTCTCTGGGCCGCACTGGCTGCCGCACTGTGGATATCGTTTGAATGGCTGCGCGGTACTTTGTTTACCGGCTTTCCATGGTTGTTGATGGGCTACTCACAAGCGCCTTTCAGTCCCTTGGCAGGCTTTGTACCAATCATCGGTGTATACGGTATTTCAATGATCGTGGTATTCAGCGCTGCTTTGCTTTTTTTCTGGGTTGATAAAGGGATCAGGCAATGGCGCTACGGGTTGCCTTTGCTGCTGATTTGGTTTGGCGGATATGGTTTACAGGCAATTGACTGGGTGAAACCGCAAGGTGAGCCGGTTACGGTGAGCTTGTTGCAAGGTAATATCGCCCAGGATCTGAAATGGCGCGAGGACTACTTGCAAAATACGATGGAAACGTATGCCCGGCTGATCCTGGAAAGTGACAGCCGCCTGATTGTAACACCGGAAATTTCTATTCCACTGTTCAGCGATGCCGTGCCGAAACCCTATCTATCGTATCTGGCTGAGCATGCCAAAAACAATAATGGTGATGTATTGATCGGACTGGCCGAACGTGACGCTCATAATGCTAACGAATATTACAATACCATGTTCAGTTTTGGTTCCGCACCGGAACAAAGTTACCGCAAACATCATCTAGTGCCGTTCGGTGAGTTTATTCCATTAAAGCCCATATTCGGATGGGTTATCGATGTATTGCAAATACCCTTATCGGATTTTTCGCGCGGTAGCCTGGATCAACAGCCGATGAACCTAGCAGGTCAGCGTGTTGCGATCAATATCTGCTACGAAGATGTTTTTGGTGAAGAAATCATTAATCAGTTGCCACAAGCTACGATGCTGGTTAATGTCAGTAATGATGCCTGGTTTGGGCGCTCGATTGGGCCGCAGCAGCATTTGCAGATTTCGCAAATGCGCGCGTTGGAAACCGGGCGCTACATGTTGCGAGCCACCAACACTGGCGTAACCGCGATCATCGACGAGCGCGGCAGGGTATTGCAAACCATTGAAATTTTTACCACTGCGGCGTTGCACGGATTAGCGCAAGGTTTTACCGGGGCCACGCCCTATGTGCGGATGGGAAATTATCCGGTACTTGGACTTGCCGGCTTGTTAATATGCATTGGATTGCTATCCGCGTTTCGCACCGCGCGAAAAACCCGGTAAAATTCGCATTACTTCATTTGAGGGTGGTTTAATCCAGATTTTTCATGTCAACACTTACTTTCCAGGAAATCATCCTGACCTTGCAGCGGTATTGGGATAAGCAAGGATGCGCCATTTTGCAACCCTACGATATGGAAGTGGGCGCGGGAACCAGCCATACTGCTACTTTTCTGCGTGCCATTGGCCCTGAACCGTGGAAATCGGCATACGTGCAACCAGCGCGTCGACCCAAAGATGGGCGCTATGGCGATAATCCGAATCGCTTGCAACATTATTATCAATTTCAGGTAGTGCTCAAACCGGCACCGAAGAATATTCTGGATTTATATTTCGATTCGCTGCGCGAACTGGGGTTTGATTTGACGCAAAACGACGTGCGGCTGGTTGAAGATGATTGGGAAAACCCCACGCTGGGCGCCTGGGGTTTAGGCTGGGAAGTTTGGCTCAATGGCATGGAAGTGACGCAATTCACCTATTTCCAGCAGGTTGGCGGTATTGATTGCAAGCCGGCTACCGGTGAAGTTACCTATGGATTGGAGCGGCTTGCGATGTATTTGCAAGGCGTGGAAAGCGTGTTTGACCTAACTTGGACCCAGGGATTGACTTACCACGATGTGTATCATCAGAATGAAGTGGAGCAATCAATCTATAACTTTGAACAGAGCGATACCGAGTTTTTGTTTTTGGCATTCGGCAGGCACGAAGCGCAAGCCAATCATCTTATCGAAAAGCAATTGGCGCTGCCTGCTTACGAGCAAGTGTTGAAAGCCGCGCATACGTTCAATCTGCTGGATGCGCGCGGCGCTATTTCGGTGACTGAGCGTGCCGCTTATATCGGGCGTATTCGCAATCTGTCACGGCAAGTTGCCAAGGCATATTACGATAGCCGCGCAAGCCTGAATCCTCCTTTCCCGATGGCACCACGCGAATGGGTCGCGCAAATGCCGGATATAGTGAAGTCTGCATGATGGCCCAGAATTTGCTCGTTGAATTATTGGTGGAAGAATTGCCACCCAAATCGCTGAAACAGCTGGGTCACAGTTTTGCGCAATTATTAACGGCCAGCCTGGAAGTGCAAGGGCTGATAACCCAAGATGCGACCGCCACCTCCTATGCAACCCCGAGGAGACTGGCAGTGCATATCAGCAACGTGGCTGCGCAAGCTGCCGATAAAGCGGTTACTCAAAAACTAATGCCGGTGGCTGTCGGCCTGGATGCGCAGGGTCATCCAACGCCGCCACTATTGAAAAAACTGGCAAGCTTTGGCGTGGATGCTACAGTCGTGCCACAGCTCAAGCGCGCGCTGGAAGGTAAAGCCGAAACGCTATTTCTGGACAACATCGTCAAAGGTACGTCGTTGACCGATGGCTTGCAAAAAGCGTTGCAGGAAACGATCAGTCAATTACCGATTTCCAAGGTGATGACGTATCAATTAGCGGATGGCTGGAGCAGCGTCAACTTTGTGCGCCCAGCGCATGCATTGGTCGCGTTGCATGGCGCAGATATTCTCCCCGTCAATATTCTGGGTTTGCAAGCCGGACGCGAGACACAAGGGCATCGTTTTGAGGCGAGAGTCAATCCCATCGTGCTGCACAATGCCGACAGTTATGTGCAGCAATTAATTACCGAAGGCGCGGTCGTTGTGAGTTTTGCTGAACGCCGCACCGAAATCGTTCGTCAGCTTGCCTTAGCTGCCGCAAAGGAAAATCTTACCCCGATTGACGATGACGCTTTGCTGGACGAAGTGACCGCATTGGTCGAGCATCCTAATGTACTGGTTTGCAAATTCGAAGCTGAATTCCTGCAAGTGCCGCAGGAATGTCTGATTCTGACCATGAAAGCGAACCAGAAGTACTTCCCGCTGCTCGATGCGCAGGAAAAATTGACCAACAAGTTCCTGTTGGTATCCAATATTCGCCCTACTGATCCAACGCAAGTGATCGCTGGAAATGAACGTGTGGTGCGTTCGCGTTTAGCCGACGCCAAGTTTTTCTTTGACCAGGATCGTAAAAAAACACTGGCTTCGCGTGTGCCGGAATTGGATAAGGTGGTTTACCACAACAAGCTCGGAACGCAGGGTTTACGCATGCATTATGTCCGGGCAATTGCAAAAATGATTGGCCAGCAACTGAATGGCGATGCACTGGCTAATCAAACTTATGAAGCTGCGACACTGGCCAAAGCCGATTTACTTACGGATATGGTCGGTGAATTCCCTGAACTGCAAGGCATCATGGGGCGTTATTATGCACAGCATGAAGGGTTGAGTGACGATATTGCGTTTGCTATTGAAGATCATTACAAACCCCGTTTTGCTGGCGATGCATTGCCACGGAATCAAGTTGGTATTTGTCTAGCATTGGCAGATAAGCTGGAAACACTGGTGAATATGTTCAACATCGGCGAAATCCCGACCGGAGACAAGGATCCGTTTGCATTACGCCGCCATGCGCTGGGTATCATTCGCATTCTGATTGAAAAAGATTTAAAACTCGGTTTAGGTGATTTGATTTATAACGCCATCCGTCAAATTAATAGCACTAGCCTTACTGCTACTCCTGGTTCTAATAGTAAACCTAAATATGATAATCATGCTGCTAATAAGGAATCAGGTTTAAATTTAATAGCTTTCATCTATGAACGCCTCACTGGTAATTTACGCGAGCAAGGCTATACCGCACAGGAAGTCGACGCTGTGCTCAGCTTGAATCCACAGAATCTGACCGATATTCCCAAACGTCTCGCCGCCGTGCGCGCTTTTTCGGCATTGCCCGAAGCGATCAGCCTGGCAGCAGCCAATAAGCGGGTGGGCAATATCCTCAAGAAATCGGAAGGTAGCATCCACGATGAGGTGAATATCGAGTTATTACTAGAAGAGGCTGAGCTGACACTCCATCAAACATTGACAACCCTATTGCCGGAAACAGAAAAGGCTTTTGCAGCAGGTGATTATATCGCTTCGCTGCAAACTCTTGCCAAGCTTAAATCACCGATCGATGCTTTTTTTGATCATGTGATGGTGAATGTAGAAGACGAGTCGCTGCGTAATAACCGGCTTGCCTTATTGAAACAACTTCAGCAGACCATGAATCGTGTAGCCGATCTTTCAAAGTTGGCGGTTAGTTAGCATGAAACTAATCATCCTCGACCAAACGGGTGTAATAAACCAATGCAGTGATACCTTTATCAAAACGCCGGAAGAATGGATTCCCATTCCAGGCAGCCTGGAAGCAATCGGCCGATTGACGCATTCCGGTTATCGTGTAGTCATTGCCACCAATCAATCAAGCATTGGTCGCGGTTTGATCGATATGACGACTTACAACGCCATTAATGACAAAATGTACAAAGCAATTCATCATGTCGGCGGGCGCATTGATGCGATATTTTTTTGCCCGCATACGGATGCGGACAAATGCACCTGCCGTAAACCGGCGACCGGTTTGTTTGATGAAATTATGCAACGTTACGGTGTCAATTTGAGAAATGTTCCGGTTGTCGGTGATTCATTAAAGGATCTGCAAGCCGCCGCGGCTGTCGGTGCGATTCCAATCCTGGTGTTGACCGGGCATGGACAAGTAACGCGCACTGATGGTGAAATCCCCGCCAATGCACAGATTTTTGAGAATCTGGCTGCGGTGGCCCATACACTGATTGAAAATACATGATACTGACCCTTCTTCGTTCAACACTGTATATGTTGCTGCAAATCATTATTACGCCGCCGTATGCTTTGCTGACGCTGGCCTGCTTTCCGTTGTCGCCGCATAACCGGTATCGGGTTACTTCCAGTTGGACCTTCATCATGCTGTTTTTGCTGCGCAATCTGTGCGGTATTCGTTATCAGATCATCGGTGCGGAAAATATCCCAAAAACTCCAAGTATCGTATTGTCCAAACATCAATCGGCCTGGGAGACATTAGCTTTCCAGAAAATTTTTCCGCCACAAGTGTGGGTGCTGAAAAAGGAATTATTACGCATCCCGTTTTTTGGCTGGGGTTTGGCTATGACCAGCCCCATCGCGATCGACCGGAGCGCCAAGAAGAAAGCATTGGAACAGATCGTCGAACAGGGCAAAGACCGGTTAAAACAAGGATTCTGGATTGTGATCTTTCCGGAGGGTACGCGTATTCCGCCTGGTCAACGTGGCAAATATCGTATCGGCGGCGCATGGCTGGCAACGCATACAAACACGCTGGTAGTACCGGTCGCACACAATGCCGGCGAGCTATGGGGGAGAAATTCTTTTATCAAACACCCCGGCACCATCACTGTCAGTATCGGCAGGCCAATTGATCCTGCTGACATGGAACCCGGCGAATTGAATGCGCAGGTGGAGGCCTGGATTGAGTTTGAAATGTTGCGCATTAGCCAGAAAAATCAGCAGAAAGTATAAGAGTGTTCATTCAGACCGTTTTAAATGGCCGGGAAATTACTTACACCCTTAAACACTGTAGGCGCAAATCCATTGGTTTAAGAATTGATCATCAGGGTTTACGCATTAGCGTGCCACTGCAAACTGCGCTTCCTCAAGTCGAAACTATCTTGCGGGAAAAAGCAGGCTGGATCACGAAGAAACTGGAGCAATGGAAAGACAAAAAAAGCCTTGTCATGTCATGGACGCGGGATGCGATCTATCCGTTACTGGGTGAATCGTGGCATATCGCGCAGAAATCATCGGGCGAAATTGAAATGGCGCGGTATTTTGCCAATGAAACTGCAATTGTGGCAATCTCAGAGCAATCTTTGCTGCAATTCAATCCTCAGCACATTGAGAAATTCGTCATGGCCTGGTACAGCCAGCAAGCTATCGTTTGCTTTCAGCAGCGTATTGCGATCTATGCGCAAGCACTTAATGTACGTGTCCCGCCATTTCGTTTGTCATGCGCTAAAACCCGCTGGGGTAGTTGCAACAACCGTGGCCTTATACACCTGAATTGGCGCTTGATCCAAATGCCACTGCATTTGGTTGATTATGTCGTGGTGCATGAGTTGTCACATTTGATGGAGATGAATCACTCAGCGAGATTCTGGAAGTTGGTGGGGAGTGTTTACTTAGATTATCAGACGGCTCGTAAAGAACTCAAAGACTATGGTTGACCCTTGTTCTTGTTAGGGCAAGCCGTGACAGGTCTTATAACTGGCATTTGTATCCAATTTTCAATCTGTGTTAACTAGAAAAAAATGTATTAATGATAAGATTTTGATGCATTGAGTTGTCCGTTGAGCTGTGTTGCGGCGCAAATTGATTTTAGCGTTACGCTAGAAATAGAAGGGAGAAATTTTATGTGTCAATGTAGCGATACCCAAGCGCAATCAATTCGGGAGCAAATTAGGCATGAAGAGTTGATGATTTATAACCGGATTCATTGGATGCTGACTTTCCAGGGATTCTTGTTTGCCTCATTGGCAATCATATCAAATACCAATGCAGATACGCATATCCGCTCGGTTCTGCTTAATACAATTCCTTTGCTTGGTGCCACGGCTGGTTTGTTAGCATTTATTGGTATTGTTGGTGCTTATATGCACATGCACGAGATTCGTCGCCCTTTAATTAAAGCTGCGGAAAATATCGGAAAAGATTTTGGTGCGGCAGGTATGGCGAGATGGATGGGGCGAGCAAGTTCCGGACTGCTACCGGTCATCCTCATTTTTGCTTGGATAAAATTATATTTCGAGCTGACGTAATCCATGCATTTGCATTTAACACAGCAGATTAGAATGGCGAGAGGAATTCCACCGTCCGCTTGAAGCAAGCTAGGGCGCAATTTCGTTGCACCCAATAAGCCAAAGCCACTCAAAGTAACATAAGATTTCTTCTAAAATGAGTTAGAATGAGAACGACATCAAGAACTATTATCATTTATTATCAATGATTTGCTATTGTGTTTCTGTTGTGTGACTCTTATAATGCATAGTGTTTGAATCAAACAAAGGGTGGCTCCTGTCTGACTGCTCTGTTGAGTTGTTTAAAACAGTGAAAATAGGGGCTACCTGCAATCTGAAACATAATCGAAGGAGCATTCTTATGAAAGGCAATACTAAAATTATTGATATCCTGAATAAACTCCTTGCCGGTGAGCTGACGGCGATGGATCAATATTTCACGCATTCACGGATGTATGAGGATTGGGGATTCAGTAAGCTCTATGAACGGATTGATCATGAAATGGATGATGAAAAGCAGCATGCAGATCATCTGATCAAACGGATTTTGTTTCTCGAAGGCACGCCTGCTGTGGGCAATCGCAGTCCACTGAGAATCGGCAGTAACGTTCCGGAAATGCTGCAAAACGATTTGGATCTGGAGCGGGCTGTGATGACTTCATTGCGAAATGCCATTGTTGCTTGTGAGCAGGAGCAGGATTATCAGACTCGGGAAATTCTTGTTGCGATGCTGGCGGAAACAGAGGAAGACCATGCGTACTGGCTGGAAAAACAATTGGGGCTGATTGGAAAGATAGGATTACAGAACTACTTGCAGTCGCAGATGTGACAATCAACTAAGCGCATGCATCTGAGTGTGCGATTTGTGACATCTTGCTGTGCTCATTCATTTCCAAGCTTGATGATTTACGGTTCGCTCTTTGTTTCTCAGTTGGCGCGACATTATGATTATAATCGCGCCAACTGAATTCTTCCCGCCAGTTTTCAAAAATTCAGCGTGACACTTAGTGTCATTCCGCTTAATTCAAGCTGTTCATATCCTCTTGATATTTAGCCTTACATTGTTCACTCTTGCCACCTAAATCCAGCATACCGGTGGTTCTCATGCATTCATTATATTCAAATAAAATATCATTCTTTTTTTGTGCAGTGTCTAAAGAAGCTGAAAGCTGATTCACTTGTTTGACAACATTCTTTAAGCCGGTATCCGACGCGGCACTCAAGCTTTCAATTTTTTCTTTGGTCGCATCTAGCCTAAGCAGGGATTCTTGATTGATTTTTTTTGCTTGCTCAGCAAAGGCGTGGTTGGCTCGAGTGGAGTAGTTTCTTAATTCATCCACATTTTGTTGCGTGATGGCCGCCAATTTCGTTTGGTAATTATTAAGTTCATCCTGAACAAAAGTATTGATGGCTTCTTTAAAACCCTCCAATGAACCATCAATCTCTTCCTTGAATCCTTGCATTTTCATTTCAACCAGGACTTTAACGTCTTCGTCCAGTTTCTTCACAATCGTATCCGAAATTTTCTCTACCGGTGGGCGCGAATCGATGATTTCGGTTTTTGCGTCGGTTAAGCTGGATTTGAGTTCATTCACAAGCAACTTCTGCTTGTCGTCAATTTGCTCGAGCGCGTTTTTTTCATTCTCCGCAACCAGCCAGGAAATCAGTATCAGTTCTTTTTTCTTTTGCTCATTTAAACCATGGATCATTTCATCTAAAAAACTCGCAGTGGCTTCTTTATCCGCAATGCTTTTCATATGCGCCAAATTGGCGGAATCCAATAAGTTCTGCAAATTACCTTGAATCTGACTGATATTAGCATCCGCCCGGGTTAATATCAGCGATTGACGGTAGAATTCATAGGGCAAATAAACCAAAGCCAGGGTGGCGCATATCACGGAAGCTATAGTTTTCCACCCCTTATGTTGGATATAAAAACTCAACCCAAGAAATACTAATATTAAAGTGAAAACAGGCATTAAAATTTGTGCTATTTCCAGCCAACCTCTTTCTATCAGCGTTTCAATCGAAACAAATTTCAACATCGTGGTAATAAACTCGTTCATCCGTGACTCCCCATATGACGAAAACATGCATTTAAACGTAACAGCTATTTCAATGCCGATAATTTATCATGGTATAGCCGGTTGATTGTATAAACTTTAGTTTTTGGTGCAAACAGCGCTTGAGGAGCATGACATGATGAATCTTAGATTTCAGCGAATAAGGAAATAACGTGCAAACTGCTTATATCAGTCATCCGGATTGTCTCAAACATGACATGGGCATGGGACACCCGGAATGTCCGCAGCGCTTGACTGCGATCGAAAATGAACTGCAAGCTACTGGCTTGCTGGCGCAACTGCAATGTTATGAAGCGCCGTTGGCAACAACGGATCAATTGGCGCGCGTACATGCCCTGGGTTATATCGAAAGCATCCGACAAGCTGCTCCGACCGCTGGATTGATTGCTCTGGATGCGGATACCGCGATGAATCCATTTACGCTTAACGCCGCATTGCGCGCAGCCGGAGCAGTTGTGCTGGCGGCTGATCTGGTTTTGATGGGCACAGTGAATAATGCGTTTTGCGCTACTCGCCCACCCGGTCATCACGCGGAATCAGACCGCGCCATGGGGTTTTGCCTGTTTAATAATGTCGCAGTCGGGGTGGCACACGCAATCAGACAGCATCAGTTGCAACGCGTTGCAATTCTGGATTTTGACGTACACCACGGCAACGGCAGCGAAGAAATTTTTCACGATAATCCGCACGTCATGCTGTGTTCCACATTTCAGCACCCTTTTTATCCTTACAGTGGTGCCAATAGCGGAAATGATCGCATAATCAACGTGCCGCTTAGGCGCGATGCCGATGGCGCAGTTTTTCGTCAGGTGGTGAACGAGCATTGGTTGCCGGCACTGGATCGATTCAAGCCCGAAATGATTTTTGTCTCCGCCGGATTTGACGCGCACCGGAATAATGACATGTCGCAGGTGCATTTTAGCGATGACGATTATGTCTGGATCACGCAGCAGATCAGGGCGATTGCGGAGCAATATTCACAGGACCGGATTGTGTCCGTGCTGGAGGGGGGGTATGAACTGCGTTCGTTGGCTCGCTGCGTAGCGGCGCATGTGCGCGTGTTGCATGCGCAAGAAATATAGGGCGGGTAGTGCTCTATCGTGTATTCCGTCATTCAGATTAATTTTTTGAGCATTTTATGAACAAGAACGCATTGTCAGCGGTTCTCGACTATCACGAAGCCAGCAAGCACCGCTTAGATCGATACGCGCCAGGCCCCGGTGGTTTGGATTGGGCCAATCAACCGAATCCGTTCCGTCGCTATCCAGGCACATCCATTTGTGAATTACCGTTACGCAGAAGTCCGTTACAGATTTCGTTTGCCGAGGTTCGCTGCGGCCAGCGGGGAACACCGGCAGCAATTAATCTGAACGGATTGGCGACGTTGCTGGAGTTGAGTCTTGGCTTGTCGGCATGGAAAGAACAGGGTGTCTCGCGCTGGGCGTTACGCTGCAACCCCTCCAGTGGCAATCTGCATCCTACGGAATGCTATGTGCTCACTGCCGCATGCGACGGCCTTCGCGCCGGCGTACACCACTACGTGAGTCACGATCACAGCCTGGAACACCGCGCCGAAGCGGATGCCACTTGGGGAAGCGAACTCACCGGCGGTTTCGTGTTGATCCTTACCTCGATTCACTGGCGCGAAGCCTGGAAATATGGTCTGCGCGCTTTCCGCTACTGTCAACACGATTGCGGCCACGCCATTGCGGCAGTCAGTTATGCCGCCGCCGCGCTGGGCTGGCATGCGCAATTGCTGGAAAGCTGGGGCGATAACTCCCTCGCTGCACTAACAGGCGTTGCGCGCAGCAGTGATTTTGCCGAACACGAAAACGAAGCCGTCGATGTCGCATTGTGGATCGGTTGCGGCAATCTTCCCAAACATTTGGATTCGCCGCAGACAGCGGCAGCGCTTACCAATGGTTTGCGTTTTATCGGACAGGCCAACCACTTAAGTGCCCGATATGTTCCTTGGAGCGGAATCGATGCCGTGCACCGTGCAACGGAGCGCCCTGTTCTTCCCGCTGCCGCGTTGGTTCCGCCAATATCATGGCCACCGTTAGCAGCGATTGATTGTCTGCAAGAAGCAAGCGTGTTGATTCGCCAACGCCGCAGCGCGGTTGATTTCGATGGGGTCACCAGTATGCCGATGGAACACTGGTTCGCATTGCTTGATACGCTGCTGCCTCGTCCCGAGCTACCACCCTGGAAATCCTGGCAGCGTCCGGCGCGCATTCATACGGTGCTGTTCGTGCATCGCATCAACGGGATAACACCCGGCGTCTACCTATTGGTGCGGGATCCATCCGCCGAAGCCAGATTACGCCAGGCAATCCGTGCGGACGCTGAATGGGCAACCGTACCCGATGCACCCGAGCATCTTGGTTTGTTTCGATTATTTGTCGCCGATGCTCGGGATACAGCGCGACAGATCAGTTGCCATCAAAACATCGCCGCCGATAGCTGCTTTTCGCTTGGCATGCTGACCGAATTCAAAGCCGTATTGAACGAAGGCACCTGGCATTACCGCGAACTGTTCCACGAAGCAGGCCTGCTGGGGCAAGTGCTGTACCTGGAAGCCGAAGCTGCAGGACTACGTGGCACCGGCATCGGCTGCTATTTCGATGATGCTTTACACCAGATGCTGGGCTTATTCAGCCATGATTGGCAGTCGCTGTATCATTTCACTGTCGGCGGGCCGTTGGACGACTCGCGCTTGCGCACGTTGCCGCCTTATGCGCATCTAGTTGGGCGACGGGTTTGTTGATTGATATGATGGATACAATCTTGTCGCTGCATCGTTAGGTTTTCTTTACTTCAGCTTCCTTTTTGTTTAATCACATCTCCACATAGGTTAAGAAATGCAAAAATACTCTGTAAACCAGCACCTCATCGAAACAATTTTAGCTTGGGTAAACTCAGGGGAGATTGCAATTCCAGAAATTCAAAGACCTTTTGTTTGGGATAGTTCAAAAGTTCGCGATCTTATGGATAGCTTGTATCAAGGTTATCCAGTTGGTTACATCATTGCCTGGAGAAATCCAAATGTAAGACTGAGAGATGGGAGTTTAAGCGAAGGCAAAAAAATCCTCATTGATGGGCAGCAACGAGTAACAGCATTGACAGCAGCCCTACTCGGGCAGTATGTAATTAACAAAACTTATGAGCGAGTGAAAATCAAAATTGCCTTTAATCCAATGGAAGAGCGCTTTGAGGTTCAAAATCCTGCAATTCTTAAAGATAAAACATGGCTACACGATATTTCAGAAGTAATTAATGGTAGTGTGCTTAAAGTAGTTCGGGATTATTTGAAGCTCAATCCAGAAGCAAATGAAGACCACATTGAAAGAACTATCACTACTCTCGTAAACATTCCGAGAAAACAAATCGGACTGATTGAGTTATCTCCTGACTTGGAAATTGACACAGTCACAGAAATTTTTATACGTATAAACTCCAAAGGAGTCGTTTTAAGTCAGGCAGATTTTGCAATGAGCAAAATTGCCGCTGACACAGAGCATGGCGGAAACGAATTGAGAAAAGCCATTGACTACTTCTGTCACCTTGCTATTGCTCCCGATTTTTTCAAGCATATAGTTGATAACGACAAAGAGTTTACAAAAACAGATTTCTTTCAAAAAATGCAATGGCTTAGAACTGAAAACGAAGACCTTTACGATCCTGATTACAACGATCTTATTCGTGTTGCATTTACGTCGCAATTCAACAGAGGAAGACTGTCGGATCTGGTAAGTTTACTTTCAGGCAGGAACTTTGAGACAAGAACATTTGAAGCTGAAATTGCGAAACTTTCATTTGCGACACTTAAAAACGGAGTTTCAAACTTCATCAACGAAACGAACTTCAAGCGATTCTTAATGACGGTCAAATCTGCGGGTTTCATTTCCCCAAAACTAATCCGCTCACAAAATGCTATAAATTTTGCATACATTCTGTATCTAAAACTCAAAATTCTTGATGTTAATTCTGCTGTAATTGAAAGCTATGTAAGACGTTGGTTAGTTTATTCTATTTTGACCGGTCGTTATTCTGGGTCACCTGAAAGTAGTTTTGATTTTGATATTAAACAGATTTCACATAAACCATTTGATGAAATCTTAAAAGAGAGAGAAGAAGCAGAACTTTCAGAAGCTTACTGGAATGCTTCGCTTCCTCAAAGTTTAGATACATCGGTTGCAAGTAGTCCATATTTTCATGTGTTTCTTGCCTCACAAGTAAAGGCTCATGACAAAGGGTTTTTATCAAGAGACATTCTAGTAAGTGATTTGATTTCACTGCGTGGAGATATCCATCATTTATTCCCGAAAGACTATCTGAAAAGAAATGGGCTCGACCGAAGCAGATATAACCAAATTGCTAACTATGTCTATATGCAATCAGAAATAAACATCAAGGTTGGCAATAAGCCACCCAAAGATTACTTTGAATTGATAAGAATCCAAATGCAGGAGAATTATAAACAAGTTACAGGGTTATCAACAGAACGGGAACTTTTAAACAATTTAAAGATGAATTGCGTTCCGACAGAACTAATGGCAATGGGCATAGACGACTATCAAGACTTCCTGGTCTTGCGGCGTAAACTTATGTGCCTAAAAATTAGGGATTATTATCATTCACTATAACGCGAATAATTTAATGGTTTTGTTCGGCGTCATCTTTGTGTGATATAAATCCCTAATGGTCAAAGCAGTGTTCACAAATTACGCCCTGGCAACTCAATCTCCATGCGTTTTAGCAGCGACAGGAATCGCATCCAACCGGATGCCAACCGTTGCAGTTTCTCGCGTCGGACAATGTCGTTTGCTACGATATTGCGCAGTCGGTAGGCATAGATATCTCGAAAAGTAGCTTCATCAATCAGATTCTGTGCCAGCATCGCTTCGCAGTGTTCAAAAAGACCCATGTATGCTTCCAGGCTGGCCCATTCCTCCGGAGTTTCCGTTCCTTTTTCGTCAGCCCATGCTCCACCCGGTCGTAACCGGCGGTGCACTTCATCATGACGCGCGAACCGGTCACGCAGGTCGAGCCAGAATCGTGCACGATTTGTTTTCATATTGGTGTGCGTGTTAATAGCCGTGAACACGAGGGATGTTGCAGCAATCAGAACGCCGAGAATGGTTATCAAGTCTTTAGATTCTAGAATGTTCATTGGCTACCCTCTTAAGGTATTCAAAAACAATATGTAAGGGAGGTCAGGTTAAATAACAATTTCCCTTATCACGTGACTTACATGTTTGATCAAACTTCAGTAATGATTTCCTGTAATTCCTGAAACAGCAACCGGAAGCTTTTGGGTGGTTTGTCAGCAGCTTTTTCTTTATGCGCATTACGGATTAGCAATCTCAGGCGTTGCAAATCGGCAGCTGGATATTGCTGCGCAAATTCGGTGAGTGTGTGCTCTTCGCTCAGCAAACGCTCCCGCCAGCGTTCCAACTGGTGCAACCGTGCAGTTTGGTGTACCGGTACCTGACGCCAGGAATCGAGCTTTTGCTGGATCGGTAGCGCGTCCACATCGCGCATCAAACGGCCAATATATTGTAGTTGGCGGCGACGCGCGCCGTGTTTTTGTATGCTTTTGGCTTGCTGAATTGCATCCTTCAGAATTTCCGGTAAATCAAATTCGGTCAGTTTCTTGGGATCCAGTTCTACCAGCTGTTCACCGATTTCCTGCAATGCATGCATATCCTTTTTGCGCTGTGTTTTGCTCGGCGCGGTATCTTGTTCGATCTCGTTTTCCAATTCTTTTTGCACGGTAACCTGTGTGATGCAGTGTCAATAAGCTGTTATCATAGCGCTTTATTTCACTTGAAATTCGCTAATATTTTCTTCCATAGTGCAAGACATGAATAATTTAACCGTTTCTGAGACTCGATTCTCATATCCTATCAGCACCCTGCAGCAAATTAGCCAAGATATTCTGGTACAAGCAAAAAAAGGTGGCGCGACCGCTTGTGAAACCGATGTTTCCGATGGTTTTGGTCAAACTGTTACAGTGCGCCAGAGCGCGGTGGAAACGATTGAATACAATCGTGACAAGGGATTGTCCGTAACCGTCTATATTGGGCAAAAGCGTGGTCATGCCAGCACCTCCGATTTTTCGTCGCAAGCCATCAGTGATACGGTTGCAGCTGCGCTGTCGATCGCGCGTTATACCGCGGACGATGATTGTGCCGGATTGGCGGAAGCAGAATTACTCGCCAAAGACTATCCAAGCTTAGATTTGTATTTCCCCTGGCAAATCTCGGTTGAAGAAGCTATTGAGCTGGCGAAAACCTGTGAACAAGCGGCTTATGCCACAGATAAGCGCATTACCAATTCTGAAGGTGCATCAATTTCCGTCAGTGAATCACAATTCATCTATGCCAATAGTCTGGGTTTCGTCGGGGGATACCCGCTCTCGCGTCACAGCATCAGTTGCGCCATGATCGCCGAACAAGGTGGCAGCAAGCAACGCGATTACTGGTATAGCATCGCGCGCGATGCTGTGGATCTGGAAACGGTAGAAAGCATCGGGCAAAAAGCGGGCAAGCGCAGCGCGGCGCGCTTGGGGGCAAGAAAGATCGATACCTGTGAAGTGCCGGTATTGTTTGAGGCACCGATTGCTTCCAGTCTGATCGGCCACTTTGCTTCTGCCGTGAGCGGGGGCAATTTATATCGCCAATCTTCTTTCCTGCTGAAGTGTATGAATCAACAGGTTTTTGCACCAAATATTCAGATACTTGAATTGCCACATTTGCACAAAGGGTTGGCTAGCAGTGCATTTGACGATGATGGCGTAGCCACGGTTGAGCGCAATGTAGTGGAAAATGGTGTCGTGCAAGGTTATTTCTTGAGCAGTTATTCGGCGCGGAAACTGGGCATGCGCACTACCGGCAATGCAGGAGGTACGCATAATCTGATCATGAGAGACGGCACTGCGCTAGGCTTTGATGCTTTGCTGCAAAAAATGGGTACCGGCTTAATGGTTACAGAGTTACTCGGACATGGCATCAATGCGGTTACCGGGGATTACTCACGTGGGGCATCTGGTTTCTGGGTTGAAAACGGTGCAATCAGCCATCCGGTTGAAGAAATCACCATCGCGGGTAATTTGAAAAACATGTTTCAGGGAATTCTGGCAATCGGCGATGATGTCATTGTGCGTGGATCAAAACAGTGCGGCTCGGTTCTGATCGATCGCATGACGGTGGCGGGCGGTTGAAGCAGTTTAATCTTACCAGAGACACATGTTTCGTGTGAGGTCGTGGAATAAAGCAACCAAACAAGCGGTGTGTGATCGTGGCTGTCGCGGATTTGCAATCTATCTCTATGCTATCGATTCTATCGCTGTCCAATGAGACGTACAGTCTTGGTGTTCATATATCACTGTCGGATCGCTTGTCCCCGGGCTTTCGACGCATAACTTTCTCTTCACAAGGAATTGAATCTTCAGTGAATCCAGGAAGCTCAAGATGATGTATTCAAAAAGTTTAATATCACATCTCTCACTGCTTTAGAGCAATAATTTGACCGACTTGGAAAGCGCAATAGCTTAAAACCTGCGGTTATACATGCTTTTTCCACAAAACTGCTTCTGGCACGCGCTTCGCGCTGTATATGGTTTTTATCGTCCAAGACGATAACAGCCATTACTGTGAGTGTATGCTTTTCGCACAGAATGTAATCAAAATGCTTGGGAGGAATTCGATATATCGCAGTGTTACAATTTTGTATAGTAAAAATCTCATCCGGCGTAAGCACATCATTAATTCGTACCTTCGCAAATATTTCATAATCTTTTGATAGATATTCTTTTAATGCCAGAAAAAAAGAATGCTCGGTGCTTGAAAGTATCTCCTCGAGAGATTCATATTTAAAATGCTTAGATTTGCGACGAAATTTAAATAATGTAAATGTTTTAGAAAAAATTGTAATTATGCTCATAACTTATCACTAGTTATACAAGAAATAAGTAAGGCTATCGGCACGCAACAAAGTACTTTAAAGACCTTTGGAGAAATAGTGTATCAATTGAGAAGGGCCGATCATGTCACTCGCATTTGCTTTGTCCATATACAGCAAAGATGAACTGTTAAAAATTAGTCTTAAAGCTTTCAAATATAATTACGTAATTTAGGGGGGTTAGAAGTTATACTTTAATCTATCTTGGTTTAATTTTTGTTGTGGAGAGTTTATGAAAAAAAATATAGTATCAATAGTATGTGCAGTATTTCTGCTTATAACGGGAGTACAGTCCGCACTGGCTGAAAGTGTGGCTGTGAAAGGCAATTCTATTTTTATTCTTGATAACAGTGTAGCCGGCTCTCAGATGGTCGTAAAAAACCTTTCCGATGGTGCTGCGAATTCATGTCTTATTGATGCGGGATTAAACCTTCTTGGCTTAAGCGCAGATACTACTGCAACTGACATCGTACTCAAAAATAGCACTGCTGTTATTACTACGTATAATAATGTCAACTTGGTGACTGACGTAAAGTTAGTAGATGTTACCAGTTGTTCAATTACTGATACAGTCGATCTCAGTGAATGTTATGCTTCTTACCAAAATGGACAATTGACCATACCTTGTCTCAAATATGGAAATGATGTGATTTCAGTCGAACTCGGACAACGTGGCAATTCCATGAATTTTGAATTTGAGTCTTACAAACCTGGCAAAAGACATGATCGAGGAGATGATTAATTTGCTAACTACAGTTGTTTCAGAATCCAAGATCTACGCCATGTCGCTAGCTGATTAGGAATAATCGAACTTATTGCGTACTACCAAAAAACCACCGTGTAATTCAGACCTATATTTAATCAAGAGCGGGAGCGAAGTTCCCGCTCTTTTTTCATGAGGGGTAAATTGAATTTGCGCCTTAGCTCTACAGATTTAATTCTCTGTACCTTAGAGTAGAAAGTGATTGAAGGTACGGGGGTGCTTGTACCCCATCGCTTGCTCTTTTATAGTAAAAATGCCCGTGCTAGGCAGTACAAATATACTAAAAAAACAAGTACTAATTTCCCATTGTGGAGAACCACTACCATAGATATTATTGGTACCCAAGAGAAATTGAAAGTCACCCAGATCCAGACTATAAAATTTTTAAAGCCAGAAACAAGTAAGAGAAAGAACAATTAAGCAATTAAATAAACCTTTTAAGGAGTAATTAAAATGATTTTGCGTAAATTAACGGCATCAATGATGATAGTTGGTTTTCTCTTCTGTGGAAGTGCTGTTCAGGCAGCAACTTATCATTTTGGGCAGTTGTTAGCCGGTAATGGGCCGACAAATCCATATTTTGCAGATTTAGAAATCACTGACAATGGGAGTGGAAATTGGACATTTACCCTTTCAGCTTTAGATTTAAATAGTCGTCCCTGAAAAATTCCCGTCAATTGCTATCTTGGAACAGCAGCTTCAAAAGGTGATTGTCCATAAAAGGTAAATTGGGGTTATTTGATTTTTTCCATCAAAGAATCCGCGAAACCTGCAGTTTTCTCCACGGTGAA
>RRZT012408272.1_pt1 | contig 33682 bp, 31 predicted proteins | sample 2165551 | NCBI WGS metagenome assembly RRZT01 (sample SAMN10456910, study PRJNA506462) | wastewater metagenome | biome: wastewater; feature: sludge; material: wastewater sludge; isolation source: wastewater sludge with Escherichia coli K12::gfp cells carrying plasmid... | place: USA: Moscow, Idaho...
CTTACTCAATATCTTTATGAAACAAAAAAAACAAGGCTACTTCAGCACCTGAAACTATAGCGGAACAAAATAATAAAACAACTATTCCTATTGTACCGTATGCTAAATTAGCATCAATAAAAAAAAAAAAAAATAAACTGGGCTCTGGGTCCAAACTACTTAAGATTAATTAAACAATTAAAATGGCAAGTCATTAATAGGCAAGACATTATTTTCTGCTGCAAAATTAGTGTTTTTTGCAATATCAGTTGCAGAAAATTGTTTGTTACTTTCACTCTCTTTCTTGGTTGTAAGAAAAGTAAATTCGGTTACCTGAATTTCAGTGGTATGCTTAGTACTTCCATCTTCAGCTTGCCATTGACGCGATTTTATGCGTCCTTCAATATATATTTTATCTCCTTTAGAAAGATATTTTTCACAAAGCTCAGCTGCTTTATTACGCAATACCAAGTTGTGCCACTCGGTAGAAGTGATTTTTTCATTAGTGGTTTTGTTGATATATACTTCGTTTGTGGCTAGCTGAAATCTCCCAATGCAATTGCCTCCCTCAAAATAATGCATTTTGATATCATCACCAAGAAAACCGATTAGCATCACCTTATTTAATGTTCCGTTCATTGTGGTATTTGGTATTTATTCCAAAGATACAGTTTTTTGGAAATATTTAATTTAATTCCTTTTCAATAAAATTATGAATCACAACTGGTAGAGGCCGTTATATTACAAAAGCTATTGATCAACTTGCTTTTTGCTCCGAATAAATCCTTAAGTGAGGCAATAGAAAACAAAAGACCAATTGTTGGAAATATAAAAAAAGAATATGTTCGTAAACTGCCAGCAAACAAAAAAACTATTGTAACAAAAAGTACTAAACATAATGAAGACAAAAACCAATGCCATTGCTGTTTTTTATTTTTTATTATTCTCTCTTCTTCACTTCTTTCAGCTAATAGTACTACATTATTCCACCTCGATTCTAATGACGCTTTGGTGATTTCAACAGTTTTTTTATCTTTTGTAGCAAAATAGCTACTGTCTTTCTTTTCTATAAAATACAAGTGGGGGATGCTCAAATGTTCGCTTAAAAGTGTAATAAACCGATCTGGCATATCGTCAATTTCGGCAAACTCAACTCGTATAGCTGCATTGTCAATATTAAAAAAAGACAAGGTGTCACTTATTGCCAATAAAGAAGGATAGTTAGGGTGAGACTGTACCTGAAATAAAAACTCAGGTTTGTCCAACAGTATTTCTTCTTTTTCTAAATAATGAAAAAGAAAATTAAAAAAATCATTCATAGTATGTTGTTCTGTAAAAATTAAATTATTGCTTTTATCAAAAGAATTAATTATTCTCACTTATTTCTTTCAATAATTTTTATTATTTCTGGTAGATTATTAAAATTGCCAATCAATATTTTCCCATCTTTATCCAGTAAAATTAAATTAGGTACTGCTGTAATATTATATTCTTTTTTTATCCCATTTGGATTTTCAGGTAAACCAGAAAGATTCAGCCAAGGCATTTTTTCCTTTTCTACGGCATTTTTCCACTTGATGAAACTCTCATCAATACTTAAACTTATCATGCTTACTTTGTCTTTGTATTCATTGTAAAACTTTTTAAGTTCTGGAATTTCTTGCCTACACGGCCCACACCAGCTAGCCCAAAAAACAAGAAGTAAAAATTGTTTGTCATTTTTGGCTTGCTCAAAAGTGTAATGTTTGTTGTTTATATCTACCCAATTGAAGTTTTTACTGTACCCTTCCTTTGCAAATTTTTCCCTTTTATTTATATAGTTTTTAAGAATACTATAGGAAATGGATTTTTTCAGTCTATCCGAAAACAATGAGGACAGTTCTTGTAATTGTTTTAGAGAACGACTCTCTTTTATCCAGAATAATCCATGGAGTAGGGCAAAATTATCTGGATTTGCTTTTATGAAAACCGGTGTGATTTTCTCCGACGAAACTGTAAGTTTCATATCTGTTCCTTTAGAGCCTTCGTAATTCACTACATAAACCTTAGTGTCTCCAACATTCATTTCCACAGGTGTAAAATCTCGATTGGTATTAATTTCCACATTTTCATTCCCTAAATATAAAGCACCACATACATTTTTTTCTTTAAACCTATTAATAAAGACAAGTGAAGCAACTTTTTTGTCATCCTTTAGCAAAAATATTTCAGTATTCTTGGGCTCTTTTATTTTAAAATGATATTCAAATTTACCATCCCTTGCATAGACGGTATCTGATGTTTGAATCGAATCCCCCAAAAGCTCATTTCCCCACATTTTGATAACCACTTTATCAAAATCTTTGTTTAGTTTACTAATGTCAGCTTTTATATATCCTGAATCTTGTTCTTTCACAGAAAATGAAATCAATAGTGTTGATAATAAAAGTAACAAGACAGTAGCTTTTGTTTTCATCTCTTTATTTTTTTATATATTACAAATACTCTTTTCTATTTATTATTCGTGATGACATCCAATTATCACATATTATAATTATAAAATTAACACAGAACTTTTATTGAACTGTCTTAATTTCTAACTATCATTAATACTCCACAATATATTCCTACACCCAGCAACGACTCATTCCTCCATTAGATGAAAGTTCTGTACCATTACCGTTAGAAGTACTGCAATAGCAGGTAATAGTAGTTCCTATGGATCCCTTTGCGCATTTTCCAGGGGTCGTTAATGTAACTCCATCAGTTATAGAAACAAGGGTACAATCATTACCAACACCACAACTTTTTTCACCATCACCACCTTCATCTCCAGACCCCCCATTAATAGCTTTCATTTCAGCTCTAGTAAGTGTTTCTTTTACATTTTTAAACTAATTTTTTTCATAATTTTTAAAATTTATAAGTTAAATATTAATTTTTAAAATTCCTTCACAATCACTTTAATCCGTCCACCACGTGCACTTGGTTTCTTTTGTAAAATGACTGTAAGATAATTTTATTCAAATATAACGAGTGAGTTGCATAATCCTTATGCGATTTTATGCGAATTTTATGCGAATTCTAGCATAAATAGGTTTATTAAAATATTTTAACAATTTAATCTTATTTAATATATATTTGTAATATTGAAAGAAAAAACTTGAGAAATGTTTAAAAGAAAACTATTAGAAGCTAGGTTGTGCAATGGCTTGTCCCAAGAAAAAATGGCAGATTTAATCGGAATGACACAGTCCAACTACAGTCGTAGAGAAAAAGGTATAACAAAAATTTCTGCGCAAGAATGGGGCAAAATAGCCAAAGTGTTAGACCTAAAAATAGAAGACATTTATGAAGCGGATAATCATCACATTACTGATGCCACAACCTCAAAAGAGAACAATTCTTCTAAGGATCATTATTTTAATGTTCCTGATTTTGTTATGGAACATATAGAACTATTAAAGGATGAAATTAGGACGCTCAAAGAAAAATTAAAAAAATATGAAATCTAGAATTGTTTTTTACAACTCCAATATTGTTTGCAACATTTAAAAAAAACAGTCAGGTTCTATTATTCTCTTTCAATAAAATTATGAATTACAATCGGGAAGGGGAAGGTTTTTAAATTCTTTGCATCTATTCCGTTTGCAATTATTCCTTCGATCTTTACTTCCCAAAACTTGATATACAAATGTTGATGGGACAGCTTATGGACAATACTTTGCTCATTGGATTCCGTAACACTTAGAATACTATTGCCTTTGAAAAACTCATTTTGAATTTGCTCAGCAATACAATCAAAATCTTCTTCCTTGTCGGTTTCAATCAGGGGGAATTCATATAGGTTATGCCAAATTCCTTTGGCGGTGCGTTTCTGGATTATCGTGTTTCCCAGTTCATCTGTAACAACCAAATAATTAAAGTATCGTTTTCTAACCTTCAGCTTCTTCGACTTTACTGGTAATTGGTCTACTTTCTTTTTTTGTAGCGCAGTACAACTTTCGTTAAAAATGCAAATTCCGCAATTAGGACTTTTAGGTACACATTGCAAAGCACCAAATTCCATAATGGCTTGATTAAATATCGCAGGTTGCTCTTTTGGCATTAACTCGAAAGCCAAAGCGGCGAACTCCTTTTTGGCTGAAGCAGCAGCAATGTCGGTTTCTATATCAAAATATCGCGATAATACACGGAAGACATTTCCATCAACAACAGGGATAACCTCATTATAAGAAAAAGAGGCAATTGCAGCAGCGGTATATTCGCCAACACCTTTTAGTTGTAGCAAGTCTTTATAGTTGTCTGGGAATATTCCATCTAATTCATTGGCGACAAACTGCGCTGTTTTATGTAAATTTCGAGCACGAGAATAATAGCCCAAACCTTGCCAGAGTTTTAACACTTGTTCTTCATTGGCTTTTGCCAAATCAAAAACGGTTGGAAAAGCGGTTGTAAAAGATAAAAAATAGGGCATTCCTTGAGCAACGCGCGTTTGTTGTAACATAATCTCAGAGAGCCAAATTAGGTAAGGATTTATGGTGTTTCGCCAGGGCAAATCCCGTTTTTTTTGTAAGTACCATTTTATCAGCAGGTTAGAAAAACTCATTTTTAAATATTAGTCTGCAAAAGTAAAAGTTTATGTGATTAAATTTTAATCAATTAGCTTGAATAATTGTATTTTAAATTCATATATTTGCAACCTCAAAAAAATAGTACAACATTATAAATAGGAAAGAAAATGACGAAAGCAGATATCGTAGCAAAAATTTCAGAGAAATTAGGTCTTGAAAAAGGAGACGTACAGGCGACTGTAGAGACTTTTATGAATGAAGTAAAAAATTCACTGGAAACTGGAGACAATGTTTATTTAAGAGGTTTTGGAAGTTTTATAGTGAAAACTAGAGCAGAGAAAACAGGAAGAAATATTTCTAAGAATACAACTATAAAAATTCCTGCTCACAATATCCCTGCATTCAAACCTGCAAAAGTTTTTGTAGAAGGAGTATAAACAAATAACGAAGAAAAATAACAATATTAATTAATGATAAAATCGACACGATATGCCAAGTGGTAAAAAAAGAAAGAGACATAAGGTAGCAACGCACAAACGTAAAAAAAGAGCGAGAGCTAACCGTCACAAAAAGAAAAAGTAGTTTTAAACTACTTTTTTCTTTTTAAAAGTTCATTGAAATTGAAAGTTAGCAATCAGTGTTCAGTATTTAGTGTTCAGTTAGCTGCAAGCTGAATACTGTAAACTGTGACCTAGTTTTCTCCGGGTACAATACCTGTTAAAATATTGTTTAATCCATCCTTACAATTCAGTGATAGATCGCAGATTGTAGATTGTAGATTTTTTTTTTTTTTTTTACAATCTACAATCTAAACTCTAAAATAGAAAAGTGCGGATAAAAATGTACAGCGTGAATAAAGAATTAATCCTCCGATCTAGTTCTGAAGTCGTAGATTTTGCCTTATTAAAAGCCGGAAAACTCATTGAATTGCACAAAGAAGAAGATAAAAGCAACTTCCAGGTTGGTGATATTTTTATTGCCAAAATCAGGAAACCAGTTGCCGGACTTAACGCTGCTTTTGTAAATGTAGGCTTCGAAAAAGATGCCTTTTTACATTATCACGATTTAGGTCCTAACCTGTCTTCTCAACTGAAATTCATAAAACTTGTAAGCGCAGGTAAATTAAAAGATTTCTCCCTAAAAACCTTTCAGTTTGAAAAAGAAATAGACAAAGATGGCACCGTTACTGACGTATTAAGTGCTAATCAATCTGTTTTAGTACAAGTCGTCAAAGAACCTATATCGACCAAAGGCCCAAGAATTAGCGCCGAGCTTTCTCTTGCCGGAAGATTTATAGTTTTGGTTCCGTTTTCTGACCGAGTTTCTATTTCACAAAAAATAGAAGACAAAAAAGAAAAGGATCGCTTGAAACGATTAGTACAATCCATCAAACCAAAAGGATTTGGTGTTATTGTTCGCACAGTAGCCGAAGGCAAAAATACAGCCGAATTAGAAAAAGATTTGCAGAACCTGCTTAGCAGATGGACTGCAATGTGTAAAAAATTACCAACTGCTCATCATCCATCTAAAGTATTAGGAGAACTCAATAGGGCTTCTTCAATATTAAGAGATGTATTTAACGATACCTTTAGTGGTATTCAAATTGATGATGAAGAGTTGTACAACCAAACAAAGGATTATTTGCAAGAAATTGCACCATCCAAACAATCAATTGTTAAGTTTTATCAATCAAAAGACACACCTATTTTTGAGAAATACAACATAGAGAGACAAATCAAAACTTCTTTTGGAAAAACAGTATCCATGAGTAAAGGGGCTTATCTTATTATTGAACATACTGAAGCTTTGCACGTTATAGACGTTAATAGCGGAAACCGTTCTAATAAGGCTACCAACCAGGAAGATACAGCCATGGAAGTCAACATGATTGCAGCTGCCGAAATTGCAAGACAATTGCGTCTTCGTGATATGGGCGGTATCATTGTTATTGATTTTATCGATATGTCAAATCCTGAAAATCGTAAAGTCTTGTTCGATTTCTTGAAAGAGGAAATGAGCGATGATAAAGCAAAACACAAGATCTTACCTCCAAGCAAATTTGGATTAGTTCAAATTACAAGACAAAGAGTAAGACCTGAAGTAAATATTAAAACTAGAGAAGAAGATCCAAACAATGAAAGTGGCGAAATTGAAGCGCCAATTCAAATCATTGATAAAATCACTTTTGATTTAGAAAGAGTATTAAAAAACCACAAAGACGTAGTACTTAATGTACACCCGTTTGTGGCCGCATACCTTACCAAAGGTTTTCCATCATTACGTTCAAAATGGTTTCTTGAACATAAAAAATGGGTGAAAATCATACCTCGTGACGCTTACACGTATCTAGAATATCATTTTTACGACAAAAAAGAAAATGCTATTATAGAGTAAATTACAAACTCCTCAAGAAATTGGGGAGTTTTTTTTTGCTCTTTTTTTTAAAATTTTCAGAAGCTATTTCCAGCTATCCGCTATATCTTTACTAGGACTTCCAGCCTCGAAGGGCTGGAAGCCCTAGTAAAGGATATCGCTACAAACGTAGTTCACTGAACTCCTATGAAAAATAAACATTAAGTGAAGTAATCTGGGCTAGGGCATTTGCGTGAACAGAATTATTTCCTTCTCTCCACAAAAAACCGCTTCATCAATTCCGAAGCTTCATTTGCCAAAACTCCGGAAACAACACTAGTTTTAGGATGCAATTGCGTTCCCATTTTTACAAAACCCCTATTTACATCAGTAGCGCCATACACAATTTTCGAAATTTGACTCCAATACAAAGCACCAGCACACATCTGGCAAGGCTCCAGTGTTACATAAAGCGTACAGCCCACTAAATATTTACCGCCAAGAAAATTTGCAGCAGCAGTAATTGCTTGCATTTCAGCATGAGCTGTAACATCAACTAGCATTTCGGTAAGGTTGTGACCTCGAGCAATTACTTTATTGTCAATGACAATAATAGCACCAACAGGAATTTCGCCTTTTTCAAAAGCTATTTCAGCTTCCTGCAAAGCTTTTTTCATAAAATATTCGTCGGTGAAAATGTTTTCCATACTATTTGCCATGAATTCACAAATTTTAAATACTTTGTGAAACTTCGTACTGTTTTGTAAATCTTTGTGTAACAACTTTTTTATCGAATGTAAAAATACAATTTCAAATCGTACCTTTGCTTTATGTCAGATAATTTACTTTCAAACATAAACAACCCAAATGATTTGCGCCTGCTCGACGAAGCTCTTCTTCCTCAAGTCGCTCGGGAATTACGCAATTTTATTATTGATATTGTAGCTGTAAAAGAAGGTCATCTTGGCGCCAGTCTAGGCGTTGTAGAACTCACAATCGCTTTGCATTATGTTTTTGACACACCAAATGATCTCTTAATTTGGGACGTTGGCCATCAAGCGTACGGACATAAAATACTGACTGGCCGAAGAGAAAATTTTCACACCAACAGGCAATCAGGCGGCATTTCCGGTTTCCCAAAAAGAAGTGAGAGTATTTATGATGCATTTGGCGTAGGCCACTCCTCTACTTCTATTTCTGCAGCTTTAGGAATGGCAATTGCTTCAAATTTGAAAGGCGACCTCAACAAACAACATATTGCAGTAATTGGCGATGCTTCCATCGCTTCAGGAATGGCTTTTGAAGGCTTAAATCACGCTGGAGTTACTGATGCTAATTTACTAGTAATTCTCAACGACAACGCCATCGGGATTGACCCAAGTGTTGGTGCTTTAAAACAATACCTCACTGCCGTAAAGGAAGGAAAAAATCCGCGGCAAAACAACATAATTAAATCCTTGAATTTTGATTATTCAGGTCCAATAGATGGTCATGATGTTTTTGCCGTGATCAAGGAATTGAAACGTTTGCAAAAAATAAAAGGACCTAAATTCCTTCATGTCATTACTACCAAAGGCAAAGGATTACAACAAGCCGAGGAAAATCAGGTAAAATACCATGCTCCCGGAAAATTTGACGCTGCAACGGGAGAAATCCACATCAAATCAGAGGAAAATTTACCGCCAAAATACCAGGATGTTTTTGGCTTGACCGTATTGGATTTAGCCAAAAAAAATGAAAACATTATTGGAATTACACCCGCAATGCCATCTGGAAGTTCCTTGAAATTTATGATGGATGCTTTTCCAAAACGCGCTTTTGATGTGGGAATTGCTGAACAACACGCGGTGACTTTAGCTGCCGGAATGGCAACTCAAGGTATGATCGTTTTTTGCAATATTTACTCCACTTTTTTACAAAGAGGTTACGATCAAGTGATTCATGATGTGGCTTTACAAAACCTCCCCGTCATTTTTTGTTTGGACAGAGCTGGTTTAGTGGGAGAAGACGGCGCAACGCATCACGGTGTTTTTGATTTGGCTTATTTGCGTTGCATTCCTAATATGATTGTGCATGCGCCCATGAACGAAATAGCATTACAAAACATACTTTACACAGCTCAATTGGGATTAAAAAACCCTATTGCTATTCGGTATCCTAGAGGACGCGGTGTTATTGCCAATTGGAAAGCACAATATCTTGGGAAATATGAAGAAATACTAATTGGTAAAAGTGTTTGTCTTAAAGAAGGCTCCATAGTAGCCGTTTTATCCAATGGAACTATTGGTAACAATGTCACTTTGGCTATAGCCAAAATACAGCATCCTGAGACAATTGCACATTACGATTTTTCATTCTGTAAACCTTTGGACGTTTCGATGTTGCATCAAATTTTCAAAGAATTTAAAAACATAATTACTATAGAAGACGGTGCCGTAAAAGGCGGTTTTGGAAGTGCAATTCTTGAGTTTGCTTCAGAAAATAAATACACTTCAAAAATCACGATTTTAGGCATTCCTGATGAGTTTATTGAACATGGAACTATAACTGAATTACAACAATATTGTAAAATTGACGTTAAAAGTCTTGAAATACTTTTTTCAAGTTATTAAAATAATTATTTTGCCGTCTTAAATATAAATAACCAAAAATGAAATTTTTAACCCTCACATTATTGCTGTTTGCCCTCTCAATTTCTCTCAACAGTTTTTCCCAAGTTGCAACGAACACCACTCTTTCTGATGGATTTGCACCAGTAACAACACTAACAACTGCCGGAAAATCATTATTTGTGCCGCTAAAAATACAAACCAAAACCCATTATCTTCCTTTATCTTATTGGAGCAAAAAAAACACTGTAGGTTTTGATATTTCTGAAGTAGCTTTTGTCAATTGGAATGCTGGGGGAACAAGCTCAATTTCAGGATTATTAAAAGGGAAATTTATAAGAGATTATACCCAAATTAATTATAAGTGGTCTAATGAGCTGATTTTCAGATACGGCATGAATAAACAAGACGGAAAGGACTTGAAAAAAACCGATGATGCGCTTCAATTCAACTCGACTTTTGGTTATAGAAAAGATTCTCTTACAAATTGGTATCATTCTGCAAAATTTAATTTCAACACTCAATTCATGAACGGTTATGCCTATCCAAATACGAGCAAAGCAATTTCAAAACCCTTTGCACCCGCTTATATTTTTATGGGAGTAGGCGCGGAAAATATTAACAATGAAAAGAAAAGAATATTTTATATCTCTCCATTTACTTTTAAAACAACTTTTGTTTTAGACCAAAAACTAGCAGACCAAGGAGCTTTTGGTGTTGAGAAAGCTACCTATGATCTAGACGGAAATTTACTTACGCATGGCGAAAAATCAAAAATGGAACTTGGCTTTTTAATCACAAATAAATACAAGAAAGAAGTTTTCAAAAACATTATTTTAGAAAATCGCCTAAGCTTATATTCTGATTATATAAATCGTTTTGGAAATATAGATGTAAATTGCGACATACAAGTAGAGCTTGTTGTAAATCAATACGTTAAAGCCAATATAGGAGCTCATATAATTTATGATGATGATATTAAATCAAAAAGAGAAGTTGCAGGAATACAGGTGACTGAGGGGCCAAAAACTCAACTAAGGCAAGCCATAGGTGTTGGGCTACAATATGTTTTTTAATAAAAAAGACCCAAAAATTTCTCTTCTATAAATTTGATATGATTTTGTCAGGTGAGCGCAGTTAAAATCTGTTTCAACTGCTCATGCGCTCAAATAAATCTCGACTTATACATGTAATGGGAATAGTTGAAGTGTTTGATTTGACTTCAAAATCAAACTATTATTTTCAAAGATGAAAGGGTATCAAACAAATTAACATTTAGGTCATTATTTAATTTCCTAAGTTTTAATTTTTTACAGCAGTTATCGTTTTATAAAATAGCAGTGCATTGCCGTCAGTAAGCATAGAGATAAAATGACAAATATGGAGTAATCTTTGGTATAGATTATCCTTTTCAAGATGATGCTTCTCTGGTAACAATTTCAATATCAACATGTCGTAATTAGAAGCATTGTCATTAAATTTATTGTTGTAAGCGGTTATAAATTTATCTAAAAGCGTTTGGATAATCTGGTAACCTACAATCTCTTTCTCAATCACTTCCCTACTTTGATAAATATTATTGACACTAATCTTAATAATATCATCCATTTGAACTTTGTATTTACTCATATCCATCAAAGAATACGGAAACTTACCGTTCAAAATAGCTCCTTCATTTTCAACAAAAACTTTAACTGCATCATTGATTAAACTCCCGATTGCCAAAGCGCGCAAATAACTAATGCGGTCTTCTTTGGTTTCTAAAGTCTTATATTTTGAGGTATCAATGCTGTCTTTTACCAATTTTATTAAATACTCCAAAGCAAAATCCTCAGAAACTAATCCTAAGTTTATTCCGTCTTCAAAATCAATAATCGTGTAACAGATATCATCTGCAGCTTCAACTAAATATGCTAAAGGATGTCTTTCGAAACCAATATCGTTTCCTGATTTATTTGGAATCATGCCCATATCAGAAGCCACATCTTGAAAGAAAGCTTTATCCGTTTGAAAGAAACCGTATTTTTTATCTGCAATAGCTGCGGTTGGTTTTTTAGGTAAACTTTCTTTTGGGTATTTCATAAAAGCGCCCAAAGTAGCATACGAAATTCGAAGTCCTCCGTCAATTCCGGGACGACTAGCCGTCAGTACCGAAAATCCATTGGCATTTCCTTCAAAATCAATTAAATCCTGCCATTCTTTTGCGGTAAGCTGATCTTTGTATTGCTGTCCTTTCCCAATAGAAAAATATTCTCCTATCGCTTTCTCGCCGGAATGTCCAAAAGGGGGATTCCCAATATCATGCGCTAAGGAAGCAGCAGCCACAATTGCACCAAAATCATTCATGTGATACCCATGAACTTCTTTTAAATGCGGATATTTTTCGATAATCTTCTTGCCCACTAATCGACCCAAAGACCTACCCACAACCGAAACCTCTAAACTGTGCGTCAATCTGGTGTGCACAAAATCAGTTTTAGACAACGGAATAACTTGGGTTTTATCCTGTAAACTTCTGAAAGCGGCAGAGAAGATGATACGGTCATAATCAACCTCAAAACCCAAACGGGTGTCGTCTTGTTCTACACGTAATCTTTTGCCTTTGTCGCCTTGTCGTTTTAGTGATAAAAGTTGTTCCCAGTTCATCATTATGTCTTCAGTATTTAGAAGAAGCGAATATAAAGAAAAGCTTGTGTTTAAACACAAAAAAGCAGTCTAAAAATAAACTGCCATTTTGTATCTTTTCTAATTTCCTTATTCTTGTGGAAACAATTTCTTTTTTGCTGAAAAATCCTGTTTTTTTACCACGTACGTAACGGATAGTGTATCATGCCATCCTCGCACAGCGGTTAAAAAAGAAAAAGGTTCCAAAGGAATTAATCGCGATAAGGTACGGATAATGACGCTTTTCATATTGGGTTTTGAACCATCGTGCTTTACCACTAGTGTGTTCGTAAAATACTTTCCAAAGGTTCTAGCAAAATACATTTCAGTAAGTCCATAATAAAAAAACAAGATAATAAGACCAAAAAAGAAACCTTCAATCAGGCTTAATGAGGTAACCCAATTTGATGCCGTATTACTATGAGTCAAATCGCCAATTAAAACTATAGTAGTACCAATAGTAATTTCGATGATATAAATAATAAATACATCGATAAGGAAGTTCAGAAGACGCTGGCTTTTGGAAGCTAATAAATCATCTGTAACAGTAAATTTTTTATTTTCCATAGAACTTAATATATAAATTGTTTGTAGTGAGAATCATCTCAAATATAGTGAATTATTTACAAGTTCAGTCTATTAGCACTTGATGTTTTAGCCCCGATTAAAGTGAAAATCCTTTTTATTCGCCGTTTTTTCGGCGAATAAAAAGATTGCAACGGAAAGCGGGAAATAGCTCCAAAAAAAAACAGCTGTCATTACAATAGCTGCTTTTGGTATTAAACCCTTTTTGTTGACGCCAACAAAAAGGGTTGATAATAAGTTGCTTCGTTCCTGCAATGGCTTAAGACCCACACATTTCACATTCGTCTGGGTCAGCATTCCTGGACAATTCTATCATTGCTCTGTACTCATCAGCAGTCATTTCTACTGCTGCTGCAACTTTAGGAACAGCGATTGGCTGTGCTTTAATTTCGATTGGCTGTGCTTTCTTGTCGTTGTTCAATGTAAATTTAATGGCATCAACAGCCGCTTTTGTTCTTAAATAATACATCCCTGTTTTCAATCCGGATTGCCAAGCGTAGAAATGCATCGATGTTAATTTAGAATAATTGGCATTTTGCATAAACAAGTTCAACGATTGGGATTGATCAACAAAATAACCGCGCTGACGCGACATGTCGATGATGTCCTTCATAGACATTTCCCAAACAGTTTTGTACAATTCTTTCAAGTCTTGTGGAATATCCAATGCTTGAACCGAACCGTTATTTCGCATTAATTCTTGCTTCAAGGTTTCGGTCCACAAACCGCGTTCCACTAAATCATGCAACAAATGTTTGTTCACCACAATAAACTCACCCGAAAGTACTCTTCTGGTATAAATATTAGACGTATAAGGTTCAAATGCTTCGTTGTTTCCTAAAATTTGAGAAGTCGAAGCAGTTGGCATTGGCGCCACTAATAATGAGTTTCGCACTCCGTGTTCCATTACTTCTTTTCGTAACGAAGCCCAGTCCCAACGGCCTGATAACTCCTCGTCTTTCATCCCCCACATATTGAATTGGAATTCCCCTTGAGACATCGGCGATCCTTCAAAAGTGGAATACGGACCTTCTTCTTTGGCCATTTCCATCGATGCAGTTACAGCCGCAAAATATAACGTTTCAAAAATTTCTTGGTTCAATTTCTTCGCTTGGTCACTTGTAAACGGCAAACGCAACATAATAAAAGCATCGGCTAATCCTTGTACTCCAAGACCAACTGGTCTGTGACGCATATTTGAATTTTCAGCTTCTTGTACCGGATAATAATTTCTGTCAATGACTTTATTCAAGTTTCTGGTTACACGTTTGGTAACAGTATACAACATTTCGTGATTGAATTTTTTATCTTCCACAAACATTGGTAAGGAAAGTGAAGCTAGATTACAAACAGCAATTTCGTCTTTAGAAGTGTATTCCATAATCTCCGTACACAAATTCGAAGAACGAATCGTACCTAGATTTTTTTGGTTTGATTTTCTGTTGGCTGCATCTTTATACAACATATATGGAGTTCCGGTTTCGATTTGCGATTCTAGAATTTTCTCCCATAATTCATGTGCTTTGATGGTTTTTCTACCTTTACCTGCTTTTTCGTAATCCGTGTACATTTTTTCGAAATCATCACCATAAACGTCATACAATCCGGGACATTCATTAGGACACATCAACGTCCAATAACTGTCTTCTTGCACTCTCTTCATGAACAAATCCGAAGTCCACATCGCAAAAAACAAATCTCTTGCACGCATTTCTTCTTTTCCAGTATTCTTTTTTAAATCCAAAAATTCAAAAATATCAGCATGCCAAGTTTCAATGTAAATCGCAAAACTACCTTTACGTTTTCCACCACCTTGATCTACATAACGCGCCGTATCATTAAAAACACGCAACATGGGTACAATCCCGTTTGACGTTCCGTTTGTACCGCGAATGTAGGAACCTGTAGCTCTAACGTTATGAATCGAAAGTCCAATTCCACCTGCTGATTGCGAAATTTTAGCCGTTTGTTTCAAGGTGTCATAAATTCCGTCAATACTGTCATCTTGCATTGCCAAAAGGAAACAAGAAGACATTTGAGGTTTTGGCGTTCCGGCATTAAATAATGTTGGCGTGGCATGCGTAAAGAATTTTTTCGACATTAAGTCGTACGTTTCAATTACTGATGTCAAATCATCTAAGTGAATTCCAACCGATACACGCATCAACATGTGTTGCGGACGCTCTACTATTTTGCCGTTTATTTTTAACAAATACGATCTTTCTAAGGTTTTAAAACCAAAATAATCGTAGTTGAAATCTCTATTGTATATAATATGCGAGTCTAAAACCGCTGCGTTATCCATAATCACTTTATGTACTTCCTCTGAAAGTAACGGCGCATATTGACCATTTCTAGGGTTTACATAATTGAACATATCATTCATCGTGTCCGAAAATGATTTTTTAGTATTCGAATGTAAATTTGAGATTGCAATACGGGCTGCTAATTGAGCATAATCCGGATGTGCAATAGTCATTGACGCAGCGGTTTCGGCAGCAAGATTATCCAACTCAGAGGTCGAAACACCATCGTAAAGCCCTTCAATTACTCGCATGGCCACTTTCACAGCATCAACCATATCGTTTAAACCATAACATAGTTTTTTAATTCTATCGGTGATTTTGTCGAACATTACCGGCTCTTTGCGCCCATCTCTTTTAATTACATACATAATTTTTCTTTGTTTTTTAAAACATCAAATCCCTTTGGTGTCTTTGGTTGTTTGTATTTGTGAGGAGCTAACCAATCTCTTTTAGTGAATCAATTCCTCATTTTTTTTGGAGCTTTTTACTTCGTCAGTTTGCTGCGTTCGTGTCCAGCAACCCGTTTCATATGAAATTCACTGAAATCCTATGTAAATAAAAGTAAGGTGAGGTACTCTTTTTGTCTTTTTTCAAAAAAAGATCAAGGATTTCCAATGCTATCTGGGCTAGTGCCACAGTAGCAAGAAGAGATTTAGTACGAATTTAAGACTTCAAAATATTTTTTATGTCATTAAGATATTTAGAAACCTTTATTCCTTAATGGTTTGAAAACATTAAAAATCTGCGTCAAAAGATATTTTTTGAGCATCTTCATCTGTATTCATCACCCCTGCTTTTTGATATTCGGCCACTTTCTTTTCAAAGAAGTTTGTTTTTCCTTGCAAAGAAATCATATCCATAAAATCAAAAGGATTTGTAGTGTTGTATTCTCTTTCGCACCCTAATTCGACCAATAATCTATCGGCAACAAATTCTAAATACTGTGTCATTAACACCGCATTCATCCCTATCAAACTTACCGGAAGTGATTCTGTAATAAATTCTCGTTCAATATTCAAAGCATCAACAATAATGCTTCTGATTCTTTCTTTTGGCACTTTATTCACCAAGTGGTGGTTGTGTAAATGCACGGCAAAATCACAGTGAACGCCTTCGTCACGAGAAATTAATTCGTTAGAAAAGGTCAATCCAGGCATTAACCCACGCTTTTTCAACCAGAAGATGGAACAAAATGCTCCCGAGAAGAAAATTCCTTCGACCGCAGCAAAAGCGATCAATCGTTCTGCAAAAGAATCGGATTCAATCCATTTCAAAGCCCAATCTGCTTTTTTCTTAATGGCTGGAAAAACTTCTAAAGCATTGAACAAATCATCTTTCTCAACCTCATCTTTTACATAAGTATCAATCAATAAAGAGTACGTTTCGCTATGAATGTTTTCCATCATGATTTGAAACCCATAAAAGAATTTCGCTTCTGCATATTGCACTTCATTTACAAAATTCTCAGCCAAATTTTCATTTACAATTCCGTCTGAAGCAGCGAAAAAAGCAAGAATATGTTTAATGAAGTATCTTTCATCTTCATTCAACTTGTTATTCCAGTCATTTAAATCTTGTGACAAATCGATTTCTTCAGCTGTCCAGAAACTAGCTTCCATTGATTTATAAAACTCCCAAATATCATGGTGTTTGATAGGAAAAATCACGAAACGATTTTTATTTTCTTGTAAAATTGGCTCAACTTGTGTCATTATGATAGCTTATTTTTTTGTCTTTAAACGATTTTTTTGCGTTTTGCAGTTTACAAAGATTGTAAAATATTGCAAGAATTAAAAGTCAAACTTATCCACAATCAGCCCTAGTTTTGAACAAAGGATAGAAATATCTATTATTTAAAGTTGTTTTACAAAATATTGATTTTCAAATATTTGAATAAATACAATGTGGCTAAAGCACCGTAAAATATAGGATTTATATAATCAGAAAAAAACTAAAAAATAATTCTATTTTTGGTTTTTTAAGTCTTCTGCTACCTGCTCTAATTCTAAATACCAGTCTTCACCAAACTTTCGAATTAAAGCTTCTTTGACAAACTTGTAAACCGGAACCTCAAGCTCCTGCCCTAAAGAACAGGCTGGATCACAAATATCCCATTTGTCATAATTAACTGCAGCAAATTCAGTAAAATCTTTTACCCGAACTGGATATAAATGACAAGAAACTGGTTTTTTCCAGTCAATTATCCCTTGATTATATGCTTGTTCGATACCACACAAAGCTGTTTGACCGTCAAAAATAACATACGCACAATCTTTATTGTCGATTAAGGGTGTTTCAAGATCGCCATCGATTCCTTTTATCCAAGTTCCTTGCGCTTCAATAGCAGCAATTCCTTGTTTGCGTAAAAATGGTTTGACTTTTGGATAAATAGATTCCAAGATTTGAGTTTCCTCAAAACTTAATGGCGCTCCGGCGTCGCCGTCTACACAACAAGCCCCTTTACAAGCAGTCAAGTTGCAAACAAAATCTTTTTCGAGTAAGTCCTCTGAGACGATGGTTTTTCCTAGTTGAAACATTCTGCAAAGATATTCAAAGAAATTTAGAAACGCATGACAGTATATTATAAATTCGAAAACAAATCAGAATAAAATCAAAAAATAATTTACATGAATTTATAGTCTGATTTTGCAAACACGTGTGTGTTTTTCTCTAAACTAACGCACCTCATCGAAGTGTTTTTCCCCTTATTCTTTAAGTCTTTCATATTCATTGTCATCATCAAAGGCTTGTCTCCTGGCTTGAAATAATTTTTCAACGCATTGGGCGTCTTTTGTTTTTGCTGGGATCTAAACATATCCGAAAAACTCACCTTGGCCTCATTTGTAAAATAAAACACCATAACAAAATCCTCATTTGTGGCTTCAATTCCCTTGCAGTTATAGCCCATAATTATTTTATCGGGAAGCGACTTGTATGAAAATCCGTCAGTTTCATTCTCCTTTGCTGTCATTTCGGAATAATCAGGCATTTTAGCAGCCATAGCTACCTTTTCTTTTTCTTTATTAAAAGCGGTAATCATAAACTTATTTTTGCTGTCAATTACCATAAACAAGTCGCCAGGCTCGCTCATTTTGAAACCAAAATATTCCGCATTGGGTTCTAAAAAATAATCCACAGTCATGGATTTTTCGCTATCACTCTGAATTTCCATAGCATATTTCCAACTGAACGGATAGGAATCAGGAACCAAGGATACATCTACTTTATTTTTCCCGTGTATCATTCCCATCACATTTGTATCCAAAGCGTTATCTATAGACCGATCCACTTCTCCTTCCACTTTATTACTAGCTTTCTGTTCAAATTTATCTTGAACTTTTTTTTGTAATTTTTTTAAAATTTGTGCTTCCGATACTTGATTAAAAACCAATAACAAAACCATACTTAAAACCCAACGCATCTTTTTCATGACCGTACATTTTAGATTAAATACAAATTTAATAATTGATTGTCAATAAGTTACGTTTTTTTAAGGAAATTTAAAAAGAAACAAATACCCTTAAAACAAAAGAAGAGAACGACCTGATAAATTAAAATTAACTTAGCCCATAACCAAACTAAATTCAATACTTTTGCAGTAAATTAAGTATTCGAAATATGGAATTAGACATTAGAGAGATAATCACCGTTGGAATGGTGCTTTTGGCCGTAATTGACATTGTGGGATCTATACCGATTATTATTGATTTAAGAGCGAAACACGGACACATCGAGTCTGAAAAAGCATCTATTGTTGCTGGTATCATAATGATTGTTTTCCTTTTTGCAGGGGAAGAACTTTTAAAATTAATTGGCATCGACGTAAATTCTTTTGCCGTAGCGGGTTCGTTCGTTTTGTTCTTTTTAGCGTTAGAAATGATTTTAGGAATCAGGATCTATCGCGATGAAGAGGCGAGTTCAGCCTCAATTGTTCCCTTAGCGTTTCCTTTGATTGCTGGAGCAGGTACCATGACAACTTTACTTTCTTTGCGCTCTCAGTTTCACACTATAAATATTGTAATTGCCATAATCCTGAATATTATTTTGGTGTATATCGTATTGAAATCCTCTTCTAAAATTGAAAAAATGTTAGGCGAGAATGGACTTGGTGTCATCAGAAAGACTTTTGGAGTCGTTCTTCTTGCTATTGCTGTTAAATTATTCGCTGCGAATGTTAAAGGTTTATTTCTCTAAATTAAATTTTCATAAATTTACTCCCTAAGACTTTATAAAAACAATTTGATTTTTATAAAACTACTTTAAAAATATTTTTTATATTAAAAAAACAAAAACATTTATGAAAATCTTTACTAATATACTGGTATTCTTAGCGTTGGCTCTAATTTTGTTTAACATTACTTTACTCGACTTTAAAAATCCATTTCAAGGAGATAGCGTAGTTGCTTTTATTGGAATTATAGCTTCTTTTTGTGCGGTGTTAATTCTTCTCATTTTTAGAATGTCTAAAAAAATAGAAGAGAATTCGAATGATAACCTATAATCCTGATTGATGTTTTGATTATTGGCGCTGGGGTTTTCAGGAACATCAAGTTCTCTTGTTTGGGTCTGGCAAAGAACAAAACTTTTGTTGCTGATAATAAAATCGATGTTTTTACCCTTCAAAACGCATCTTCTCTTCAAGAAGCACTATTCAAACGCTTACGGCATTCCTTAGGGAAAACAACTCCTAAAGTAATTTCAGTATTTTGAAAAAGGTAATATCCTTATTACTCATTTTTTAAGATGTTTTGGAAAATCAATTGCCGAAATAAACATTACTTACTCTCCTCCAACCCACTCAAATGAAGTTGTCTTTTTATAGTAATGACTGCAACAGAATTGATTGAAAAAGAACGCATTCACACAAAAAAGATTGAGTTATAGACAAATAAACCACCATGGGCTGAAAGCCCATAGTTTTGGTTTAGCAGACTGAAAGTCTGCACGCTTATAATAATAAAAATCAACCACAGATTCACAGATTTATTATAACCTCAAAAAAAAATCTGCGAATCTGCGGTAAAATTTTTTAGAACCTGAAAGGAAATGCACTAAAGTGCATAGTTTTAAACTATTTCTGTGACCAATAAAGGCTCACAAGAAATACTTCTCTCCTCTAAAATATCTTGGATGAAATAACGATTAGCCGAAGTTATTTATTTTCTTTTCAAAATTTCTTTTGTAATGGCATTTACTTCCTTTATCAATAAAGGATAAGCTGGCTCAGCCATCGAACCATGATTAAAACCTTCGAGCTTATATAAAGTAGTTCGTTTATGGCCTGCAAGTTTCATCATACGCCACATATAAGCATTCTCTTCGTAACGCCCCAACAACTCCAGTTCAGGATCACCAGTAATAAGAACCAAAGGAGACGCATCTGGACGTGCAAAGAAAAGTGGAGCATATTCATCTATTAAAGGCTGAATATCATTCATCCCTTTTTCTTTACGAACGGTAAAATGAGTAATAGTATGTCCACTAAAAGGAATGTTTCCAGCAATTTTATTGGCATCGATGCTGTATTTACTTAAGTATTTTTTATCAAGTCCAACCATCATTGTCAGATATCCCCCAGCTGAATGACCTGATAAAAAAATTAAATCAGTATTTCCTCCATACTTACCAATATGTTGAAAAGCCCATGCAATAGCTGCAGCTGCATCCTCAATATAAACTGGTGCTTTTACTTTTGGGGAAAATCGATAACCAACTCCAATAACAGCAAAACCTTTTTCTAACAATGCCGTTGGGATTTCTTTGTTCCCACTTGTAAGTCCTCCTCCGTGAAACCAAACAACTGTCGCAAAATTGTTAGCGTTTTTAGGGTAATAAATATCCAGAGTACATTGAGAATCTCTATATATATCTTTTTTATCAAGTGAATCAGAATAATAATGAATATCTTTTTCTATGACGTATTGCTGTTGCGCAATCCCATAAAAAGAAGTTAATAACAGCAACAAAAATAGTCTCTTCATCGTTTTTACATTAAAATTTTCAGTTGCACAAAACAAACCCAATTCCTACACCTTCTATTTTAAAATTGCTTTAATCATCGCATCTTCTTTCAAGACAATTTCATAATAACTACTTTCGCCATACAATTGTCGGGCAAATTCAGCCGAAAGGTATCGTTTTACCAAAGCTTTACTTTTTCCAAAATTCAAATCCAAACCGTTTCCAAAAATAAACTTTTGAAACGCATTGAAATACACTTCGGTCCCTTCCATTTTAACTTTAAATTGTTCAAAAGTTAATCCTTTAAAAGCACTTCGATTTTTGTCCAATTGCTCAAAAACAAAATTACCTACAATTCCGGATTGTAATAAATAGGCGGTGCTTTCATTTCCATGCTCCACTTCAAGCGGGACAAAAACATCTGGAACAATCCCACCTCCACCATATACAATTTTACCTTTTTTAGTTTTAAATTTTATGGTATCCGAAACTTTTATACTGTCTTTTTCATACAATTCCCCATTCCCAAAACGCGCTTCTGATTCTTTGAAATAGGCTTCTTTTCCTTTCGAATATGGTTTTTGAATGGAACGACCTGTTGGAGTATAATAACGCGCTATAGTCAATCTAACGGATGAACCATCTGTAAAATCCATTTCTTGTTGCACTAATCCTTTTCCAAAAGAACGGCGCCCTATAATGGTTCCCCGGTCATTATCTTGAATGGCACCCGCAAGAATTTCACTAGCTGATGCACTGTTCTCATTAATCAAAACAAAAACATTCCCTTTTTCAAAATTACCGGCTGAAGTTGCAAACGTTTTATTAATATTTCCGTTCTTGTTTTTGGTGAAAACGATCAGTTGTTTATCCGGCAATAATTCATCGGTAATGGCAATCGCCTCTTCCATATAACCACCACCGTTATCGCGAACATCAATAATGAGTGATTTTGCTCCCTGTTGTTTGAGTTTAGACAAACCTGCCATAAACTCATTATAGGTAGTTTCGGCAAATCTATTTATTTTTATATATCCAGTAGCATTTTCTAAAAGCAGTGCCACATCAACGCTTTTCAAAGGAATAACATCTCGTTTTATCTTTACTTTTAATTTTTTACGATCGGATTTTCTGTAAATCGTCAATTCAATATCGGAGCCCACAGTTCCTTTTAATTTAGAAAACAAACTGTCAGTCGGCAATTTGCGTCCGTATAATTTTGTTTTATCGGCATACAAGATACGGTCTCCGGATTTTATTCCCGCTTTTGCCGAAGGGCCGTTCTCTACTGGTTTGATTACCGCAACCGAATCTTTGTACATATAAAAATTCACTCCTATTCCTACGAAGTTTCCCTTCATGCTTTCCATCACTTCCTGGTGGTCACTAGCCGGAATATATACGGAATGTGGATCGAGCCGCGCCAAAATATTATCAACCGTAAGATCTACAATAGAGTCTGTGTTCACATCATCTACATATTCATTATCAATAAAATCGATGAGTTTATTCAGCTTACTTTTCGAATTGTTTTTGACAAGATAATCCGCTGTGTTAGGAAAATTCAACATTCCACCCAAGACCACACCCAGAGCGAGTGTTGAAAAAATAAGAATGGGTAAATATTTAGTATTAAAGTTCATTTATTCTTCTAGAATTGAAATATGTTCCACCTCTATTCCGGCTTTTATCAGAAACTGAATTCCTGAATCATCCCGATATCCATTATGATACACCACCCTTTTTATACCAGACTGATGAATCAATTTACTGCATTCCTTGCAAGGAGAAAGCGTAATATATAAGGTTGCGCCTTCGCAGGATTGCGTAGACCGCGCCACTTTCAGAATAGCATTTGCTTCAGCATGTAAAACATCCCAACGTGTTAATCCATCTGCATCTTCACAGCAATTTTCAAAACCAGAGGGCGTCCCGTTATATCCATCAGAGATTATCATACGATCACGCACAATAATTGCACCAACTTGTTTGCGTTTGCAATACGAAAGTAAGCTCCATTCTTTGGCAATTCTAAGATACGCTTTATCGTATTTATTTAATTTTTTTTCATTCATTTTATCTTAACCAAATTTCACTTTCCACAATCATGGGTATAACCACTCCTATTACAAATGCCGACATTACCAATGTCCAATCGCGTTTTGAAAATCTAAAAACGGTTTGGACTATATACGACAGAATCAAAACTACAAAAACCACAAGAATTTGGGCTGCTTCTATTCCCAACGCAAATTCTAACAATGGGACTATTTTAGAGGTAGCATCGCCGCCAAGAATCGATTTAAAATAATTTGAAAATCCTAATCCATGAATTATTCCAAAGAAAAGTGTGATAAAAAACACTATATTGATACTTTCTTTCTTATTTGATTTTCCCGCCGTAAAAAGATTGAAGAAAGCCGTTATTAGAATTGTTATTGGGATTAACAACTCGACAACATTCACTTTTATGACAATTATATCAAAAACGGAGAGCATTAATGCCATGGTGTGACCAATGGTAAAAAGGGTAACCAAAAGCACAATTCGTTTCCAATCACTGAAAGAGAAAGGAATTGCTAGCGCAATTAAAAACAAAACATGGTCGTATGCGTGAATATCCAAAACGTGTTTCAATCCTATTTGAAAATAAATCCAAAATTCTGACATCAGTAATTTATTAAGTTGATAAAGGGGTTGTAAACTTACGATTTATTTTGAAAATGGCTCATTTGAATAATTAAATAAATAGATTTCAAAACAGATCTTACTAAAAGGAAAAATATAAAAAAATTAAAATCAATAATTTAAAAATAGATTTATCTTTGTAACATATAAAACCAATAATTATGTCATTTTCAGATTTATTTGATAGCGAATTTAAGCAAAGAAACAAAGGCCATTTTTCAGCTATTGTCCGTGTTGCACTTACTGATGAGAGGTTTTCTCCAGAAGAAAAAGCGTTTTTAGACAAACTAGCGATACGATTAGAAATTTCTCCAGCAGAATATGAAGAAATTTTAGAGAATCCTTTAAAATACCCTATCAATCCGCCTTATTTACATGAACAAAGAATCGAGCGTTTGTATGATTTAGCGCGTATGGTTCATGTTGATCACCATTTAGGTGACAAACAAATATTATTACTTAGAAAAATTGGTATAGGTTTAGGCTTTAAAGCTGAAAACGTAGAATACATTGTAGACAAAGCACTTAAGTTAGTAGATCAAAAAGTTGATTTAGAGACTTTCAGTTTTGAAATGCAAAATATGAACAGGTAATCCTAAAGCATACATAAAAAGCTTCCGCCATGGCGGAAGCTTTTTTGTTTTTAGTATTTGCTTAATTTTGCTTTATGCATAAATTCTTCCGCTTTTTCTACCATATTGTAGCTCCCACAGAAAAAAGGTACCCGCTCATGCAATTCAGTAGGTATAATTTCCATAATACTACCAGAACCATCTGAGGCCTTACCTCCAGCTTGTTCTACAATAAATGCCATAGGATTACATTCGTATAACAAACGTAATTTCCCTTTTGGTGCTTTAGAACTTGTTGGGTAAATGTAAATCCCCCCTTTAATCATATTTCTATGAATATCCGAAACTAAACTTCCTATATAACGTGACGTGTAAGGTCTGTCTTCTTCTTCGGACTGACAGTATTTAATATAATCTTTGACACCTTGTGGAAAATGAATATAGTTCCCCTCATTGATAGAGTAAATATTTCCGTCTTTAGAAAACTGCATGTTGGGATGTGACAAATAAAAGGTTCCAATTGCTGGATTTAATGTAAATCCATTTACGCCGTGTCCTGTCGTATATACTAACATGGTCGAGGTGCCGTATATCACATAGCCCGCAGCAACTTGATTGATTCCCGGTTGCAAAAAATCTTCCATTGTAACTGGAGTTCCTATTGGTGTGATTCGTCTATAAACCGAAAATATTGTTCCTACCGAAACGTTTACATCAATATTAGAGGATCCGTCAAGAGGATCCATTAAAACCACATATTTATTGTTGTGGCTTTTGTCACTTCCTTCCACGGTAATAAATTCATCGTTTTCCTCAGAAGCAATTCCGCATACAATTTCACGATTGATTAACGTTTGTATAAAAACTTCATTTGCATATACATCGAGTTTTTGCTGATCTTCTCCTTGTATATTTTGTTCGCCAGCAGCACCTACAATATCTACAAGTCCCGCTTTGTTTACTTTATAATTGACCACCTTGGCTGCCAATCGGATAGAGTTAATGATTCGAGATAATTCGCCTGATGAATATTGAAAAGCATTTTGGTTTTCAATGATAAATTCTCCTAGTGTTTTGTTGCGTTGTTCCATTAAGAAATCGTTGTAGTTGTTTTGAAGTCACAAATATCGTTTTTTTTGTGAAAATGATTTGAATAATATTTAGTTAGTTTGTCAGTATTGTATATTTGCTTCTTAAATCCCCCGATTTTACAGGTGTAAATACCGTTTTATCGAGTTTTTAGAGCATAAAAATAAAAAATCATGAATATTAGAAAAGCCACTCCCGATGACATGAGTGCTGTTTTGGGTCTCATCCAAGAATTAGCAGCGTTTGAAAACGAACCAGATGCAGTTCTTGTAACCGTTGCCGATTTAATTCGTGATGGTTTTGGTCCTGTTCCTTTGTTTCATGTTTTTGTTGCAGAGATAAAAGATGGTTCTAGCGATAGCAAACAAGCCATGCAAATCGTGGGTATTGCATTATGGTATTACCGTTTTTCTACATGGAAAGGAAAGACAATTCATCTAGAAGATTTAGTGGTGAAAGAGAACATGCGCGGAACTGGACTTGGATATGCCTTATATTCTGAAATTTTAAAACAGGGTAAAAAAGATCAGGTTCGAAGAGTGGAATGGAATGTACTCGACTGGAATACTCCAGCAATTGAATTTTACGAAAAATCCGGAGCCAAAATCCTTCGTGATTGGCATGTAGTGCAAATGGATGAATTGGGTATCACTAATTTTGTAGAAAATAAATTGAAATAATAAAATATAAAACATTTTTTGTTTAAAAATATGAGAATATTCAAATTTGGAGGCGCTTCTGTAAAAGACGCCGCAGGGATTAAAAACGTATATGACGTTTTGCAAAAAGTAGGCTATGAAGATGTATTGCTGGTGGTTTCTGCAATGGGAAAAACCACGAATGCTTTGGAACTAGTCATAAAAAACTATTTCGACAAATCGGCTGAATTAAATTCATCGGTGCAAGAAGTAAAAAAATACCACAATCAAATTTTGATGGATTTATTTGATGACGAAAAAAATGAAGTTTTCGCTGCTGTAAATACACAATTTGCTGATTTAGAATATTTTTTGGCACACAATAAGTCACCAAATTACAACTTTGTTTATGACCAAATTGTAAGCTACGGAGAATTAATTTCGACCACTATCCTGAGTCATTTCATGAATTTCATGGGAATAAAAACGCAATGGTTGGATGTACGTAATTTTATAAAAACTGACGCTAATTATAGAGATGCTGAAGTCGATTGGGAATTGACACAGAAAAATATTACCAAAAATGTAAAGCATAAAACACTAAACATCACTCAAGGTTTCTTAGGTTCTGATGAAAATAATTTCACTACTACTTTAGGTCGTGAAGGCTCTGATTATACCGCTGCAATTTTTGCTTATTGTTTAAATGCCGAAAGCGTAACCATCTGGAAAGATGTTCCAGGAGTAATGAATGCCGACCCAAGGTATTTTGAAAACGCAAGTTTGTTGAACCAAATTTCGTATCGGGAAGCCATTGAATTAGCTTTTTATGGCGCAACAGTTATTCATCCAAAAACCTTACAACCCTTACAGAAAAAGGAAATTCCTTTGTATGTGAAATCATTTATAAACCCGTTATTAAAAGGAACAAGCGTTTCTAAAGGAGCCGATTTAGAACCATATTTACCTTGTTTCATTGTCAAAAGAAACCAACTTTTGATTTCGCTTTCCTCCATAGATTTCTCTTTTATCATGGAAGAAAACATCAGTGAGATTTTCTCGTTGTTTCACGAATATAAAATAAAAGTAAATTTAATTCAGAACTCGGCTATCAGTTTCTCCGTATGTGTGGAAGATAAATTTGACAATTTTAAAGCCATGAATGCCGTTTTATCAAAAAAATTCAAAGTTGAATTTAACGAAAATGTCACTTTATATACCATTAGACATTTTGATGAAAAAGCAGCTCAAACTGTCGAAAAAAACAAAGTGGTTTTATTGAAACAGGTCAGTCGTGAAACCATGCAAGTAATCACTAAAGAAGTTTAAAAAACGCTTTTCTAAATAGTCAAAAAAGGGAATCAAATTTAATTTTGACTCCCTTTTTTTGTTGTTCCAAAGCACAGCAACAAGCGCTTAAATTAAAAATTTTTTTATTTAACAATCTCCTGACTTTCTGATTGACGCATTCTCAGATTATCAAATTATAAAATACTACTTTTGATACTTTCGAGTTATACTATTTATGTTGAAAAAAATACTTTTTTGGATTGTAATAAGTTATTTTTCTGGGCTTCATGCACAGGAAATCAATTCGCTGTATAAAACCAAAAAAATTGCTCCCTCCCGCGACACTATTTATATAGAAAAAGAAAGTATTAACTCCAGTTTTTTCAAACTGCTTGACCCCAATGGCAAAACCATCGACAGCACTTTCTTTAAAATAAATTTTGTCAAAGGAACATTGTTTTTAAAGGAAAATAACGCTTTTAATTCGGATTCACTCACCGTACACTACTTGAAATTTCCAGAAATGCTGACCAAAGAATACCGCATTTACGATTCTAGCAAAGTGGTAAGCAATGAAGCTGGACAAGGTGATTTATATGCCATTGAAGACAAAAACACAAGAAAAAACGTCCCTTTTGACGGATTAAACACTTCCGGAAGCATTACACGTGGCCTTACGATAGGAAACAATCAAAACGCAGTTTTAAACTCCAATTTAGATTTACAAATCACAGGAAAAATTTCTGAAAAAGTAAGTTTGAGAGCCTCTATTCAAGACAGCAATATTCCGTTGCAGAATGGTGGCTATTCTCAAAAACTGGATCAGTTTGACAATGTTTTCATGGAATTATTCAGCGACAAATGGAATATTCGCGCAGGTGATATTTTTCTAGAAAACAAGAAAACCCAATTCCTCAATTTCAATAAAAAAGTACAGGGACTGGCTACTAATTTCAACTTTGGAACCGAAGAAAACAAAACAAATGTATTTGCATCAGCGGCATTAGTTCGCGGACAATATGCCAAAAGCAATTTTGTAGGGCAAGAAGGCAACCAAGGACCTTACAAATTAAAAGGACAAAACGGGGAATTGTATGTTTTGGTTGTTTCAGGCTCAGAGCGCGTTTATATCAATGGAATTTTACTAAAACGAGGTGAGAACAATGATTATACGATAGACTACAATGCCGGAGAAATTGCATTTACCCCACTTTTTACCATCACTTCTGAAATGCGGATTGCCATAGAATACCAATACTCAGATCGCAACTACACACGTTTTGTAACGTATGCCGGAGCCACTCATGAAAACAAAAAATGGAGTTTTGGAGGCTACTTATATTCAGAAAATGACTTAAAAAACCAACCCTTACAACAAAACCTTTCACAGGAACAAGCCCAAATATTAGTCAATGCCGGAGATAATCCAAGTTTTATGACAGCGCCATCCGCCTATTCTGACACCTACTCCGAAAACAAAGTGCTGTATCGAAAGACGGTTGTCAATGCCATTGAATTTTTTGAATATTCAAATGATCCTGCTCAAGAATTATTCAATGTTCGTTTCACTTTGGTCGGAACTAATAATGGGAATTACCTCTTGACAAATTCAGCAACAATTACCCGTGTTTATGAATACATTGCTCCTAAAAATGGGATTCCACAAGGAAATTACGAGCCAATAATTCAACTGATTGCGCCAACGAAGGTTCAAGTCGCAACGTTTTTAGGAAAATACAAACCCACCGAAAAAACAGCTGTTGATTTTGAAATTGGCATCAGCAACAATGATAAAAATTTATTTTCGACCATTGATGACACGAACAATAAAGGTTTGGCTGGGAAAATAAATGCCAAACAACGTGTTTTTTCAAAAAAATGGCAAATGGACGCTTTCGCCAATTATCAATTTATTCAGAACGATTTCAAGTCCGTGGAGCGCTTATACAACATCGAATTTGATCGCGATTGGAACATAGGAACGGCAGCCATTGGAAATCAAAGTCTATTGGTTTCGGGATTACAATTGGAATTAAATCCAAAACCAAAATCTGTCAATAAAGGGTTATTATTGTATCAGTTTGAAAAACTGGATTACTCCGGAAGCTTTTCGGGCAGCAGACAAGTATTGAATGGATTGTTTCGAATAAAAAACTGGACGTTCCAAAACCAAGGCAGTTATCTAAAAAGCGATGCGACTCCTTTATCCTCAAAATTTTTAAGAAACCAATCGCAAATGCGGTTTCATTTTGATAAAAACTGGATAGGTTCCAGCTTGCGTTTAGAGGATAATCAGGAAAAAGACAAAACGACCAATCAGTTTTCGGCTTTAAGCCAAAAATTTACAGAGTACGGTTTATTTACTGGACGTGGCGACACCACTAAGGTTTTTGTAGAATTGGGATACCTAAGAAGAGCCAATGACAGCTTGCAAAGCGGCTTGATTCAGCGGGTAAATTCCTCACAGACTTTTATATTTAAGTCGAAATTGCTCCAAACTAATAAAAGTGATTTATCCCTTTATGCCAATTACAGAATTTTGCATTTTGTGGATGCGACAAGAAAAAAAGAACCCACATTGAATTCCCGAATAGTCTACACGGATCGTTTTTTTAATCAATTGATTCAAAGCACCACGGTTTACGAAACGAATTCCGGAACCATTCCGCAACAGGAATTTACATATCTGGAAGTTCCCGTAGGTCAGGGCGTGTATACCTGGAATGATTATAATGACAATGGAATTCAGGAGCTACAGGAGTTTGAAGTTGCTCCGTTTGTTGATCAGGCAAAATTTATCAGAGTGTTTTTACCTAATCGCATCTATATAAAAACTCATCAAAATAAGTTCTCTCAATCCGTGACTTTGAACGCAAATCAATGGCAAAATGAAAAAGGAGTTAAAAAATTACTTTCGTATTTTTATAATCAAACCGCTTTTATCATCGATAGAAAAACGAGAAGTGATGGCGCAAATTTTGAATTAAATCCGTTTAGCGGTTCCAATGAAAATGTGCTGGGATTGAATTCCAGTTTAAGAAATAGTTTGTTTTATAATCGAGGGAAACAAAACCATTCGATTACCTATTCCTATTTAGAAAATAAAACAAAAAATTTATTATCAATAGGTTCGCAAGAAGCTGCAAATAGTTCCCATCAATTGCAGTACAATCATTTGTATCAAAAAAGTTGGCTGTTTGGCTTTTTTGCCAAGACGATAAAAACAGCAATTGAATCTGAAAATTTTCCTGAGAAAAACTACGACATCAGCGGCTATCAATTGGCGCCAAAAATCAGTTATCTATTTTCTAAAAACACCAGCTGGGATCTCTTTTATGAATTACAAAAGAAAGAAAATCAGATTGGGGTTTCGGAAACATTATTGCAAAATCGTTTTGGAACTGCCTTTTCTTATGCAGGCGATAAAAAATTCATCCTCAATGGAGAAGTTTCTTTTTACCAAAATAAGTTTGAAGGAAATGAATTTTCTTCAGTCGGGTTTCAAATGCTGGAAGGATTACAAACCGGTCAAAACTTGACTTGGAGATTGCTTTTGCAAAAAAACATTACCCAATTTTTAGACATAAACTTTAATTATCAAGGTCGAAAAAGTGAAACGAGCCAGGCTATTCATACTGGAAACGTACAATTGAGGGCTTATTTCTAAATATTTAACTTTTTATTTAGAAAATAGTTATTAATTTCATGCTTTGATTACCTAAACAACAATCCTTAAAGAAATTATTATGAAAAAACTATTGTTATTAAGTTTTGCATTGCTTTTATCTGGCAATTTTTATGCGCAAGAAACTGCAGCCGAAAAAAAAGCAACGAAAGCTAAAACTGAAAAAATGGCTGTAGCCAAAGAAAAAGCAGCTACGACTAAAAAGAAAGCGGAAACCGCTAAAGATAAAACAACAAAAGACAAAGCAGCAATAACTAAGGAAAAAGCTGAAACTACCAAAGAAATAAATAAAGATAAAACCGTTATTGACAAAGAAATAGCAACTGCATCTAAAAAAACAACTAAAGAAAAAGCTGAAACTACAAAAGATAATAAAGTTGTGGCTAAAACAACAGGAAAAGAGAAAGCTACAAATCCAAAATCAGTAAGAAAAGTGAAGGAAACCACTGAAAAAGCTCCTAAAATCGCAGACAAAATCACTGGTGAATACAACGGTAAAAAGGTGTACACTGGGCCAAGAGGAGGTAAATACTACATCAATAAAAACGGGAACAAAACTTATATTGAAGAATAAAAATCATTTTTAAACTACAAAAAGGGAGGCTGTTCAATTTGAACAGCCTCCCTTTTTGTAGTGTCCTGTAAAGTGTAAACACTCTGTTTAGCCTTTTACTATTCCATCGAAACAATAACGAACTCACTACGGCGATTTTCTTGATGCTCTGCTTCTGAACACTTAACACCATCTGCACAGTGGTTCACCAACTGAGACTCACCATACCCTTTAGCTGTCAATCGGTTGGCATTTATGCCTTTTTTTACCAACCAATCTCTTGTTGCCTTTGCTCTTCTTTCGGATAACGCATTGTTGTATTTTTCAGTTTGTCGGCTGTCAGTATGGGAACGAATTTCTATTTTAAGTTTTGGAAAATCATTCATCACAATCATAATTTTCTCTAATTCATACGCCGCATCTTTTCTAATAAATGATTTGTCTAAATCAAAATAAATAATAGGGATGTTTAAAGTTTTAGCCAAGTCAGTTCCTAAGCCTATTGGTTTGATGCGTTTTTCAAATTCAAAATCTAATCTGCTTACATTACTTTTATTTGAAATCGAAATCCCTTTTTCACTCTTTTCATAATTCTCTTTTTCAACTCGAACATAGTAGGTTTTTCCACACACAACTTCAAAACGATATTGTCCCAAATTATCCGTCGTACTCTCTTGTATCACTTTAAAATTTTCATCAAGCAAACTAACTTTGACTTCAGTTAATATTTCTCCCGATTCCTTGTCTTTTATGACTCCTATTAAGCTTTGTTCACATATCAATTTCTTTGTTTCGGTGAACTTGTAAATATCATCAAATCCTTTACCTCCATCTCTATTTGAAGTAAAAAACCCTTTTCTTGTCTCATTATTGATTAAAAAAGCAAAGTCATCCTTTGGACTGTTAACTGGTTCACCAATATTTTGAATTTCTCCAATATTTTGATTTTCATCTAATCGAGTTACATAGATATCTAAGCCTCCAAGTCCTGGTCGTCCATCACTGGCAAAATACAATTCATTTTCGGCACTTATCGTTGGAAAGGTCTCTCTTCCTTCTGTATTGATTTTAGCTCCCAAATTCTCCGGGGTTGAATAGGTACCATTTTCATTAATAGTCACTTTAAATAAATCAGATTGTCCTAAAGTCCCTGGCATATCTGAAGCGAAATACAGTGTTTTTTCATCTAAGCTTAATGCTGGATGTGCTACACTATAATTATCACTATTAAAAGGAAGTTCTGCTATGTTAGCCCATTGTCCATCTACTAATGTTGATTTATACATTTTCAACAAAGTAACACTTTTACTGTCTTTCCCTCTTTTTCCGTCTAAGAAATTATTTCTCGTAAAATACATGGTTTTTCCATCTTTGGTAAAAACCGGTGTGGATTCATGAAATTTAGAGTTGATCTTGTTGTCAAAACGTTTGGGCGCTTCTAAATTATTATCCAATCCTATTTTTGAAGCATACAAATTAGTAAAGGATTGATTGTTCCATTTAAATATATTTTTTGAAACTCCTCCGGTATCACGAGCTGATGCAAATACAAGTTTATCTCCAAAAAACGAACCGCCATAGTCCGAGTATTCCGAATTTATTCCTGCATCTACAATCTCAAATCGTCCTGAATTGGATTTGATTTCTTCTAAATAATTCTTATGCTTTTCATATAATTTAGCCCGAAGATCATTCCCTGTCGCCTTGTTGAACTGATCTAGCATTTTGGCTGCTTTATCATACTCGCCTGTCGATTTTAGTGTTTGTGAATACCTGTATAAATATTCTGATCCTTGATTTTTGTTCATCGAAAAAAGAGCACTATACCATTTAGCTGCTTTTTCAAAATCAGCATTAAAATAATAGGCGTTCCCTAATCTTTGAAATAACTTCTCATCTTGGTATCCTTTCTCGGCTACTTTTTCATAAGTCGCAATGGCATCTACGTACTCTAAATTTTCGTATTTCTTGTCGCCTGAAGCAATACTGCGCTCTTGGCTATACCCAGAAAAACTAATAAGAAGTAATAGCGTGTAACAAACAAATAATTTAATTTTCATAATAAATGAATTAATTAGAAGAATCTTGGTGAGATTATTTTGTTGTAATTTTTAAACAATTCATACCTTAAGAAAATTTCGTGCGAACCTGAATTGTA